>Ga0209596_1000147_pt1 | contig 62284 bp, 49 predicted proteins | sample M_130807_MF_Meta_FD_187314 | JGI IMG/M metagenome (GOLD analysis project Ga0209596, IMG submission 187314) | Freshwater microbial communities from Lake Montjoie, Canada to study carbon cycling - M_130807_MF_MetaG (SPAdes) (version 2) | ecosystem: Environmental > Aquatic > Freshwater > Lake...
AAATCGGTCGTTTTCCGTTTTATCAAAATGTAACTCATTACAAATCAACACCTTCATTTTCTAAAAAAATCTTCATAACCCACAGGTCCCGGGTTCAAATCCCGGTCTCGCTACAAATTTTCATTTGAAAATTAACCACTTACGTTTATTCGTAGGTGGTTTTTATTTTGTGAGAGACATTATTTTTTATTTAATTTATTAAATACACTTGGTAACATTTAGTTAATGATTTATTAACGTAATGCTAATACATGAAAAAGTAAATAAGAAAATTCACCTACTAGATTTGCATCTCAACTATAAAATTGTTCTTATGAGTGCAAAACAAGTAATGTATAAATGCATTATCCTCTCCCTTTTTTTATTAGCCATTGCAACAAGTGTTTTTGCTGAAGGCGTGAAAGGACGTGTTCTAGATGCTAGTACTGGTGAGCCTTTAGTAGGTGCTACAGTATCATTGAACAAGCAAACTACTTATGTAAAATTAGATGGTACTTATCAGTTTAAGAATGTGGCTGTTGGAAAGTATACTATTACAGTTGCCTATACTGGATATTTAACTGAGTCTAAAGATGTTCAAGTGGCAACTGCTACAGAAACTAAAACAGTAGATCTTAATTTACGTTCTACCAGCGTGAACTTGAGTTCAGTGACTGTAAGTGCAAGCAACAAAGACAATGATAACACTGTAAGAAGATTAGAGAAAATTGCAGATCCTATTATTAACGTTTTGTCTGCTAAAAACATTCAATTACTTCCAGATATTACAGTTGCCAATGCTTTGCAAAGAGTAAGTGGGGTAACTATTGAAAAAAGTGGTTCTGGAGAAGCAAGATATCCTATTATCAGAGGTATGGAAAAAAGATATATTAATACCTTAGTGAATGGTATTAAAATTCCAAGTCCTGATAATAAAAATCGTTTTATTCCATTAGATTTATTTCCTTCTGAATTATTAGAAAGATTAGAGGTAGGTAAAAGTTTAACACCTAGTATGGAAGGTGATGCCATTGGAGGTACTATTAACTTAGTCATGAAAGATGCTCCAGAAAAATTATTATTACAAGCCAATTTTGCAAATGGTTTTAATACTTCTTTCCCTACTCAGAAATTTAGCAAGTTTGATAATTCAACCATGAATTTATCTTCTCCTGCTCAAAGACAGGGAAGTGCCTATATAGCTACTCCTGCAGATTTACCATTCACACATTTAAACTATACTGAAAAGGCTAATCCAGTGAATAGCACAATGGGATTAACTTTAGGTAATAGATTTGGTAAGAATAAACAATTTGGTTTTGTTGTTTCAGGAAGCTACCAAAATATTTTTCGTGGAACCACTTCGAACTTCTTTTTGCCAAACTCTCAACCGGGTTTAAACAATATTCCTTTATTTTCTGACTTACAATTAAGAGAATATTCGGTACAAAGTCAAAGAAAAGGGGTGAACGCTAAATTTGATTATCGTATCAATAAGAAAAACAAAATTTCGTTGTTTAATACTTTCGTTCGTTTAGACGACTATCAAACACGTTTAATTTGGGATACAGTGGCTTTAAACTCACTTATTCTAAAATCGGCAAGAAGTCAATGGGTTTACCAATCTATTAATAGTACCACTTTACAAGGTGAACATGAGATAAACAATTCTACTAAATTTAACTGGTCATTAGTAAGTTCTATTGCAAAAAGTAATACACCTGATCAATCAACTTTCAGTCACGAATATCCTATTGTCCCAACCAATTTAACCATAGATAAATTACAATCTATGTCTAGAATTTGGACAAATAATACAGATAAGGATAAAGATGCTTATGTAAACCTTACAAAGAATACAAGCTTATTTGGTAAAGATTTTGAATTAAAATTGGGTGGATTATATAGAGATAAGAATAGAGATAATTATTATATTTCTTATTCTTTAAACCCAGTGTTGGGTTCTGCCTACACAAACATTAATGCTGCTCCGTTTATATTTAATCCAGCAAGTAATGGTACGCCTGGTTTAAACGGTAACAACTATACATTTGAAGAAAAAATTACTGCAGGCTATATCCAAGGTAAATGGAATTTATCGAGTCGTTTTGAATTGTTAGGAGGTTTAAGATCTGAAAACACGAATCAGCATTATGAAACTTTATTAACCAAGGATGTTCAAGCAAAATCTGGAACTATAAAATACACAGATTTATTACCAAGTGCTCAAATGAAATTTGCATTGACTCCTAATCAAAATTTACGTTTTGCTTATTATAGAGCCATCGCTAGACCTGGCTTTGCTGAGTTAATTCCAGACGGTGCGGATGGGGAATTCTTTAAAGAAGTAGGTGATCCAGTAAACTTGAAACATACAGTGGCCGATAACTTAGACTTACGTTATGAAATGTATAGTAAGGGTTCTGACCAATTATTAATTGGAGGTTTTTATAAAGACATTCAAAACCCCATTGAGATTTCTGCTGTAAAACCTCAAAACATTAATAGCTTATACTTACAACCTGTTAATATTGGTAAGGCCACTAACTATGGATTTGAATTAGTAGCTACTAAATTCTTCGGTTCATTCGGCATTTCTGCTAACTACACTTATACTAAATCAAGTATTACCAATGACAGTTTAATTTACTCTACAAGAAATACAGCTGGTCAAATTGTTTCAAAGCGTGTATCTGAAACAAGACCATTACAAGGACAGTCAGACAATATTGGTAATTTATCTTTGATTTACAAAAATCCTAAAATTGGATTGGACGTTCAAGTAGCTGGTGTATATACAGGAGAGCGTATTAGCTTTATTAGTCCTTATGCTGGTTTAAATTATTGGCAGTCTCCCACTACTCAGTTAGACCTTTCATTTGAAAAGAAATTAGGCAAACATTTTTCTTTATATGGGAAAATTAACAACTTAACTGACGCTCCATTAGAACTTTCTTTACACCAATCTTATAATACATATATGGCTGGAAGTGGAGCTAGAGCATTGGCCTTACAAACCGATCCAGAAAATAGTATCATCATTCAAAAAGACTACTATAGAACAACGTATTTATTTGGAATCCGTTATAAACTTTAATAAAAATATCAATTCAATATAATGAAACAGAAGTTTACATATTTAATGGCGATTTTAGTAGCAGGATTAGTTTCTTGTTCTAAAACGGAAGAAACAAAAGATCTTTGGCAAGCTGTAATCACTCCAGCTTCACCTATAAGTGAATCAGCTCCTTTGTCAGGTACAATTAAAGGAACCATGTTGGCTGGCAAAACATATACAGTTAGCGGTGATATTTTTGTAAATACTGGCGATACCTTAATTATTCAACCAGGTGTAACTGTAAATTTTACAGGAACTGCTGGTGTTCCAGTTGGTTTGGGTGTGAAAGGAACATTACTTTCTCTTGGAACAAAAGAAGCGCCTATTACATTAACTTATCCTGGTGTAACAAGAACAGATGAATTGGGCTCTAACCCAGATAACGACCCTGCTTTAAAAGGCAAATGGACTGGTGTTATTGGCGCTACTACATGCCCATTAATTGTTTTAAAATGGACCCATGTTGATTTTGGTGGAGCAGCTATTAGTTCTGCCATGAAAAGCTTTACAGGTAGCTCAAGCCCTTATTCAGTCTATTTTGCGAATCCTGATGGAAGCTTTATTTTAGAAGATTCTTGGATTTACGGAAGTACCGATGATCCATTTAGAATTAATGGAGGCAAGATTCATGTAATGAGAAATACTTTTGAAAAATGTGGTTATACAGGTGGCGAGGCGATGAACTCTAAAGCAGGAACCATTGGAGACTTTGCCTATAATTTATGTATTGGTATGGCTACAAACGGGCCAAAAGTTTCTAATATTAACGTTGCGGTGGGTAAGCCGGGTTCTAATGTGCGTATTTATAACAATACCATGATTAACTGTGGATATAGAAGATCAGCCGCAGGTCGAGGTGGTTCAATTAATTTTGAAGAGGGTGCTGGTGGAATGGCTTATAATAATTTGATTGTAAACTGTAAATTTGGATTACGTGTAGTTAACAATCCAATTGCAGATACTGCTAATTTAAGATATGGCTATAATTTTTATTATGCCGATTCTATTTCCATAGCAAGTCAATTTATCCCTTCATTATCGGTAAGTACTGCTATTAGTAAACCCATGGAAACAGATATTCCAAAACCATCTACTTATTTACCAGTAGGTTGGACAGTGGGTGCTGTTTATACTGCACCGGCTTCTGTATTAGGCATTAATAACCCACAATTTATTAATGCACCAGTTCCTTTGCCTGCAGGTTTAAAATTAAGAGATATTGCAGTGGTTGGTTCTTACAATTTTGCATTAAAACCAAATTCTCCTTGTATTGGAGTTGGATTTATTGGATTCTCTCCAAGAGCAGATGTAATTGAAGATTTAAGATTGGGTGCTACAGAAATTACACCTCCAGGCAAGGACATAGGTTGTTACCAAAGCAATGGTAGAGGAAATCAACACTAATTATATTATTTATAAATAAATACAAAGTGCCTTGAATTAATTTTTAAGGCACTTTTTTAAATTACACCCCATGTCAGTATTACAAAATTTCAGGTCACTTCATAAAAAATTTGCTTCAGTTTTGTTTGTGTTTTTCTTTTTAATTGGATTAACGGGAAGTTTATTGTCATTTAAATCGGCGTTTACAAAAATTATTTTTGAAAATAAGCAAGTAAATGCAGAAAGTAAAATAGGTAGCATTTTACCCTTAGATAGTTTAGAAAAAATTGCCACATCGATACTAAATGAAAAAGCAAACACGAAATTTAAAAAATCAGAAAAGGTAGAAATTAAAATAACAAAAGGAACTGTTTTATTTTATTATAAAGACGCATATAGCATTCAATTAAATGGGGCTTCTGGTGAACCCATTTTGATAGAAAAGAAATTTGGGGGTATTATTCAGGACGTTCATGACGGAGCTATTCTAGATAATTTATTTACTAATAAATTAAGCTTGTCTAAGAAAGTATACTCTATTATTATGGGACTTTCTTTATTATTGCTTACAATTACCGGTACATATTTATGGTATAAGCCTAAGATGATTAAAAAAAATCGATAATGAAAATGAATAAAAAATATTTTTTTGCAACTGCCCTTTTGTTATTAATAACAAGCGAGATTGCAACAGCTCAAATTAAAGATAGCGTTATCAACTTTTTATTTACATCAGACGTGCATTTTGGGTTGACAAAAGATGTGTTTAGAGGTAAAAATGATGTTCCTGCCAAAGAGGTTGATTTGGCTATGATGCAAGTCATGAATCAGTTTTCTAAAAACCAATTACAAGGCAATGGGATTGACGCCTTGGTGATTACGGGTGATATAGCTAATAGAATGGAAAAGGGTATTCAGTCAGCAACAACATCGTGGAATCAGTTCAAAGAAGTTTTTATTGATAGCAATCATTTAAAAAAAGCAGATGGATCTAATGCAGAATTATGGGTGGTTCCAGGTAACCATGATATGAGTAATGCCATTGGATTTCATAGGCCCATGGAACCTAAGAAGGACCCAGCGTCTATGATGGGAATTTACCATTTAATGTTTCCCAAAAATCAAGTCACTACATTTGATAGTACTTTACATCGAATTCATTATTCAAGAGACATAAAAGGAGTTCACTTTATATTTTTAAGCTTATATCCTGATTCAGCCGAAAGAGTTTGGATGGAATATGATTTAAAAAATATTGCCTCAACTACCCCCGTATTATTATTTGCTCATTCTATTCCAGACGTTGAGCCTAGATTTTTTCAAAATCCCAATGGCTTACATGACATAAACGATGAAGATAAATTTGAAAACCTAGTACCTGAAATGTACAAAGACGGGAAAGACGTGAAAGGGGAAACAACCATTGAACAAAATGAGTTTGCTGATTTCATCAGTAAACACTCAAATATTAAAGTATATTTTCATGGCCATGAGAATTGGACCGAATATTATCAATACAGAGGCCCAAAGAATACTATCAACCTAAATAGTATTAGAACTGATAGCCCAATGAAGGGAAGAATTTCAGTCAAAGATGAAAAAAAATTAGCATTTGAGTTAGTTTCTATTAATATAAATACTGGTTTGTTAACCGTAAAAGAAGTATTATGGAATGCAAATTTAAATACCCATGCTTTTGCATGGGGTCAGCAGGCTAATTTTAATTTGAAGTAGTGTTTTCATAGGCGCTAATTTTTAATGGGAATTAATCAATTAATAATTAACTTTAAGATTAATTACCATTATCAAAATGAAGATTTTTAATAGCTTCTTTCTTGTTGTTTTTGTCTTATTTGCAGTTTTGCAATACAACGATCCTGATCCTTTTTTATGGATACCAATATATATGTATCCTGCATATTTATGTTATTTGAAAGTAAAGCAGAAGCCCATCCATAAGATGGCGTATTTAATTGGCTTTCTAGTTTTTGGTGTTTATGCTTTCTATAAATTATTTGATGCCAATGGTATTATTGATTGGATACAATTTCACAATGCAACAAGTATTGCAGCTACGATGAAAGCCGAACAACCATGGGTTGAAGAATCGAGAGAGTTTTTTGGCTTAGTGATTATTCTTGTTGTTATGGCCATTAATTATTTTAAAAAAGAAATTCCAAAAAATACTTCGAAATAGGAAAGAATAAATATTTTACACAATCATTTGCTAAAAATAATAATTATGAAATATATATTAAGTCTCTGTAGCTTATGCATGCTTTTTACTATTACTACATCTGCTCAAACCTTGTCAAGCAAACAAGTTGACTCTTTGGTAGAGCTTACATTAAAAACATTTAATGTGCCGGGTATTTCAGTCGGCATTGTAAAAGATGGGCAATTAATACATGCTAAGGGCTACGGTATTGCCAATTTAAATACTGGCAAAAAAGTAGATGAGTATACTTTGTTTGGTATTGCTTCTAATAGTAAATCCTATACAGCTGCTGCATTGGGCATGTTAGTGGATGAAGGCAAGCTTAAATGGGACGACAAGGTTACCGATTATATTCCTGAATTTAAAATGTATAACCCCTACGTAACCGATGAATTTACTATACGTGATTTGTTAACTCATAGAAGTGGCCTTGGTTTAGGTGCTGGTGATTTAATGATGTTTCCTGATCAAAGTGATTTTACAAAGCAAGACATTATTCATAATTTAAGATACCTTAAACAAGTATCTAGCTTTAGAACCAAATACGATTACGATAATAATTTGTACATCGTTGCGGGCGAAGTAGTTGCAAGGGCTTCAGGTTTAAGTTGGGAAGATTTTATTGAAAAAAGAATCATGACTCCACTTGGATTTAAAAATAGCGCTGCTTCTGTTACCAGATTAAAAGACAATACAAATAGCATTCGTCCACACGCACCCGTTAATGGAAAAGTAGAAACCCTTGACATTGATTGGAGCGAATCAGCTAACGCAGCAGGTGGTATCTGGAGTAATATTATAGATGAAAGTAAATGGGTGATTATGCAAATGAATCACGGAAAATATGGGGAGGGATTGAAGCAAAGTTTATTTAGTGAGAATGTGCATGAAGAAATGTGGAGTGCGCAAACAAATATTGGCGCTAAAGCTATGGCACCCTATAATACTCATTTTGCAGCCTATGGTTTGGGATGGTTTTTAAGTGATGTAAAAGGCTACAAACAAGTAACACATACTGGTGGATTAGCCGGTATTGTAACGCAAGTGGTCATGATACCAGAAATTAATTTGGGAATTATAGTATTAACGAATCAACAATCAGGCGCAGCTTTTAGTGCGATAAGTAATACAATTAAAGATGGTTATTTAGGAGTAAAAGGATATAATTGGGTAAAAATATTTGCAGAAAGAGTAGCTAAAGGAGAAGCCGAGGCTAAAAAAATAAATGATGAAGTAGCTGTTACTATTTTGGAACAAACTAAAAAAGCCGCTGGCGCATTTAATGTAGAACCTTATATTGGTAAATACACCGATCAGTGGTTTGGCGAAGTGGAGATATCTTTAAAAGAGGGTAAGCCTTGGTTTGCTTCTAAAAGATCGCCAAGACTTAGCGGACCTTTATTTCCTTATAAAGGCAATACCCTAATTGTTAGATGGACTAATAGAAGTATGGACGCCGATGCGTTTGTTATGTTTAGTACAGACAAAGATGGCAAACCTGCTGGTATAAAAATGAATGCTATTTCTCCTCTTACCGATTTTAGCTTCGATTTTCAAGATCTTGATTTTAAAAGAATAAATTAATATGAGGAAAATACTATGTCTTGGTTTATTGTTGACCACCCTTTTTATTAAAAATGGAAAAGCGCAAGTGTTTGATTCGCTTTTAAATGTTTATGAAGAACAATTTCCGCTTGAAAAAATTCATATTCATTTTGACAGGACAATGTATAATACTGGAGAGACTATTTTTTATAAACTCTATGTTTTATCGGGAGTAGATTGGACTACTGTAAGTAAAAATGTGTATGTGAATTGGTATGATAATAATGGTAATTATATAAAGCAAACTGTTGCGCCCTTATTTCAATCTTCTGCAAAAGGAAGTTTTGAAGTACCTGCTAATTACAAAGGCGACTTATTGCGTGTTAAAGCTTATACACGTTGGATGTTAAACGATGATAGTGTTTTTCTGTATGAAAAAAGTATTGCTATCAATAATGGCCAATCATCTAAACCAAAAACAAGTACAACCCAAAAAACAAGAGTTGATATTTTCCCAGAAGGCGGTGTATTAGTGAATGGACTTTTAAGTAAAGTTGCCTTTAAAGCTACTAACAGCTTTGGAATACCCGTTTTTATAAAAGGGCTTCTTGTGAATGATAAGAATAAGGTAATTGATACTTTGAAAGTGGCACATGATGGGATGGGTACATTTAAATTAAGGCCTATTGCTGGAGAAAAATACCAATTAAATTGGACGGATGAAAATGCACAAAAAGGAACAACGCCTCTAGTGCTTGCTAATAAGGAAGGTGTTATTTTGAAAATAACCATGGATAACGAGAAAGCATATGCGCAAGTGGAACGAACCTTAGATGTACCTCAAAATTATAAGCACATGCGATTATTGGTTCATCAGAATCAACACTTAATTTATACAGTTGAATTTAAAGGGGAAGAACGTCAGGTGCAAAAAGCGGCCTTGCCAATTGAAGAGTTACCTACAGGGGTTGTTCAGTTTTCTTTATTTTCAAATGATTGGCTACCGCTTGCAGAAAGAATTATTTTAGTAAACAATCGTCTGCATGAGTTTAATGCCAATCTAACTATTGGGATAGCAAATGTTAATAAAAGAGGTAAAAATGTACTTGAAATTTTAGTGAAAGATACTGCGGCTTCTAATATGTCAATTGCTATTACAGATGCTTCTATTGTTATGCCCGATCAACAAACTATTTATTCTGATTTTTTATTAAGTAATGATATACGAGGTAAAGTATATAATCCAGCTTATTATTTTTCAAGTGATGCAGATAGTGTTGCTGCGCATTTAGATTTAGTCATGTTAACTAACGGTTGGAGAAAGTTTAATTGGGACAAAATTAAAGCGGGTATGGTGCCTGTACAACCTTATCCTGCGGAGACTGGTTTAATGAAACTTACAGGAAAAGTATATGGGAATACATTGGCAAAAACTGCCGAAAATCCGCTTTTAAATTTAATTATCCTAGGTAAGGATAGTACCAAGAAAATGTTATTTGTTCCTGTTTTAAAAGATGGAAGTTTTGAAGACAAATCAGTTTATTATTATGATACTTCTAGAGTATATTATTCTTTAAATGGTTTGTCTAAACTGGACAATCAAACAGTCGTACGTTTTGAAAATGGGTTGTTAAAACAAGATATTAAAAAAATACAAACAGATCCTGGAAGTTTTTTACAAAACTGGACGGATAGTATGGCCAGGAATAAGTTGAACCTATTTTTGTTAGAACAGGAAAAACAGAAAAAATTATTAGCATCCATGACATTGGCTGAAGTGGTAGTGAGGTCTAAAGTAAAAACACCCTTACAGTTGTTAGATGAAAAATATGCAACAGGCTTCTTTACAGAAGATGGAACATCTTTTGATTTGACAGCAGAAGGAATGGCGCTTGGAACAATGGATATATTAGCCTATTTGCAAGCGAAAGTGCCAGGCTTGAATATTTCTATTGCAGGTCAACAGGCTTCAGCTACTTGGAGAGGGTCTAAAACCGATTTTTATGTAAATGAATTTAACACTCCTATTGAGCAGATACAAAATATGACAATTACTGATGTTGCCTATATTAAAGCATTAAGACCTCCTTTCTTTGGTTCTATAGGTGGTGGTGGAGGTGGGGCCATTGCCATTTATACAAAACGTGGAGGTAGTAATAAAGGAGGCAATATCAATAGCAAAGGAATGGAAAATGTTGTTTTGGGTGGATACTCTGTCTTTAAGGAATTTTTTAATCCTGATTATGAAAAACCTACAGCAAGTTTTGAAGCTGACAACCGTACTACCTTATATTGGAATCCATATGTTTTAACGAATAAAAAAAGTACTAGAGTAAGGATTGAATTTTACAATAACGATATTAGCAAAAAGCTACAAATAGTTTTAGAGGGCATGAATCAGGATGGAAAATTGGCGCGTGTTGTTAAGTATATTGAATAATCACATTTTTACCATTCTTATTGATTTTCACATATAATTAGTAAACATTTTCATGGTTTCTATGTTATTATATACATGAAACTACTATACCTTTTTATTGCACTAGGCTTTATTTTTATTGTTTTTCAATCTTTTAGAACCTTTTCAGCGGCTTCTATCGAAACCCAAAAATATAGAGTGGTTAAATTGGAGGAGGGCTTTGAAATACGTTTTTACCCCAAAGCTACCTTTGCTACAATCCGTTCTTCTGGAGCTAACTATAAACAAGTGGCGAGCAGTGGATTTAGAAGGTTAGCAGGCTATATTTTTGGCGGCAATGACCAAAATAAAAGTATTGCCATGACTGCACCCGTGAGAATGGAGATGAGCGAAAAAGGCTCTGTAATGAGCTTTGTAATGCCAGAGAAATATGACATGGCCTCTTTGCCTAAACCAAAAGATGCTACAGTAGAAATTAAACAATCCGAAGAAGTATATGCTGCAGTTATTGCTTTTGGAGGATATGCTAACGATGAAAAAATTGCTGATTATACTAATAAGTTAGTTGCCTTATTGCAAAAAAAGAATATTAAAATAATCGGCGGCTTTAATTTCTTAGGCTATAATGCACCCTTTCAATTTATTGGACGTAAAAACGAAATTTCTATTCCGATTGAATGGAAAGAGTAATTAATTAAAATAGTATATGGGTACATATTTAGTAGTAGGTGGGTCCTCTGGAATAGGTTTACAAGTCACCCAACAATTAGCGGCAGCGGGTCATACAATCTATGCAACCTTCAATACGCATCCAATTGAGGATACGAAAAACATTCAATACCATCATTTAAATGTACTTGAAGAAAATATCAATGTAGATTTTTTACCTTCTTCATTAGAGGGGCTTGTTTATTGCCCTGGTGCTATAAGCTTAAGGCCATTTAATCGTATACCCTCTGAAGATTTTTTAAAAGATTATAATTTACAAGTTGTTGGTGCAATAAAAATTATTCAAGCTGTTCTGCCAAAACTAAAAGAAAGTAAAAACGCATCTATTGTTTTATTTTCTACAGTAGCTGTTCAATTAGGTTTAAATTTTCATTCTTTAGTGGCTTCTTCTAAAGGAGCCATAGAAGGATTGACCAAAGCACTTTCAGCGGAATTCGCGCCTACTATTAGGGTTAATTGTATTGCACCTTCTTTAACAGATACACCACTTGCTGCCAATTTATTAAATTCAGATCAAAAGGTAGAAGCGAATGCACAAAGACATCCCCTTAAACGAGTGGGAACAACTTTAGACATTGCGAACGCTGTAGAATTTTTATTAACGGATAAATCTAGCTGGGTAACTGGTCAAATTTTACATATTGACGGAGGAATGAGTGCAGTCAAACTGTAAATGATTTTTTTACTTTATTGCGAAATCATTAAACAAAGAATTTTTCTACCATTTTAAAGGCACTTATTTATAGTAATATTTTATATAAATAATATATTTATATAATGTATAAAATACATGTAAACATATAGTTAACTTAAAAATTTAATTATTTTAATATATATTAGAATAATCCCCAAAAAAATCCCAATTTCGACATCCTTCAATTAAGTTTTAAAATAAATTTGACTTAAGAGAAGCTAGTATTTAATAACAATTATTTAATGTACAAGCTTCTTTTGCTAAGTAAAAATTTAGCTAATAACAAAACATCAAAACATGAGTAAAAAAATCCTTATGAGTTTTTGCGCATTTTTACTGACTATAATGGTCGGTTATGCTCAATCACTTACAGTAACTGGAAAGGTTATTGACGAAAAAAATGCCCCTGTTGCTGGCGCTAGTATTCTAGAAAAAAGCACAAAGAAAGGCCTAAGTGCAGGCGCTGATGGTAGTTTTACTATCACAGTTTCTAAAAAAGGAGCAATTTTAGTTGTTTCTGCTTTAGGTTACGAAGGAACTGAAGTTCCTGCAACTGGTAACAACCTAACTATTAGATTAACATCTGATGTGAAAGCATTAGCAGATGTTGTTGTAACAGGTGTGGGTGCTGCTACTTCTAAGAAAAAATTAGGTGTTGCAGTTGAAAATGTTACTTTATCCAACCAAGTTAAAGTAGCAACTGGTGATGTTGGTCAACAATTAGTTGGTCAAATTGCTGGTGCGCAAATTCAAAGTACGAATGGTACTCCAGGTCGTCCATTACAAATTTTATTGCGTGGTATTAATACTGTGCAAGGGGGTACTTCTCCAATGATTTTAATAGATGGTATTGAAGCACGTGCAACAAGTTTAAACGCAATTGACGTAAATATTATTGAAAGAGTAGAGGTAGTACAAGGTGCTGCAGCTGCTTCTTTATATGGTGCGCAAGGTGCGAATGGTGTAATTCAATTATTTACTAAAAAAGGAAAGCAAGGAAAGATGAATATTGAATTTAGTTCATCAACCACTTCTAACTCATTATTAAATATTGGCGGATTAGCTAAAGCACAGTATCATGCTTTTGTTACCGATGCATCAAATAATGTATTAACTGGTTCTGGAGCAATTATGTCTTTAAGTCCAAGCACATTAGTATTTAATGGTGACGTGCAATACAATGCCTTAGGCGTTAAAGGTCTTGCAGGTGCTGCTTATACTAGTATTCAAAATAAACCTTATGATGCTAATTTAAAATACTACGATCATTATAAGCAACTTTTGGGAGATGGCTATGCGCACAACGCATCGTTAACTATTTCTGGTGCTGGTCCAAAATCGGATTATTTATTTTCTGGATCAACCAATATGCAAAATTCTAACTTTATTAATAATGGAGATTACCAACGTTCTAACTTAACAAGTAAGCTTGGTTTAGAATTAGCTAAAGGTTTAAAGTTCACTACAACTACTCAGTTAGTGTACACTAAAAATACTTTAAATGACCAAACTGGCCGTAACGTTTTCTTCGCATTAAATAATGCTCGTCCATTTATTGATTTCACACAAAAAGATGATGTTGGCAACTACGCTACCTTCTTCGGTGCTGCAGCTGGTGTAAACCACTCAAATCCTTATTACACAAATCAATACTCTAGAACTTTAATTGAGAAGATAGATGTAATTCAAAACTTTAACTTAAACTATCGTTTACCAAAGTTTTTAGAATTAGATGCTAAATATGCAATTAACTATTCTAATACAAATACCAATTACTATTATAATGATCAGTCTGGTAATGCCAATGCTGTATTACAAGGAAGATTCACTAGTAACTACAATCCTAATAGTTCCGCAAATGGTACAACTACTGGTGAGATTGATAATTATGTAAATAGAACAGTTTTCCAAAACTTTATTGGAACTGCTACTTTCAGAACCGATTTCCAAAAAGATTTTAATATCAATATTCCTTTAAGAACTTCTACAACAGCTGCATTTGATTTCCGTAATAGCTTTTATAAGTCTTACGGTGCTTATGCTTATGATGGACCAGGCTATGCTCCTTGGAATTCTTCTCAAGCTGCTGTGTTTAAAACTTTTACTGATTATGTAGAGCCATTTATTACTTATGGTATTCTTGCGAATCAACGCTTTGATTGGTCTGATTTTGCAGGTTTCTCTGTAGGTGTAAGAAGCGATTATTCTTCTGCATTTGGATCTGGTGCAACGGCACAAACATTCCCAAGAGGAGATGGTTTCCTTGCACTACATAAATTAAAACCATTCCAAGCACTTAAATTAGATAATGTAATTAATGAATTTAAATTAAGAGCTGGTTATGGTGAAGCAGGTATTCAACCAGGCGCCTTCCAACGTTTCCCTGTATTAGGTGCTGTTAACCTTGGTGCGAACAGTGATTTCATTTCTCCAATAACTACACCTAATAAAAATTTATCAGTGGAGTTGTCAAAAGAAACAGAATATGGTGCTGATTTAGGTTTTAACTTATTAGGTGGAAGATGGTTAAGAACTGCAAATGTTTCTGCTACATTATGGAAGAGAGAAACAGTAAATGCTATATATAGTGTAGACGCTGCACCTTCAACTGGTGTAGGTGGAACTTTAGATAATGCTTTTGGTTTAGGTTCTAATGGTGTTCAAGCATCATTAAACTTAAATGTATTCACTGGCAAGGATTTAGTTTGGGATTTCATCACTAACTATTCTCAACAAACTTCAGAAATTACTTATGTAAAAGGCCCTCCTGTTGTTATTCTTTCAGGTGCTGGTAGCGTAGGTCTTACTTTACAACAGGGATATAAAATTGGTCAATTCTTTGGTTTCAAAATGATGAAGTCTTTAGATGATATTAATCCAGTAACAGGAACTCCTTTTATTGCAGCAGCAAATCGCGACTTATATGAAGTAGTGCATACAACTGTAGGTGGAGATTGGGTAGTGAATAAAGCTACTAAACAAGCAGTTGCATTACCAGGTCAATCTAGTTTAGGAGATCCAAACCCTAAATTTAATATGAGTTTTATCAACAACTTAAACTACAAGAATATTGTAACACTTAATATGCAATGGGATTGGGTATCAGGTGCTCATTTGTATAACCAAACAAAACAATGGATGTATCGTGATGGTATTCATTCTGACTATGATTTGCCTATTACTATTGCAGGTGAAACTGCTGCATTTACTGCATTTTATCGTAGTATGTATGCTGGTGGTGCAGCCAACGGTACTAAAAACTATTTCTATGAAGACGCAAGTTTTGTTCGTTTAAGAAACGTTTCTGTCGGTGTTGATTTAGCAAAAGTGGTTAAAATGAAAGCATTGAGCCGTTTACAATTAGTATTGTCAGGACGTAACTTAGTAACTTTCACTCCATACTCTGGTATGGATCCGGAGGTTAACTACTCAACTAACTCTGCATTTGACCGTGGTTTAGATCACAACACAATTCCTAACACTAAACAATATACTATTGGTTTGAATGTTGGATTTTAAACCTTAACTAATTAAAATTATCAGATATGAAGTATAATAAATTTTTAGTTGGAATATTAGGACTAACCTTAAGCTTAACAGCATGTAAGAAAGCTCTTGATATCTCTAATACTAACTTACCTACACCCGAAAGTGCTCAAAATGAGCCTGGTGTTCTTTCTTTTGCGCAAGGCGCAATCTATCGTAATGGATTTTACGATTTAAAATACTCTGATGGTGTATATGGCCGTTATTGGGCGGGCACTATTGGATTCCAAGAGTTAATGGGCGATATAATTGGTGCAGAAGCTGCAAATGCTTACATGAACCAAATTGGTTGTCCTAATAAAGTAACCTTAGATGACGGTACTGTGGTATTAAACCCAGCAAGTATTAAAACGCAATATGAGTTGTGTCGTTATGTTAATCAAAACGCTCAAGGTTCAAGTAACACCACTAACTACCAATGGGCATACATGTATAACATGATTACTGCCTCTAATGGTGTATTAGATTTATGTAAAAAAGTAACCTTCTCTGGAACAGGTGCAGAAACTAAAAAAGCAACTGTGAAAGCATGGGCTTATTGGTGGAGAGCATATGCTTATGGACAAATTGGTTCTATGTACTATGCGGGTGTTATTCAAAATAGTACACCTTCTGAGGCCTCTACTAATGGTAACTATGTAACTAAAGAAGCCATTATTGCTCAATCTAATGCTAACTATGATAGTTGCGTTGCTGCTTTAGGTGCCGCATCAAGTGTTGCAGATTATACAGCCACTATTACTAAATTAGTTCCTTCTTTCTTACAAAAAGGTAAAGGTGGTGCATTAACAATTGATATGTGGAAGCGTAATGTCAATACCATGAAAGCGCGCAATATTTTAGTGAATACAACAGTATCTGCTATGAGTGCAGCTCAGTGGGGGACTATCTTAACTTTAACTACTGATGGTGTTAAATCAACTGATTTAATTTTCACAGCACGTACAGACGCAGCTGGTTCTTTCATAGAAAATACTGTTGCTGATAAAACTTCACAATCTAGTGCTACAGGATCTACCAATACTTATAAATTAAGTGAGCGATGGGTACAAGATTTTAGAACTGGCGATAAGCGCAAGGACAATAACGTTTTAACATTGGCTTCTATTGGTTTGTTTAATACAGATCGTGGTAATGTTTTCAATACACGTTACACACTTAAAAATGGTGGCAATGCTTTAGCGGGAGTTATTACTTATTCAAATACTACAGCTGGTGCAAATGAAATTACTATTGCAGCTACTTATGAAGAGAATGAATTAATGAAAGCTGAGGCTTTGATTAAAACAGGATCTATCGATTTAGGTGTTAAGTCAATTGATGCCGTTAGAACATACCAAGGTGCTGGCTTAGCTGCCATTGCTGCGGGTTCAACTGCAGCTGCTGCATATGAAGAGTTAAGGGCTGAGCGTAGAATTGGATTAGCATTTAAAGGCTTATCTTTTTATGACGCTCGTCGTTGGGAAATTATTGCTCCAGATAAGGCACGTACAAACTGCGTAGTAGTTTCATCTGCTGCAAAAGTAAATACTAAAGCAAGCATCGTTTATGGATATTTAGATTATTGGGATGTTCCAGATAATGAGTTGGCATACAATCCGCCAGCTACAGGATCTGCTCCTGTTAAGAATCCTAAACAATAGTTAAATAGCTAAAGTTTTATAAAAAACAAGACCCTTTTGGGTCTTGTTTTGTTTTCGGGATGTTTATCTTTATGTAAATTCTAAATAAATGAAAAAGCAATTTTTGCTAGTAATTTTTTTAATGTCAATTGCGCAAATCCTAAGCGCACAAGCAAATACTATTAATACGACTGGGAAATTTGGAAGTCAGATATTTTTAAGTGATGTGTATGGCCGTGCCTTTGAAAATAAATATGCCGATATAAGTGGCAGTGCCTATTTATTTTCTGACTATAAAAATGCCACTATCATTTTGTCTGACGGAAGAAAATACAATAATATAAGGGCTAAATTAAATTTAGTGGAGCATGAGGTAGTTTTTAAATCTACTAGCGGTGAGGAAGGTTTTATTGGAAAGGGAATGGTATCAGTGATAGTAATAGATGATTCTACTAAACAAGGCATTAAAAATTACACCTTTCAAAGTGGATTTCCTAAAGTGGATAATCAATCAAATATTCATTTTTATCAAGTATATAACAATGGGAAAGCCGTCTTATTAAAATCGATTAATAAAAATATAGAAGATCATTTGAATGAACTTTCTGGCGAAAAGTATAAAGAATTTATTGTTCGCGAAAACTGGTATGTATACATAGGGGGCGAGATGAAGCGTATTAAAAAAGAAAAAGATTTTTTTGTTAATATCTTTTCAGATCAGGCGGCCTCTATCAATCAGTATTTTACTGACAATAAAATCAATCTAAAGAATGAAGATCAAATTATAAAGCTCATAGCGTTTTATAATTCTTTGTAAAAAGATAACTCATAGCATTCTATTATTTAGTTACTATTCAAATTCAATTAAAAGGGTGACTCTGACAATTTTTATGCCTTGCCTTTGCTGTTTTTGTATTAACTTAACTTGTATAAATTAAAAGTATGGTTAACATCATTTGGATAATTTTAGTATTGTTCGCAATCTGGTTTATATATATTCTATTCATAGATATTATTAAGCATAAAAATAATTTAGAAAAAGCGAGTTGGGTTAAAACTGGACTTATTGGTTTTGTAGTTAACTTTTTCGATGTTTTAGGTATTGGAGCATTTGCTCCACAAACAGCTTTATTAAAGTTTACAAAACAAACTTCTGATAAATTAATACCAGGTACAATGAATGTTGCCAATACATTACCTGTTTTAATTCAAGCTATTATTTTTATTCAAGTAGTCGAAGTAGAACCTATCACTTTAATTGTAATGTTTTTAACTGCCATGGGCGGAGCCATCTTAGGAGCAGATATCGTAGGAAAACTTTCTGAAAAAAATATTAGGCTCACCATTAGTATTGCTTTATTAATTACAGCTGGTTTTATGTTTGCTAATAAAATGCATTGGATTCATGGCGAAGGGGTGGCTATAGGTATTCATGGTTGGAAGCTAGTCATTGCAGGGGTTGTCAATTTTGTGCTAGGGGCCATGATGACTGCAGGGGTTGGTTTATATGCACCTTGTATGGCGTTGGTTTATTTATTAGGGTTGTCGCCACAAGTAGCTTTTCCTATAATGATGGGCTCCTGTGCTTTTTTAATGCCACCTGCATCTTATAAATTTATTAAATCTGGCGCTTATAATAGAAAGGCTGCATTGGGTATGGCTATTCCAAGTATTATTGCTGTGCTGATTGCAGCCTTTATTATAAAAACATTGCCATTGGATACATTGAGATGGCTGGTTCTTATTATCATTGTTTATACTTCCATTACGATGTTCTGGAGTGCTGTAAAAAACAAATAAAACCTGCCATTTTATTTGTAAATTTAATATAGTCAAATAAGCAAAACATGCCTAATTATCCAAGTATATTTAACGATGTCATTGGTCCAGTAATGAGGGGTCCTTCTAGCTCACATTGTGCTGCTTCGCTTCGCATTGCACGTATTTGTCGTGATTTGATGGACGAGCAAATAAAAGATATTATAATTGAATTTGATCCTAATGGGTCCTTAGCCACCACACACAAAAGTCAGGGTTCTGACATGGGTTTATTTGGTGGATTTTTGGGATGGGAAGCTTATGATGAACGTTTGCCTGATTCCGAAAAATATTTAGCTACTGCGGGCATTCATTTTACCATCAATATTTGTGAACTAGAAGAAAAGCACCCTAATACCTATAAAATTTCATTGACTAATGAAAAGGAAACTAAAAACTTAATTGCTATTTCAACGGGAGGTGGAATGATTGAGGTTATTAAAATTGATGGAAATAAAGTTTCTATTGCAGGAGATTATTTTGAAACATTTATTTATTGTAACGAAGCGGAAAATATCATCAAGTATCTACAATCAACAATTACTTATGATGAAATTATATTTCATAAAGGGGCTATTTCTTTTATTGAAATAAAATCACAAAATAGTATACCGGAAATAATTTGCAGCGAAATAAAGCAAATGAGTTCGGTAACAGCTATTAAAAATGTGAAACCCGTATTGCCAATCATGGCTCGAAAAAATATGACTGTTCCATTTATTACTTGTAATGAAATGATGGAATACAATAAAGGTAAAAATAAGGCACTTTGGGAATTAGCAGTTGAGTATGAAAGTATTCGTGGCAATATTAGTCGGGAGACAGTGATGGAGAAAATGAAAGCGATTATTCAAATTATGGGTAATTCAATTGATACAGGTTTAAAGGGAACAACTTATAAGGATCGTATTTTAGGAAGTCAATCTCCTCAATTCAAACAACAATTTGATTCCAACCATTTAATTGGCGGAGATGTTCTTAATACAACTATTATGTATGTGTCTGCTATCATGGAAGTTAAAAGTTCTATGGGTGTAATTGTAGCAGCACCCACTGCGGGTTCTTGCGGTGGCTTACCTGGCGTTGTTTTTGGAACAGCCCATTGTATTAATAATAAGGAAGAAACTATTATTAAAGCCATGTTATCGGCAGGATTAATTGGTGTTTTTATAGCAGCACATGCAACATTTGCAGCAGAAGTTGGGGGTTGTATGGCCGAAACAGGTTCGGGTGGAGGCATGGCAGCGGCAGCGCTTGTTGAAATGAATGGGGGCAGTTTGGAGCAATCTATTGCAGCAGCTTCATTGGCTTTACAAAATTCATTAGGTATTATTTGTGATCCCATTGGCAATAGAGTGGAAGCCCCTTGCCTTGGTCGTAATGTTATGGCAGCCACTAACGCTATATCTTGTGCTAATATGGCATTGTCTAATTATGAACACCTCATTCCTTTAGATGAAGTCATTGAAACAATGAAGGCTGTTGGCGATCAAATTCACCATACTTTACGTTGTACCAACTTAGGCGGTTTGTCTATTACTAGTACAGCTAAAAAAATAGAAGCATTATTGGAAGAGAATCCTCCAGTTTTTTATAAAAGTTGTTAAATTGATGAAAATAATAGCTACATTACTTGGTTAAAAAATACAAAAAATGAAAAATTTATTATTAGTTTGTTTTACACTCGTATGCTTAATTAGTAATAAAGCAATTTCTCAAAATAACTATTCTACTACAAATTCAAAAGGATGGAAAAACTTATTTGGAAAAAATTTAGAATTTGCTCAATATGATCCTGCTATTTGGAAAGATTCAAGTGGTGTTTTAACAGCATCAAAAGATGAGTCTATTTGGAGTAAGGATATGTATGATAATTTTATATTGGATTTGGATTTTCAAACCGCAGATGGTACGAATAGTGGCGTCATAGTGCATGCTACTGAAACTAAAGAATGGATACCTCATTCCGTTGAAATTCAAATTGCAGATGATTATTCAAGTACTTGGAGTAAAGCCGAAGCTAGTTGGCAATGTGGCGCCATTTTTGGTCACAAGCCTGCCACTAATAAAGATTTAAAAAAGCCAGGAGAATGGAATCATTATACAATTACATGTATTGATAAAAAAATAATGATTGAGTTAAATGGAACCTTGGTAAATGAGTGTAATATGGACGACTTTACTTCGAGTAAAATTAATCCGGATGGCACAAAAATACCAGGCTGGTTGTATAACCCTATGTCTACCTTGGCTTTACATGGTTATATAGGGCTTCAAGGAAAACATGCAGGGGCGCCTATTTACTTTAAAAACATTAAGATAAAAACACTTTAAAAAAGTATTCTTTTCTATCTTTAGCAATAAGCTATACCTAACGCATGACACTTTTATTGCTTTTACTGGCTGTTCTGTTTTTAGTGCTACTCATTACAGTAGTTAAGCTGCATCCATTTATTTCATTTTTAATTATTTGTATTACTGTTGGATTAATTAAAGCAATGGGGGTCACTCAAATAATAAGCTCCATTCAAAAAGGTATTGGTGATGTAGTGGGATCACTTATGATTATTCTTTGTGTGGGAGCAATGTTAGGAAAATTAATTGCAGATAGTGGGGCTGCTTCTAAAATTGCGGGAGGATTGATAAAATTGTTTGGTACAAAATATATTCAATGGGCATTAGTACTCACTGCATTTATTGTGGGTATTCCTTTATTTTATGGTGTAGGCTTTGTATTGTTAGTGCCCTTAGTGATTACAGTGGCTGCTCGTTATAATTTACCTGCTGTTTATTTAGGGTTGCCTACATTGGCAGCATTGTCAGTAACACATGGCTTTTTACCACCGCATCCATCTCCTGTAGCTTTGGCGCAACAATTTAATGCCAATATTGGCCTTACTCTTTTTTATGGCATTTTAATTGCCATTCCAACTATCATTATTGCAGGTCCTATTTTTTCGGTGACTTTAAAAAAATATACTAGTAAGCCGTTGGCAATTTTCTCCAGTACGACCATGCCCGATGATAAATTGCCATGCATGCTGGCAAGTTTATCTGCTGCATTTTTACCTGTTGTATTAATTGGGTTAGATACAATAATTACAATAATAGTTCCGCAAAAAAACGCAGTTACAATATTTATTCATACAATAGGAGAACCTTCTATTGCGATGCTCATTTCCTTATTAATTTCTTTATATACTTTGGGCGTTGCGCAAGGTAATAGTATTAAAAATATGATGGGCCCTATTGGTGATTCAGTAAAAGAGGTTTCTAGTATTTTACTTATTATAGCTGGCGCAGGTGCTTTGAAACAAATATTATTAGATACAGGAATGAGTGTCGAACTTATAAAACCTTTAACTAACTTATCACTGCACCCATTATTTTTAGCTTGGCTTATTGCTGCTATACTAAGAGTAAGTATTGGCTCTGCAACCGTAGCGGGTTTAACCACTGCGGGCATTGTGGCGCCCTTAATTGCAACCAGTGGCGTAAATCCCTGCTTAATGGTATTGGCGACTGGCGCGGGGAGTGTTTTTTTCTCACATGTGAATGATCCAGGTTTCTGGATGTTTAAAGAATACTTTAACTTAACAGTGAAGCAAACATTCAAAACATGGAGCACTATGGAAACAATAGTTTCTGTGGCAGGCTTAATTGGCGTTTTTATTTTACATTATTTTATATAACAAAAATCAAATTGTATGAGTACTCCCGAAGAAAATTTTGCAAAACTTGGCCTTGTCTTACCACCTGCACCAAAACCTTTAGGTGTATACAAGCCTTTATTAGTAGACGGCAATCATTGTTTAGTTTCTGGACATGGTCCAGTGCAAGAAAATGGTTCTTTAATAATTGGTAGAGTGGGTGATAACTTAACAATGGATGAAGGAAAGTTAGCTGCAAGACAAGTAGGTCTTGCAATTATTGCTACTATTAAAGCCAATCTCGGTTCGTTAGATAAAGTAAAACGTGTTATTAAAGTATTGGGTATGGTAAGTTGTACTAACGATTTCGAAAAGCACCCTTATATTATTAATGGCTGTAGCGAATTGTTTGCATCTATTTGGGGTCCTGACAATGGCGTTGGTGTAAGAAGTGCGGTGGGTATGGGTTCGCTACCAGGAAATATTCCTGTGGAAATTGAAGCAATGTTTGAGCTTAACTAATAAAATACTTTATTATGGAATGGTATGAGATTGATAAAATAGAAAAAGTAGATTCTCCTTCTTTGATTGTATATGGATCAAGGGCCAAGGAAAATATAAAAAAACTAATTGCCATGGTAGGTGGAAATGTGGATCAATTAAGACCACATGTTAAAACCAACAAGATTGCCGAAGTATGTAAGATGATGATGGAGGAAGGTATTAAGAATTACAAGTGTGCAACCATTGCCGAAGCAGAAATGTTGGGCATACTTACAACGCCGAATGTTTTAATAGCACATCAGTTAATGGGTCCCAAATTAGATAGATTGGTTTCTTTGGTTACTACTTTTCCTGCAACAAAATTTGCATGTTTGGTAGATAATATTGATACTGCTACTTCTATTTCAAAAATATTTAGTGAAAACGGTTTAACCATTAATGCTTACATAGATGTAAACATAGGTATGAATCGTTCAGGTATAGTGACCGATAAAGCAATTGCATTATTTAGTGCTTGCGCTACACTCACAAATATTAAAATTATTGGATTGCATTGTTATGATGGACATATTAGAGAAACTGATATTGCTATTAGAAATGCACAAGCCGATACTGTATTTGAAAATGCTGATCAACTTAGAAAAAAAATTGAATCACTTACTAATGCTTCGCTAGAAGTAATTGTAGCCGGTTCTTGTTCTTTTTCGGCACATATTAAAAGAAAGGATATTCAATTAAGTCCGGGCACATTTGTTTTTTGGGATTGGGGTTATAAAAATCTTTTCCCCGATTTGCCTTTTGATTTTGCAGCACTGGTTGTTACAAGAATCATTTCTATTATCGATGAGCATACAGTTTGTACCGACTTAGGACATAAAGCAGTTGCTGCAGAAAATCCAATGCCAAGAGTACATTTTTTAAATGCTCCCAATGCGGAACCTGTTGGACAAAGCGAAGAACATTTGGTGGTAAAAGTTAAAGATTCTTCTATCTATAAAGTAGGTGATGTTTGGTATGGAGTACCCGTGCATGTTTGCCCAACTGTTGCATTATATGATACTGCTATTGTAGTAAATAATAATAAAGTGGTAGATCAGTGGGAGGTAATCGCCAGAAGAAGAAAAATTACTATTTAACATTTTACAATAGCATTCCAATATGTTTATAATTGATGCTCATTTAGATTTGGCGATGAATGCCTTGGAGTGGAATCGTGATATAAGAAAATCGGTCACTGAAATTAGACAATTAGAAGTAGGGATGAATGATAAGCCCGACAGAACTAATGGTACTGTTTCACTTCCTCAACTTAGACAAGGTAATATTGGTTTGGTAGTAGCTACTCAAATTGCAAGAGTAGAAACGCCGGGAACAGGCATAAAGGGTTGGCAATCGGCAGAACAAGCATGGGCGCATACGCAAGGACAATTGCAATGGTATAGAACAATGGAAGCTGCTGGTGAAATGGTGCAAATAAAAAACAATCAATCTTTAGAGCAACATCTTGCATTATGGAATGACCTATCCATTCCTAATGACAAAAAACCTATTGGCTATATTTTAAGTTTAGAAGGTGCCGATTCAATGGTAAACCTCGATTGCTTACATACCGCTTATGCCTATGGGTTACGTGCATTGGGCCCTGCGCACTATGGTCCTGGAAGGTATGCCAACGGAACAAATGCTACCGGTAAATTAAATGAACAAGGAAAAGCTTTGTTGAAAGAAATGGATTCATTGAATATGATTTTAGATGTCACTCATTTATGTGATGATGCATTTTGGGAAGCTATTGAAATATTTACTGGAACTATTTGGGCGAGTCATCATAATTGTAGAACAATTGTCAATCATAATAGACAATTGAGTGATGATATGATAAAGGCGTTGCTACAAAAAAATGCAGTGATAGGTAGTTCCTTTGATGCATGGATGATTGTGCCTAATTGGGAGAGAGGTGTTTCAACACCAGTGAGTGAGCAATGTAATCTTGAAAAAATAATTGACCACATGGATCATATTTGTCAATTAGCAGGCAATACAAATCATATTGGTATAGGTACCGATTTAGATGGTGCTTTTGGTAAAGAGCAATGCCCCTATGATATTGAAAGCATTGCCGATTTACAAACTTTGCCCAACTTACTTTTAAAACGTGGGTATACTCAACAGGATATAGAAAATATAATGCATGGCAATTGGTTGCGTTTATTACAAAACACTTGGAAATAATAATAGTATAAGTTTTGGAATTAATTGAAATAAAAAAAATAGATAGTACAGCCGCAACCGAATTAAGTAGTTTGGCTAAAAACATTTATGTGCATCATTATTCGCATTTATGGATGGAAGGGGGTATGGATTGGTATATGAATGAGTTTGCCTATCCGGTTTCAAAAATTAGTAAAGAAATTGATAATGAAAACTGCTTACATTATATAGCTTATCAAAATAAAAAAGCAATTGGTTATCTTAAAATTAATATTCATGCAGCTATAGGAGGAGGAGATACGCAAGAGGGTATTGAATTAGAGAGAATATACATTGATCACCAAGCTGTAAACGCTGGTGTAGGAACTTTCTTAATGAATTTTGTTTTGGATATTGCTAAATCCTATCAAAAGAAATATATTTTCTTAAAAGCAATGGACACTGCAGAAAAAGCAATGAAATTTTATAACAAAATGGGTTATGCAGTAGTTAGCAAATTCAGATTGTCAGATACCATTTTTCATTTAATGAAAGAAGAATATCGGGGTATGATAGTTTTGAAAAAACAAGTATAGCTTATTAAATCAAAATTATAAGAAAAGTAATTTATAATGTACGCAAGTAGGCGCAACTTTTCTTAAGGGCTATTTCGGGATGTGCGACTCTATCTTGTTCAACAAAGAAATGTTCCATTCCATTTTCTTTTGCTGTTTTTATAATGGTAGGCAAGTCGAATATACCTTCGCCAGCGTTTGCTATATAGGGGAATAATGGAATCCACTCAGAAGCGTTGTCTCCATTGCCTACGAAGTGTTTAGATTCTTTCATGTCTTTTATATGCATCATTTTATAACGGCCGCTATGTTTTTTCAATAAGCTTACTGCATCAGCACCACCTGCGTAGGTCCAAAATAGATCCATTTCAAAAAATACGTATTCAGGATTTGTTTCGTCTAAAATAATATCTAAAGGCATTTTCCCATTTTCAACTTTAAGCCCATATCCATGATTATGGTAGGCATAGCTGATACCATATTTTTTAGCTTCTGCTCCAATTTTATTAAATAAAGCAGCTAGTCTTTTATAATCCTCTAAAGTTTTTCTTTCTTCTTGAGGAATTGCAGGAAGTACTACATACTTCGCACCCATTTCATTGGCGGCTTCTGCTAAGGCGCCCATTTTTGTTGACAAAGTATCTAAGTCGGTATGCATTGAAGGCACTGTGATGCCATTAGCGGTAATTGCTTTTTTAAATTCAGTAGCGGTCTTACCAAAATATCCACTTCCTTTAAAACCTAGTTGTGGTGTTACTTTATCCCAAGATGCTTTTGCTTTATCAGTACTAAAAGTATATGGACCAAAGGTTTCAAATTCTTTGTAACCAAGATCGGCCATTAATTTAATAGCAGCATCTAAATCGTTATCTAATATATTGGGTATTGAAAACAATCCTAAACCTACTTTATCTATTAATCCATATTGTGCAAATAAGGATTGAGTGCTTACAAAAGTTGCAGCAGTAGCCAAGGAAGTAGTTCTTATAAAATTGCGACGATTTATCATGTTGTATTTTTTTAGCAATTAAATTTACTACTAATATAAATTAAATAGACAATTATTTATTTGCTAACACATAGGAGTGTTTTTTGTATTATGTATTGTATCTTTAATAAATAAGCAATTTATAAAATACAAATTCACTTAGTTTAATTAAATAATGATGGAATTATTAGTGCTTTTTATTTTTTTGTTAGGCTATTTGGCTATCATATTTGAAAGCTATTTAAAAATAAACAAGTCGGCTACTGCTCTTATTACTGCAGTTTTATGTTGGACCTTAATTATTATTGGTACAACTGAAAAAGTAGGAGTGCTAAATGAATTATCACATCATTTAAGTGGCATTAGTGAAATTATATTTTTCTTATTAGGAGCCATGACAATTGTTGAACTCATTGATGCGCATGATGGTTTTCAAAATGTGGCTGATTTAATTAAGACAACCAATAAAACTAAATTAATTTGGCTCATTGCCATTATTACTTTTTTCTTGTCTGCTGTATTGGATAATTTAACGAGTACAATCGTGATGGCATCTATTTTAAATAAGTTAGTAGAAAATAAAAAAACAAAATGGATGTTATTAGGCTTAGTAGTTATTTGTTCTAATGCAGGAGGCGCTTTTAGTCCTATTGGTGATGTAACTACTACCATGCTATGGATAGGAGGACAAGTAACACCTCTGAATATTATAAAAGAAACTTTTTTAGCAAGTGCAGTTTGTATGATAGTTTCCACCGTCATTATAAATTATTTACTTACAGAAAAAATTGATTTAAGAAAAGTACAAACAAGTGTAAACTATACCACCAGTGCTTTTGAGCGCAACAGTGTTTTTTTTGCTGGCTTAGGATGTTTACTTTTCATACCCGTATTTAAAATGCTTACACAATTGCCTCCTTATATGGGCATGCTATTAAGCTTGGGTAGTATGTGGGTTATTACAGAATTGATTCACCATAAAAAACAAGATTTTGAAAAAGGCACACTGTCTGTAAATCATGCTTTAAGAAAAATTGACACACCCAGTATTTTATTTTTCTTTGGCATACTGTTAAGTGTTGCATCATTACAACATGTTGGAATCTTGCCTAAGTTGGCAACTTTATTAAATAACAGTTTTGGAAATTTAAATTGGGTAGCTCTTTCCATTGGCTTGGTGTCATCAATTTTTGACAACGTACCATTAGTAGCAGCATTGCAAAACATGTATAGTATTCAAGTGTATCCCACAGGTCATTTCTTTTGGGAATTACTCGCTTATAGTGCTGGTACTGGTGGCTCTTGCTTACTTATTGGATCTGCAGCAGGGGTAGCAGTAATGGGTATGGAAAAAATGGATTTTTTCTGGTATCTAAAAAATATTAGTTGGATAGCGCTCCTTGGTTTTTTAAGTGGTGCATTTGTATTTATACTTCAGAATGAATATTTCCTCTAGAAGGCCTTTTTAATTAAAAAAATTGGATTAGCATTATAGTATATTATATAAATATATAATAATATGTAATTGATTAATAAACAATATAAAATACCTGTTTGTTAACTATTCAACTATTTATTCTTTAAAATTCCTTAACGATTTGTTAACATACTTAGTTTTTTTTCGTAGCTTCCAAGCTAAGAAAATTAAAATTTAAGCAAATGAAGAAAATTCTATCCTCGCTCTTCTTAGCTGTGTTATGCAGTTTGATAACAGCTAATGCTCAAGTACGTTCAGTAACCGGTACGGTGAAAGACGAAAAAGGCGTAGTTGTTGCTTATGCAACAGTTAAAGTTAAGGGCCAAGCTTCAGCAGTAGTTGCTGATGAAAAAGGTAACTTCAAAATTAATGCCGCTGCAAACGCAACTTTGCAAGTAAGTGCAACTGGTTTCGCTTCTACTGAAGTGAGAGCAAGTGCTACTTCGCTAAGCATTACTTTGAATCATCAAGTAGATGAACTAGAAAACGTAGTAGTTACTGCACAAGGTATCCGTAAGAAATCAAAAGAAATCGGGTATTCTTATTCTAAAGTTTCAAGTGATGAAATTACTGTAGGTCACTCTCCTCAGTTAACACAAGCCCTTGCGGGTAAGGTTTCTGGTTTGGCGGTGTATACTGTAAATAATAGCGTTGACCCTTCAGTGAAAGTGGTTTTACGTGGTTATCGTTCATTAACAGGAAACAACGAAGCCTTAGTAGTTATTGATGGTATGCAAACTACCGCAACTGCTTTAGCACTTATCAATCCTAATGATGTTGAAAACGTTTCTATCCTTAAGGGTGGTCAAGCGGCAACATTATATGGTTCTGCGGGTGTTAACGGTGCTTTAGTAATTACCACTAAACAAGGTGCTAAAGGAAAATTAAAAGTTTCTTATACAAATACAACCAACTTTGAGCAAGTAAGTTTCTTACCTGCATTTCAAAACCAATATGGTTCTGGTTCTCAATACTATCCTTTAGTATATGGACAAGCAGGTTACGATCCAAGTGCGTTAAATCGTGCTAAGGAAAACTGGCGTCCTTATGAAAACCAACAATATGGTGATGCTTATGATGGAAGTCAACGTATTGCTGGTCGTGTATTAGCTGATGGAACAAGTTTAGTAATTCCTTATGCTGATGTACCTAATGTACGTTTGAATAGCTTTGATATGGGTTTATCTCAAAATCATCAAGCTAGTTTCCAAGGTGGTGATGAAACATCAAGCTTCTACTTATCTGTTGAAAACAATAAAATCAATGGTATTGTGCCAGGTGATTTGAGCGACAGAACTGGAGTTCGTGTAAAGTCTTCTAAAGAATATGGTAAAATTTCTACCAGCTTTAATGCTGCTTTTACACAAGCCTATTATGATAGAACTGGTTCTGATTTTCAAAACGATATCATCAATACAGCTTCTTGGGTAGATTTAACTACTATGAGAAACTGGAGAACTAATCCTTTTGCGAATCCTAATGGTTACTATAATGACTATTATAATAACCCTTATTTCAATAAAGATATCAACCGTTTAAAATATAAAGATGCTAACATTTCTGGAAACTTCGATATCACTTATCGTGCGCTTCCTTGGTTGCAATTTTATAACAGATTAGGTATTATGAATAACTCTCGTACTGGTAAAAATACAGTGGAGAAATTCCAATACTCTGACTGGGCTAAAAACAGTGCTTATATTCCTGATCCTTGGACACATGAAGATGACTACCCTGGTATTTACCGTGCAATCGGTGATGTCTTAGGTTCAGTTGCTGATTATTCAACTACTGAAAACGTAGTGAACAATGAATTCCAAGCGCGTATTCAAAAAGATATCGCAATGGTTCAAAACAAATTGACTTTAGGTTATAGCTTATACCAACGTTATACTAAATCAATTTCTATTTCTTCAAGTTCAATTGTGGTACCTGAAGTATACAACGTAGCTAACAGACAAGGTAACTTAGGTGGTGGTGAAGCAAACACAACAGAACGTAAGTTTGGTTACTATGCCGATTTAAACACGAATGTTAAAAACATGGAGTGGTTAAACTTAAACCTTACTGCTCGTTACGATGCAACTTCTCGTTTCTTTAAACAAACAAGAAATGCAAACCAATACTCTTACTTGTATTATGGTGGTGCCTTATCATTCATTTTAACAGATGCGATTCCTGCTTTAAAGAGCAATACTTTAAACTATGCTAAATTGCGTACTTCTTATAACAAGAATGGTAATGACAATATTCCTTTATATGGTTTAGATCTTTCTTACACTAACGGAGCGAATTTCCCTTATGGAAATAACGTAGGTTTATCAGTAGGAAATACTTTACCTGATGCAGATTTGAAACCAGAGTTTGTAACAGCAATGGAAGTTGGTGGAGAGTTTAGTATGTTTAAAAACAGAGTTAACTTAGACGTTTCTTGGTACAAACAACAATCAGATGGTCAAGTTTTAACAGTAAAAGTACCAAATACAACAGGTTTCTCTAACTTGTTAATTAACGTAGGTCAAGTTGATAACTGGGGTTATGAAGCAGACTTAAAAGTGCAAGTATTACGTGATACTAAAGTTAAATGGGATGTGAATTTGAAATATTCATTCAACGACAACAAAGTGGTTGATTTATTCCCTGGTATTACTGCATTCGCTTATGGTGGATACTCTTATGCTACTTCAAACGTAATCTTAGGACAACGTTTCCCAATTCTTAAGACAAACGGGTATTACTATTCAGCAGATAATCCTACATTAAGAAGAGTAAGTCCTACAACTGGTTACCCAGTTCAAAACACTGCTCTTACTGAACGTGGTGGTACATTACCTCGCGATATGGTTGGATTAGGTTCTACTGTTACTTATAAAGATTTCCGTTTAGCATTTAACTTTGAATACCGTGGCGGAAACTTTATGTATTCTGATTTAGGTCGTCAAATGACCTTCACAGGTTCTGGTGCTTGGACTTCAAACAGAACAGACCAAATCTTTGCTAATTCTTATTATATAGATCCAGTAAGTGGAAAAGATGTTCCAAATACAACAGTTAAAGTTCGTGAACCAGAGTATGCTCTTTGGGTTAACAACTACCGTTTGATTTCTGAGAACTTCGTTGCTCCAGCCTGGTTTATTAAATTAAGAGATGTTAATTTATCGTATACTATACCTAGCGCAATTGTTAAGAAATCAAAAATTTTCAGTTCAGCTAATGTAGCATTATACGGAAGAAATTTATTCACCATTATTGACAGCAAAAACCAATTTACTGACCCTGAGTTCAGTTATACAGCTGGAAACGGTTCGGGTATTAGTAATACCTCGCAAACGCCTCCAGTTCGTCAATTTGGTTTTAATGTAAATTTTGTTTTTTAAAAACCACACACTAAAACAATAGATATGAAACTAAATAAATTATATATCGCCGCGTTTTTGGTACTTGTGGGAACAGGTTGTAAAAAAGACTATCTCGATGTCAATACCAAACCTAACTCATTACCAACCGCAACACCTGCATACGTTTTAGCGAATGCATTAAACGTTTCTGCAGCTAGTTTGGTTTCGCCAAACGAAGTAGGAATGTTCTGGTCTGGTCATTGGACACAATCCAATGGTTATATTATCAGTACAACATTGTTCTCTTATGCCTTTACCAATGGTGATTTTAACTATTGGGATGGTACTTATGATAATCTTTACGATTATCAGTATGTAATTGATAATGCTACAGAGTATAATCAAGATTACTTAAAAGGACCTGCTAAGGTGATGAAAGCCTTAAACTATCAAAAATTGGTAGATTTATATGGCAATATTCCCTATACTGATGCCTTAAAGGGTGTAGGAAACTTAGCACCTAAATTTGATGATCAAAAAGCTGTTTATGAAAGCTTAATTGGTTTATTAGATGATGGTATCAAAGACTTAAAAGCAAATGCTTTTGCAAGCACTTACGCAAGTTCTGATATCGTTTTCAAAGGAAGCAATTCAAGCTGGATCAAATTTGCGAACTCTTTGAAATTGCGTATTTTAATGCGCCAATCAAGAGTAAGCGGAAGAGATGCTTATATTACTGCTGAAATCAACAAAATTATCGCTGAAGGTTCTGGTTTTATTACTGGAGCTGAAGTGGGTGCAAACCCTGGTTATGTTGCTTCTGCTGGTCAAATTAACCCTATCTACAATAACTACGGTTATACTGAAACAGGTGCTAGAGTGGGTAACAATAACTGGCCTAGAATTACCGATTTCCTTGTTAAGAAATTACAAGCAACAAACGATACTTTCCGCTTAAAGCGTTTAGCTTATGCGCCAGGTAACGAAGATATCGCTAATCCAGGTGTAAGTGTTAAACCTGAAATTGCAGCTAACTATATTGGTATTCCTTTTGGTTCAAGTGCTGGATACTTACCTGGAGCAAGTTCTGCAGTAGGTCCTGTCTTGTTAGTTAGAGGTCAATACAATAGACCCATTGTTATTATGACAGCAGCTGAAGTACAATTCAACTTAGCTGAAGCAAAACAACGTTATGGTTCAACTGTAAACTTAACAGGTACTGCACAATCTTATTATGAAGAAGGAGTAAAACAACATTTCCGCGCCGTTGGAGCTAGCTCTGCAAATGTAGCTGCTCTATTAACTAGCAAAATAGATGATTGTGATTTTACTACAACTGCAAATAAATTAAATGCAATTGCTTACCAAAAATGGTTGGCGCTTGGTTACTTTAATGGTTTAGAGGCTTGGTCTGAGTATCGCAAGAATAACTATCCTGTGACACCTAACTCTAAAAACTATGTAGGTACTGCACGTCCATTACGTTTATGGTATCCAGGAACTGAATTAGGTTCTAATGGAGCAAATGTAAATGCACAAGGAACAATTGATCCTTTAGCTACACGTATTTTCTGGGATGTTGATTAATCAATAACTCAGTAGAGTAGATATAAAAAACCCTCTCTCGAGCAATCGAGAGAGGGTTTTTTCATTGGAGAGATGAGGGAGTCAGGATTTGAAATAGATCAATCTTGAATAGGTGAAAGTTTCGATTTATTTTAAAACCACTTCCCCTTCAATCACTAATTCAGTAACTGCTTTTTCTCCTGCAAATTTTACAGTAACTCTTTTCTTAAATAAACCTTCATTTGGTGATGTATAAGTTACTTTAATGCTTCCTTTTTGTCCTTTTAAAACAGGGTTTTGATTGTATTCTGGTTGTGTACAACCACATTCTGCATTCGCAAATTCAATTACAGCAGGCTTTGCGCCATCATTGGTATAATTAAAAATTACAGACTTGTGAACACCTTTAATTATTTTACCATAATTATGATTCGTTTTATCAAAACGAATACTTGTTTGCGCAAAACTAGTTGCAGCCATAAATAAGCTTAAAAAAAGTAATCTTGTTTTCATATTTTATTGTTTAATGGGCTGATTGGTAAGTGTAGGCGTTGTTGCATTATTTGTAATAGCAACACCTTCTCCTGTAAATTTAGTTTGTTTTTTCAGACCATCTGAAAATTCTAAGTCGGTAAAACGACTAAATACGCCCATGGCACTTCCGTTAAAAGTTATTTGAACCTGTGCCGATTGACCTGGTGCCATTTTTTGATTGGGCTTAAAATTGGGTGTGGTGCATCCACAACCTGGCTTTGCATTTAATAAGGTAACCGTGTCCTTGCCTATATTGCTAATTTCAATGGTATAGGTTGCAGGTTTGCCAAAGCTTATTTTACCAAAGTCATATTGGTCGTTTTTGAACTTTAAAACATCGTCAACATTTGTTTGGGCACTGGCTGGGTGTAGACCTATAAAAAGGGCTAAAACGCTTGCAAAAAAGGTTGTTTTTTTCATATTCTTTTTGAATAATAGGTACAAAAATTGGTTGAAATAGGCTTACGAAAATATTGAAATTTCACTAATTAAGTGATTTTAGTTATGAATGTACTTTTTATGCTTTTTGACCCCTATTTTTGTCAAATGGAATCCACCCTTGAAGCTGTATCTGCCCAAGACATGCTCTCTTTTGAGGCATTTCGGAACTCCGTTATTGCCGACTATAAATTGGCTATAATGAGCCGGGAGGTTAGCTTATTAGGTAGAAGGGAGGTATTAACAGGGAAAGCAAAGTTTGGCATTTTTGGGGATGGAAAAGAAGTAGCTCAAATTGCGCTCGCCAAATTTTTTGAAAAGGGTGATTTTAGAAGTGGTTATTATAGAGACCAAACTTTTATGTTTGCTTTAGAAGTAGCGAATGTCGAAGATTATTTTTCTCAATTATATTCCGACGTTTTAAACGATCCTTTTAGTGGAGGTAAGAATATGAATGCGCATTTTGCAACTGCATTTGTAAATGAAAAAGGACAATGGAATGATTTAGTAAATCAATTTAATATTTCGGCCGACATCGCACCCACTGCTGGACAAATGATGCGTGGTTTGGGCTTAGCATTTGCTTCTAATTGTTTTAGAAATGCAAAAAATAAAGATTCCTTTTCACATTTGAGTAATAATGGTAATGAGGTTTGCTTTTGTACCATTGGCGATGCGAGTACTTCGGAAGGTCATTTTTGGGAAGCCATTAATGCGGCAGGTGTATTGCAAGTTCCCATGGCTGTTTTTGTGTATGATGACGGATACGGAATTTCTGTACCCACCGATTTGCAAACTACCAAAGGGTCTATCTCTGCTGTTTTAAGAGGCTTCGAAAAAGAGAAAAATACGAATGGCATAAAAATATATACCGTGAAGGGTTGGGACTATGCTGCTTTGTGTGAAACATTTGAAGAAGGTATAAGATATACTAGAGATACACATACTCCTGTTGTATTTCATGTACAAGAATTAACACAACCTCAAGGACACTCAACAAGTGGCAGTCATGAAAGATATAAACCTGCAGAACGTTTAGAGTGGGAGAGAGATTGGGATTGTAATAAAAAAATGAGAGAATGGCTTATTGTAAATGAATTGTCTACCGATGAGATATTGCAAGAAGTTGAAGCTGAAGTAAAAAAAATGGTGCGTGCTCAAAAACTGGCTGCTTGGGAAAAGTATTTAGCACCTATTAAAGAAAAAATAACAGAAGTAGTTGCATTAGTACATCAAGGTTTACCAGAAACCGATTTGCAAATAGCCAATATCTTATTGCAAGAATTGGTACAAAGTAGAGAGCCTTTAAAAAGAGATATTTTCAGAACCATCAATTTGGTACTTGAAAAAATGCCACAACATCCTAATGGAATAGCTATAAAATCTTTTTTAGCAAAATATCATCAACAAGAAGCCCCTTTTTATAGCAAAAATTTATACAACGAAGGTCCCAAAAGTGCTTTGAATGTTTCAGTCGTGGAACCTGAATATGCACAAGATGCAGCTACGATGAATGGATATGAAGTATTGAATCATTATTTTGATCAATTGTTTTCAGAGAACCCAGCAGTATATGCTTTTGGAGAAGATTTAGGAAATATAGGCGACGTGAACCAAGGTTTTGCAGGCCTTCAGCATAAACATGGAGCGGATCGAATTTTTGATACAGGCATTAGAGAACAATCTATCATGGGTCAAGCACATGGAATGGCTTTGCGTGGATTAAGACCAATCGCAGAAATTCAATACTTAGATTATTTATTGTATGGCTTACAAACATTGAGTGATGATATTGCTACTATTCATTACCGTTCAAATGGTTTACAAAGCAGCCCTGTTATTATTAGAACTAGAGGTCACCGTTTAGAAGGCATTTTTCATAGCGGCTCACCAATGGGTGTAATAGTGAATGCCTTAAGAGGCATGTTTGTTTGTGTGCCAAGAAATATGGTTCAAGCAGTAGGTATGTATAATACTTTATTGAGAGGAAATGACCCTGCATTATTAATAGAGTGTTTAAATGGCTATCGATTAAAAGAAAAAATGCCTACTAATCTTACTGCATTTACCGTACCATTGGGTAAGCCAGAAATTTTAAAAGAGGGGAATGATGTTACCATTGTTTCTTATGGTTCTACTTTAAGAATAGTAGATGATGCGGCCAGTAGATTATTAGCAATGGGCATCGATTGTGAAATTATAGATGTGCAAACCTTACTTCCATTTGATATTAATCATATGATAGTAGCTTCGCTTAAGAAAACCAATCGAATTTTATTTGTAGATGAAGATGTTCCTGGTGGTGCCAGTGCTTATATGTATCAACAAGTGATTGAAATGCAAGGGGGCTATCGCTGGTTGGATGTAGCTGCGCGTACTTTAAGTGCTAAAGCACATCGTCCTGCTTTTGGTAGCGACGGCGACTATTTCTCCAAGCCTAATACGGAGGAAATTATTAATGTAATTAGTGAGATGATGGCAGAGTAATGTTTATCCCATATTGTGAAATACTTTGTTCACATCTTCGTCCTCTTCTAATCTTTCTATTAATTTACTAATATCTTCTGCTTGCTCATCTGATACCGGAACAGTTGTTGTAGGTATCCATTCTAGCTGTGCGCTAATGGGATGAATATTTTTATCTTCTAAAGCTTTTTGTAAATTTCCAAAATCAGTGAAGGCGCAACGTAACACTATAATAGGATTTTCGTTCTCATCATTACTTTCTCCTAATTCATCTAATCCATGGTCTATCAATTCTAATTCCAAATCGTCCATGTTTAATCCCTCTGGTTTTAAATTAAAGACACCCATTTTCTTAAACTGAAAACTAACACTTCCGCTATTGCCTAATGTGCCATGTCCTTTGTTAAAATGACTTTTTACATTGGCAACTGTTCTTACATGATTGTCAGTAGCAGTCTCAACTAATAATGCAACTCCATGTGGCGCATAGCCTTCGTATAATATTTCTTCATAGTTACTCGTGTCTTTACCCATGGCTCTTTTAATGGCCGCTTCCACACGATCTTTTGGCATGCCTACACTTCTTGCATTCTGGTAACATCTTCTTAAGGCAGGGTTGTCATCTGGATTAGGGCCACTTGCTTTTACTGCAATTACAATTTCTTTACCGATACGGGTAAATTGTTTTGCCATACGATCAAATCTTTTGAACATTGTGGCTTTTCGAACTTCAAATATCCTTCCCATAGTTGTAGGTGTTAAGAGTTGCAAAAATAAGAAAAAAAAAGTCCCCCCGAGTGTTCGAGGAGACTTTTCAAATGTATGATTTAATAGAATTAACTATTTAGTTTGCTATGTTTACGACCATAAAGGAAATAAACTACCAAGCCTAAGGCCATCCAAGCAAAAGCTACTTTTAGTGTTTGTGCATCTAAGGCAAATATCATTGCTAAGCAGATGACAGCTCCTAAAATAGGCACTAATGGTACTAATGGAGTTTTAAATGGTCTTTCCATATCTGGTGATTTTCTACGTAAAATCCAAATACCAGCACTTACTAGTACGAAGGCGAATAAAGTACCAAATGAGGTTAAATCACCTGCCACATTACCAGGCACAAAAGCAGCAAATGCTCCTACAAAAACAAATAAAATCCAGTTCGATTTGTAAGGAGTTCTAAACTTAGGATGTAATTCAGAGAATACTTTTGGTAATAATCCGTCATTAGCCATAGAGTAGAATACACGTGATTGACCCATTAACATGACTAATATAACAGAACTAAATCCTGCTAAAATAGCAACCGTTACCGCTGTTGCCAACCAACCATATCCTGTCATATAAGTAGAAATAGCATAGGCTACAGAAGCTTCACGACCTTTTAAAGGATCTACAAAGTCTTTCCAATTAGCAACACCAGTTAATACGTGTCCAAATAATATATATAAAATAGTACACACTACTAATGAACCTAAAATACCAATAGGCATATCTCTTTTAGGATTTTTCGCTTCCTGTGCTGCAGTAGATACGGCATCAAAACCAATAAAGGCAAAGAATACAATGGCTGCACCACCTAATACACCACCCCAGCCATGCTTAAAGGCGCCAGAGTAGTCGGCAATAACTTTACCAGAGGCATCTATTAATGGTGGTTGATTTGCAGGTATTAAATAAGGCGTATGATTTTCGGGGCGTATAAACTGCCAACCTAAAATAATAAATAAAATTACAATGGCTACTTTAATAAATACAATTACAGCATTTACAATAGCAGATTCTTGTGTTCCCTTAATTAGTAATAAAGTCAATAATAATAATATCACTAAAGCGGGTGCATTCATGATACCGTGATGTAATACACCTGCGGTATCGGTTATGCTTTCGAGCGGGGAGTGGCTCCATTCATAAGGAATAGCTCCTCCCAGCAGCTTGTTCAAATATTCACTCCATGCAATAGAAACTGTTGCAGCACCTAAGGCATATTCCATAATTAAAGCCCATCCAATAATCCATGCTACCGTTTCTCCCATTGTTACATAAGAGTAGGCATAAGCACTTCCTGAAATAGGAATCATGGCTGCAAATTCTGCGTAGCATAAGCCTGCAAAAGCGCAACCCACTGCTGCGACAATAAAAGACAATGTTACAGCAGGTCCAGCGGCTTGTCCAGCGGCTGCAGCAGTTCTAACAAAAAGTCCTGCACCTATAATAGCTCCAACGCCTAATGCAACTAAGTTGCCGGCACCTAAAGTACGTTTTAAGCCCTTGCCACCATCTTCGGCTTGAGACAACATGGCTGATAAATCTTTCTTTCTAAATAAACTCATAATTAATTGGTTTGTTGTGGTATCAATTTATCTTGGAAAATACCACTTTTTTTGCAAAATCGAGCTATAATTCTATGAAAAATGACCCTTTTTTTTGGATATTTTTTTAATACTTAAGTCTTATATTGCAGTAATTACTATTGCATGAAAAAATCTAATAAACTTACTATTTACATTGTAATTGCTATGATAGCAGGTGCTATTTTGGGCTATTATATCCATGAAAATTACAGTGAAGAAACCATTGCTTCTTTTGCTAAGAATAGCAAACTTTTAACGACCATTTTTTTACGCCTAGTGCAAATGATTATTGCGCCATTGGTTTTTAGCACTTTGGTTGTGGGAATTGCTAAACTCGGAGACTTAAAAACAGTAGGTCGTGTGGGAGGAAAGGCGATGCTTTGGTTTATTACAGCTTCTTTGGTGAGCTTGTTAATTGGATTGGTATTAGTAAATATTTTTAAACCAGGGGAGGGGATTGCTTTAAGCAATGCCGATACTAATGGCGCCAAAGATTTAATAGGAAACACAAAAACTTTTAGTTTAATAAATTTCGTGGAACATGTTTTTCCGAAAAGCATGTTTGAGGCCATGTCTAATAATGAAATTTTACAAATAGTTATTTTTAGTATTTTCTTTGGCGTGGCTGCTGCTGCTATTGGAGATGCTGCAAAAGGTTTTATCAAAGTACTTGAAACAGTTTCTCATATTATTTTAAAAATGGTAGGCTATGTGATGAACTTTGCGCCGTTGGGCGTTTTTGGGGCGATAGCTGCTGTTATTGCAAGCAAGGGCTTGGCCATTTTTATTTTTTACGGCAAATATTTAATGTACTTTTTAATGGGTATTGGAGTTTTATGGATCTTCTTATTAGGGGTTGGTTTTATTGTTTTAGGAAAAAGAATTCCTTCTTTGTTAAAACATATTACTACACCTTTAGTCATTGCTTTTAGTACAACCAGTAGCGAAGCGGTTTTTCCAAAATTATCGGAAGAGTTAGTGCGCTTTGGTTGCAAAGACAAAATTGTTTCTTTTATTCTTCCACTAGGGTATTCTTTTAATTTAGATGGAAGCATGATGTATATGACTTTTGCTAGTATGGCAATAGCACAGGCTTATGGTGTTCATATTGACATAGGCACTCAGCTTACCATGTTAGTTGTACTCATGCTAACAAGTAAAGGCATCGCAGGGGTTCCTCGTGCTTCATTAATTGTTGTAACTGCCACTTGCGCCATGTTTAATATTCCGCCAGAAGGGATTGCTTTAATTTTACCTATTGACCATTTTTGCGATATGTTTAGATCTACTACCAATGTGCTAGGGAATAGTTTAGCTACTACGGTAGTTAGTAAATGGGAGGGATCTCTTGAAAATCCGGCGCAAGCTTAAAATATTATATTGATGATCACATTATTGGATGCATTTCATTGGAGTCAGTTATTACAACCTCAATATTATATTGAAAATGGCGGCTTGTGGCTTTTGCTATTTGTAGTGTTCGCAGAAACTGGTTTATTTTTTGGCTTTTTCTTGCCTGGAGATAGCTTGCTTTTTGTAGCAGGTATTTATAGTGCTCCATTGGCGGCACAAATATTTGCAAGTAATAACGAATGGATTAATTTATTCATTTTATTCTCGGTCATATCGGTTGTAGGTATTATAGGTAATTATGTTGGCTATAGTATTGGAAATAAGGTGGGTCCTGCTATGTATGACTGGAAAGACAATATACTTTTCAAGAAAAAATATTTACTGCAAGCAAATGACTTTTATGCCAAACATGGAGGACGTGCTATTGTAATTGCAAGATTTATTCCTATAGTACGCACTTTTGCCCCCATTGTAGCAGGCATAGTAAAAATGGATAAAAATAAATTTAATTATTTTAACATCATTGGCTGCGTGGCTTGGGTGGCTAGTATGTTATGTGCAGGACATTTTTTACAATCATGGATTTTGAATAATTTCCAATTCGACTTAAAAAAACATTTAGAAGTAATTGTGTTAGGTATTGTCTTAGTTACTACAGCACCAGTAATTTTTCAAGTAATAAAACATAGAACTAAAAAATAAAGCAACCTTATTTAAATTAATCAATTTATTAAAAGCGTATGACCTCAAATAAACAAATAGGATTATTGTCACTGCCCGTTTTTGTGGCAGCTTTAGGATATTTTGTAGACGTTTACGATTTGCTTTTGTTTACCATTGTAAGACAACCTAGTGTGATGAGTTTGGGCGCTACTGCAGAAACCATTATTGTAGATAGTGCGCATATTATTAATTGGCAAATGTCTGGTTTGTTAATAGGCGGTATTTTGTGGGGTGTTTTAGGTGATAAGAAAGGCAGGCTCAAAGTTTTATTTGGATCAATTGTACTTTATTCGATTGCTAATTTTTTAACATCTTTTGTGCAAACCGTTGACCAATATGCTTATTGCCGTTTTTTGGGTGGCATAGGATTGGCTGGAGAACTAGGCGCTGGCATTACATTGGTTTCTGAGATGTTGCCCAAAAACAAAAGAGGTATTGGAACTTCTATGGTAGCAGGCATTGGTTTATTTGGTGCGGTATTTGCCTATTTTACTTTTAAAGTAACTTCTGATTGGAGATTGTGTTATCAAATAGGGGGTGTTTTAGGCTTCCTACTTTTAATATTACGTGTTAAGGTTGCGGAGTCGTTTATGTTTGAGTCGGCTAAGTTGGCAAATATTTCTAAAGGCAATTTTTTATTATTTTTTAGTTCGTATGCGCGGTTTTCTAAATACATCAAAGCCATCTTAATTGGATTGCCTACTTGGTTTGTGATTGGCGTAATGATTAATTACAGTAACAAATTTGCTACTACTTTATATGGCGTGAATTTAATTGATTCTGGAAAATCCGTAATGTTTGCTTATATAGGTATTGCAACAGGTGATTTACTGATAGGGTATGTGAGTCAATATTTCCAAAGCAGAAAAAAGGCATTGCTCTTATTTTATACCTTTAGTGTGTTAGGCATGGTTTTATTTTTTAGCAGTTACAATAATAATGACGACAGAATGTATGCCATATGTGCCTTTTTAGGATTTAGTACTGGCTACTGGGCTATCTTCAATCAAATGGCTGCCGAGCAGTTTGGTACAAATTTGAGGGCCACTGCAGCTACTACTATCCCCAATATGGTGAGAGGTGCCTTACCCTTAATTAATTTTTTATTCTTAGATATTTTACAAAAGAAATTTGGTTGGAACATTGTTCAAAGTGGCATTTTTACAGGAGCTACTGTAATGTTAATTACACTTATTGCTTTTGTATTTACAGAAGAAACCTATCATAAAGATTTAGATTATCTAGAGCATGATAATCCACTTCCTTAGTTATAAAATATATGCGTTTATTATTTATACGTTTTTCATCTATTGGTGATATTGTATTAACCTCCTCAGCTGTTCGCTGTGCCAAAAAACAAATACCTGGCGTTGAAATACATTTTTTAACAAAGGAGTCTATGAAAGATTTGGTTACCAACAATCCTTTCATAGATCATTGTCATTTTTTAGGCAATGATATGCAGGATACTATTGAAGCTTTAAAAAATATACAATTCGACTACATTATTGATTTACATCATAATATTAGAACTTGGAAAATAAAAAAGGCATTAGGGGTTCCTTCTTTTTCTTATCACAAACTAAGTATACAAAAATGGATTTTAGCAAAATTGCATTTTAATTTTTTACCCAAGTCGCATGTGTGCGATAGGTATATAGATACACTTGCATATTTTAAAGTGATCAATGATGGCCAGGGGTTAGATTATTTTTTTCCTAAAGACTATACATTTAAAGCTTCTAATTTGCCTACAAGTCATCAAGCAGGATTTGTGGCTTTTGTAATAGGGGCTTCTTATTTTAATAAAAAAATGCCTGCCGCTAAATGGATTGAATTAGCGCAACAACTAAAAAGGCCTATTGTCTTAGTGGGAGGCAAAGAAGATGCAACTGTAGCCAATGAAATTACTTTGGCTGCTGCTGAGTTTGTTTACAATGCTTGCGGTAAGTATGATTTAACAGCATCGGCGAGTATTATTCAAATGTCGCAAGTAGTGGTTTCTCATGATACCGGCTTTTTGCATGTAGCGGCTGCTTTTAAAAAACCAACTATTACTATTTGGGGGGCAACTAGTCCCTTACTTCAATTTGAAGCTACTTACCCAAAAGATACAACCACGCCACATTTTAATTCGATGGTACCTCATTTATCCTGCCAACCTTGTACGAAGCAGGGATCCAACCATTGTCCACAAGCACATTTTGCTTGCATGCGTTTGCAAAATATTCCCAGCATTGCTTCAAAAGTAAATGAGTTTAATAGAAATTAAAAAAGCCTTCTAGATTTCTCCAGAAGGCTTTCAATTTATTCCTACATACAGTAGAAGTGCTTATAATGTTTTTAAAACATCATTCATACTTCTTACCGCGTCTGCACTTTTATTAAAAGCAGCTTGTTCATCTGCAGATAAATCCATTGGTATAATTTTCTCCCAGCCATTCTTGCCAATTACAACAGGAACGCCTAAGCAAATATCTTTTTGGCCGTACTCGCCATCTAAGCTTACACAACAAGTAAATAATTTCTTCTCATCTCTTACAATACTCTCAACTAATGCAGCTCCGGCAGCACCTGGTGCATACCAGGCCGAAGTACCTAATAATTTTGTAAGTGTTGCACCACCCACCATTGTATCATTTATAATTTTTTCTTGTTGCGCTGCATCTAAAAATTTAGTTACTGGAATGCTATTCCAAGTTGCATGCTTTATTAAAGGAATCATAGTGGTATCGCCATGTCCACCTATAACAAGTGCGTTTAAATCTGAAGGGCTGCAATTTAATGTTGCACTTAATTGATATTTGAAACGAGCACTATCTAAAGTACCACCCATTCCAATAATTCTATTTTTAGGTAATCCTGTAGATTGCATTGCTAAATAAGTCATCGTATCCATTGGATTACTAATTACTATAATAATAGCATTAGGAGAGAATTTTAAAATATTCTCGCACACACCTTTTACAATACCAGCATTGGTGCCTATCAACTCTTCACGTGTCATACCTGGTTTACGAGGTAAGCCTGAAGTAATAACAACCACATCTGAATTGGCTGTTTTGCTATAATCGTTGGTGCTACCACTAATTTTTGTATCAAATCCTAATAATGCAGTAGTCTGCATCATATCCTGCGCTTTACCTTCTGCAAATCCTTCTTTAATATCTAATAATACTAATTCATTTGCTAATTCTTTACGTGCAATATTATCTGCACAAGTAGCGCCAACTGCACCAGCGCCAACAACAGTAACTTTCATATTATCTAATTTTTATTTATGTATTTCGTTTTTACGGGACAAAGTTAGTTAATTACCTTCTATAATTTTAATCAATTCGAAAACATCTGCACCTTGTTCATATACTTTTAATAAAACACCTTTTTGATACAGGGCTACAAAAGGGGTCATTCTAGGACGGTAGAAAGTAGGGATGGTAAAATTGGGGTCGCGGCCTATAATCACATTGGGTTTGCCCGTTAAATTATATTTTGCAGCAAATTTCTTGATTGATTCCATATCACGATAGCTATCCCATATAAAGAGTACATTTTTTAGCTTATCGGCGTATTTGTTTAAATCCCCTGCCTCTTTTTCACAATGAGGGCAATCGGGGCTAAATATGATTATGCAAGTAAATGGATACTTGGGCATTTGCTTATTGGTGATTTCCTTTCCATCCACAGATGTGATAGAAAAGGGAGGAATTTTATTATCTTTTAAATAAGGGGCACCTGGATCGCCATTAACTTGTGCTTGCACTTGTGTGATGAATAAAAAACTCAGTAAGCTGGTTAAAAGGTATTTCATAGTTGGGTATTTACTTTTTATTTAATAGTTTCTTAGGGTTATTTATTTTTTTGGGAAAGCATACGCATCGATTTTGCATCTTGTAAAAATTCGGATGCAAATATAAAGTTATTGAGCAGCTTGTTTTCACTAAATATGATGTCTTTATTAGAGCCCTCCCATTCCTTTTTTCCTTGATGTAAATAAATGATATGATTTCCTATTTCCATTACACTATTCATGTCATGCGTTACCACAATGGTGGTGATATTAAATTCAACAGTTAATTCATGTATTAATTTATCAATAACCATAGAGGTTTGAGGATCTAGACCAGAATTAGGCTCATCACAAAATAAATACTTTGGTTTCATAACAAGTGCTCTAGCCAATCCCACTCTTTTTTTCATACCTCCACTTAATTCAGCCGGAAACTTACTATTAACACCTTCTAGTTGCACACGTGCTAATATCTCATTTACCTTTACTTTCTTTTCGGCAATGGTTAAGTTTGAAAACATATCTAAGGGAAATTTCACATTGTCTTCTACATTTAATGAATCAAACAATGCGTTTCCTTGAAATAACATACCAAGGTTTTGACGTAATTCTTTTCTTTCCTCTTTATCCATTGTTGAAAGTGGCATCTTATCAAAGAATATTTCACCCTTATCTGCTTTTAATAAATCTACAATACATTTTACCAACACCGTTTTTCCACTTCCGCTAGTACCAATGATTAAATTACATATACCAGGCTTGAATTGTGCACTTATGTCATCAATGATAACACGCTCTGCAAATTTTTTGGTAATATTTTTTATTTCAATCATACTTTTAAGTTAGAGGTGTTTGTAACTGAAGTAAGTCATCAAAATTATCGGCTCTACTTATTAAAGTACTCTTTTCGTTTTTGATTAATACCTGCGCGGGTTTATACCTTGCATTATAATTGCTTGACATCTCGTATCCATAAGCCCCTGCATTATAAAATACCAAGTAATTGCCCTCTTCTAAACTAGCAATAGGGCGGTCCCAAGCAAAAGTATCTGTCTCGCAAATGTTTCCCACCACTGCATAATTTTTCAACTCTTTTTCGGGGGCGCTGATGTTTACTATATGATGATAGGCATCATAAAACATGGGCCTTATTAAATGATTCAGACCACTATTGATACCAGCAAAAATAATGTCGCCCGATTGCTTTAGTACGTTTACTTGTGTGATAAAAAAACCTGCCTCACTAACTAAATATTTTCCTGGCTCAAACCATGCTGTTAAATTGCGTCCCATTTTTGTCGAAAGTTGCTCCATTATTTTGTTTACTTCAGCACCTAGCAATGCAATGTCTGTTCCTTTCTCATTGGGTTGATAGGGTACTTTAAATCCACCACCAAAATCTAAAATATTAACTGTGGGAAAATCGGGCAATAAGTTTTCAAATACGGTGGCAGATTGTAAAAACACTGCTACATCCTTAATTTCACTTCCTGTATGTATATGTAAGGCGCTAATATTAATGGTATATTTTTCTTGTATTGATTTTAGCGCCTCTTTTTCTGTATAAGGTATACCAAATTTACTTTTATTGTGACCAGTTGAAATTTTTAAATTTCCGCCTGCCATAATATCTGGTCTAATTCTAATACCTACTGGATACCTGCCGCCAAAAGCTGCGCCAAATTTTTCTAAATTAGATAAGCTATCAATATTTACATGAACACCTAAGCTAACTGCTTCTTTAATTTCTTCAAAGGCGACACTATTACTAGTATATAAAATATTTGCTGGATCAAATCCAACATGTAATGCAATTTTAACTTCGTTGATGGAACTGCAATCTATATTACATCCCATATTTTTTACAAGGGCTAAAATATGAATATTAGTTAATGCTTTACAGGCATAAAAAAAGCGCGTTGACTTATTTGAAAAATGAATTAACAGATTTTGATACTGTCCTTGAATTTTTTCGCCATGGTAAACATACAAAGGTGTGCCATAGGTATCTGCAGCCTTATTAAGTTGTTCGTAGGATAAGCTTGAATTCATAACACGAAGATACAATTAGAACTAGGTTCAGGCATTATATCGTTGGTATAATTTTGAAAAAAATGGATGAATGAAAATACGAGTACTCGTTATTCAACAGGACTTTCAGGGTTTTCTTCTGGCAGATTAGGTGTTTCTTCTTCCTCGGTTTGCTCTAAAACACTATTGTCTGTAAAGTCTTCAGGTTTAATAACGGTGGCTTCTACTAGTTGGTCAGCTAAAACCTCTCTTATTTTTGGCAAATCATCGGTAGAATTAATGCCGAAATAATCCATGAAATTTTTGGAGGTAGAATATACCAAAGGCTTGCCTGGTAAATGTTCGTTACGGCCACTAATTGTAATCAATTCTTTTTCTAATAATTTTTGGATAGAGTAATCGCTATTCACTCCTCTAATTGCTTCCACTTCCCCTTTAGTAATAGGTTGTTTGTAAGCAATAATTGCTAAAGATTCTAAAGCTGCATTGGATAGACGCTTTAAAAATTTATCACCATTCAATTGTGCAATGGTTTTATGAAAATCAGGCTTTGTTAAAAATTGCCAGCCGCCTCCGCTTTGTTTTAATTCAAAAGGATAAAATTCGGTACTGTATTTTTCTTGAATACCATTTAAGGCACTATCCACTTGGTCTAAACTAATACGCTCTTCTAAAAATCCAAAAGCATTATTAATAAGCTCGGTAATATCGTTCGCATTTAATGCTTTTTCACTTGCAAAAATAAGCGCTTCAATATGAGGTATAATTTGACTAATTTCCATAATAATTGGGTCTTAACCGTTTAAGGCAGCAGCACCACTTACAATTTCCGTTAATTCGGTTGTAATAGCAGCTTGACGTGCACGGTTATATGATAATTTCAATGATTTTAATAATTCGTTTGCATTTTCACTTGCCTTATCCATCGCTGTCATTCTTGCACCATGCTCACTGGCATTAGCATCTAGTACTGCTTTAAATAATTGGGTGTTTAAAATTTTCGGCATTAGTTCTGCAACCAACACTTCTTTATGCGGCTCAAAAATAAAATCTGTTTTTTTCTTATCTCCTTTTTTAGCAAAAGTGGGTATAGGTAAAAAAGGCTCTGCTGTTGGTAATTGTGTTCCAGCATTTTTAAACTCGCTATAAATTACTTCTATTGCATCAAACTCTTTATTAGCAAATGCAGTCATCGCCGCCTTGGCAGCTAATTGCACATTTTCAAATTTCAAGTTCAAGAAAATATCTTTATAGTCGGCATTTGTTTTGTGTCCTGTCTTTGTTAAACTTTCATATCCTTTCTTACCAATATTCCAAATTGTAATATTTTTATTTGCGTATTTTTCTGCAATAGTAGTCTTTGCTAATTTTACTAAGTTGGCGTTGTATCCACCACACAATCCTCTATCAGAAGTTATTACAATTAATAACACATTGTTGATGGGTCTTGTTTCAGCTAAAGATAAATTCATATCACCATCCAAGCTTCCAATAATATTGCTTAACATTTCTTGTAGCTTGCGCGTGTAGGGTCTCATTTGTGTGATCGCATCCTGCGCACGGCGTAATTTTGCAGCACTAACCATTTTCATAGCTTTGGTTAACTGCTGTGTACTTTGCGTACTTTTTATCCTATTTCTTACTTCGTTTAATTGACCTGCCATAGCATTATTTAGTTTCTGATGTTCAAGTGGAAGCCTGGTAAAATTGTAGGCCTCCAAAGGCGAGCAAAGGTATCATTTTTTCGTCCATTTTTCAATTTTAAGGCCATTCATGTTAATTTTTATATTGGGACCCCCTTAAAACCCTCAAACTCACACCAATTACTTAACTTTGGCACGCCTATTGAGTATAGGAAATAACACAATTATCAAGCAGGAATATGTTGCAAATTATAAGTAAATTATTTGGGGGTTCGAAAAGCGAAAAAGACGTTAAGAAAATAGACCATTTAGTGGCTGTTATTAATGGCCATTTTGATAGCTATAAAACCCTCAGTAACGACGAATTAAGGGCTAAATCGACCGAATTTAAGGCTAGAATAAAAGCCTATGTAAGTGAAACGGACGCTCAAATTGAATCCCTACAAACCGAGGCCGAGGCACTTCCTACCAGCGATTTTATGGGTAGAGATACCCTTTATGAGCAAGTTGACGCTCTTAAGAAACAAAAAGATACGACTTTGGAAAAGGTGCTTTGGGACATTTTGCCAGAAGCCTTTGCGGTTGTAAAAGAAGCAGCACGCAGGTTTACAGAAGAGGAAGAGTTAATCGCCACTGCAACCCAGCTTGACAGGGATTTGTCTGTCAAAAAGGAATATATTAATATAAAAGCAGACCAATCGGTCTTCCAAACAACTTGGAAAGCTGCAGGTACTCCCATTACTTGGAATATGGTCCATTATGATGTGCAGTTATTAGGTGGTATAGTGCTGCATCAAGGGAAAATTGCCGAAATGTCAACCGGTGAGGGTAAAACTTTGGTATCTACATTACCAGCTTACTTAAATGCATTAGCAGGAGAAGGAGTGCATATAGTTACAGTGAACGACTACTTAGCTAAAAGAGATAGTGAATGGAATGGAACTTTATTTGAGTGGTTAGGCGTTACAGTAGATTGTATCGACAAGCATCAGCCTAACTCCGAAGAACGTCGCAATGCATATCGCGCCGACATTACTTATGGAACAAACAATGAATTTGGGTTTGATTATTTAAGAGACAATATGGTGCATACTCCAGGAGAAATGGTGCAACGTAAACATCATTACGCTATGGTGGATGAGGTGGATAGTGTGTTAATTGATGATGCGCGTACTCCATTAATTATTTCTGGTCCCATTGGACACCAAACTGGAGAGCAACAATTTTTTGAATTGAAACCAAGAATTGAAAAGTTGGTGGAGATGCAAAAGAAAACAGTGAATCAATTTTTAATTGAAGCAAAAAAGAAAATTGCAGAAGGCAACGACGATCCTAAAGATGGTGGAAAGGCTTTATACAGTGCCTTTAGAGGATTGCCTAAGAACAGTGCTATTATTAAATATTTAAGTGAGCCAGGAATAAGAGTAAAGTTGCAAAAGTCTGAAAATTATTATTTAGCAGATCAGCAAAGAGAAATGCCGCATGTAGATGAAGATTTGTTTTTTCATATTGACGAGAAAAATAATTCAGTAGAATTGACTGATAAAGGCTTGCAATTAATTACGAAGCAAGGAGAAGATCCGAATTTCTTTTTACTGCCAGACATTAGTGTGGTATTGAATGCGATTGATCAAAATGCAAATTTACAAGCCGAAGAAAAATTACAACAAAAAGAAACCATCATAACTGAGTACAGTATTAAGGCCGATCGTATTCACACGGTAAATCAATTATTGAAGGCGTATACTTTATTTGATAATGACGTAGAATATGTAGTTATAGAAGGACAAGTAAAAATTGTCGATGAGCAAACGGGTCGTATTATGGAAGGTCGTCGTTATTCTGACGGTTTACATCAAGCCATTGAAGCAAAAGAAAACGTAAAAATTGAAGCTGCTACACAAACCTATGCGACTATTACCTTGCAGAACTTTTTTAGAATGTACCATAAGCTAGCAGGTATGACAGGTACAGCGGAAACAGAAGCTTCTGAATTTTGGAGCATCTATAAATTAGATGTGGTTTCTATCCCTACCAATATTCCAGCTATTAGAAAAGACGAACAAGATTTAGTATATAAAACTAAGCGTGAAAAATTAGGAGCTGTTATAGAAGCGATTGTTGATTTAAGAGAAAAAGGACGTCCTGTATTATGCGGAACTACTTCAGTGGAAGTAAGTGAATTGTTAAGCAGAATGTTGCGTCAACAAAATATTCCACACAATGTATTGAATGCGAAACAGCATGCACGTGAAGCGCAAGTAGTTGCAGAAGCGGGTTTAACTGGTGCAGTAACTATTGCAACTAATATGGCAGGTCGAGGAACAGATATTAAATTAAGTCCAGAAGTAAAAGCTGCAGGCGGTTTGGCTATATTAGGAACAGAGCGTCATGAATCTCGTAGAGTAGATAGACAACTACGTGGTCGTGCAGGAAGACAAGGGGATCCGGGATCTTCTCAATTTTTTATATCATTGGAAGATGATTTAATGCGCATGTTTGGAAGTGAGCGAATTGCAAAAGTGATGGACTTTGCTGGTTACAAAGAAGGTGAAGTTATTCAACATAGCATGATAACAAAATCTATTGAAAGAGCGCAGAAAAAAGTAGAGGAAAATAACTTTGGTGTTAGAAAGCGTTTGTTGGAATATGATGATGTGATGAACAAGCAAAGAACTGTTATCTATAAGAAAAGAAATCATGCTTTGTTTGGAGAAAGATTGGCATTAGATTTAGACAATGCGTTTTATCAAGTGATAGAGGGCATGGTGGTTTCTCATAAAATTAATAACGATTACGAGTCTTTGAAATTAGCCTTAATTGTACAAACAGGATTCGATACTAAAATTACTGCAGATCAATTTAAATCAACAAATGATGCAGAATTAGTAGAGATGGTTTATCAAGAAGCGATTGCGCATTATGAGTACAAGAAAAAGAGTATAATGCAAGAAAGTATTCCTGTATTCAAAAATATTAGAAAAAATCAAGGAAGTCATATTGAAAATGTAATTGTACCAGTAGGGGATGGCAAAATAGCCTATAATGTTTTAGTGAACTTAGATAAAAATGTAAGTACAGAAGGAGCTACATTGGCATCACAAGCAGAGAAGTCAATTGCATTAAGCTTTATTGATGATGCTTGGAAAGAACATTTAAGAGCGATGGACGATTTAAAACAATCGGTACAAACAGCTACTTACGAACAAAAAGATCCATTGGTTATTTATAAAATGGAAGCCTTTGAATTGTTTAGAAAAATGGATTTAGAGATCAATCAAAAATTAGTTCAATTTTTATGTCATGCACATTTACCCTTAGAAGATGCGGTAAAAGAAGGGCGTCAACAAAAAACAGACTTGAGTAAATTAAGTGCTAATAGAACCGAAGAAACTGGAGAGAATGCATATCACGATCCAAGTGATATTAAACAATCTCCTATTCAAGTAGGTCCTAAGACAGGACGCAATGATCCTTGTCCTTGCGGTAGTGGAAAAAAATTCAAAGCCTGTCATGGAAAAGATGTCGCTTAATAAATATATAGACCATACTGTTTTAAAACCTACTTGTTTGGTATCGGATATTGAAAAATTATGCGCCGAAGCGAAGCAATATGATTTTGCAGCAGTATGCGTACCTCCCCATTTTGTAAAATTGGCAAAAGAAAAACTTCTAGGTAGCGATGTAAAAGTGACTACTGTTATAGGTTTCCCTTTTGGATACAGTGCTACCGAAGCAAAGATTGCTGAAATTATTTTAGCCATGGTGGATGGTGCCGATGAATTAGATGTAGTTGCGAATATCTCTGCCATCAAAAATGGAGATTGGTCGGCGATTGCTGATGAGATAAATCATATCATGCCTATTATCAGATCTAAAGGTAAAGTAGTAAAAATAATAATTGAGTCAGGTGTATTAACCGATGATGAAATAATTAAGTGTTGCGATATTTATGGAATAGCGGGTATCGATTATTTAAAAACATCTACTGGTTACGCAGAAAAAGGAGCAAGTGTAGAAGCTGTTGCCTTATTTAGAAAACATTTACCTGAGCTTGTTCAAATTAAAGCTTCTGGGGGCATTCGAGATTACGCGACTGCTAAATTAATGATTGATGCAGGTGCTACTCGTATTGGTTGTAGTGCAGGTGTCGCTATCGTTAGTGGCTCCATTACTGATAATGTAAAAAGTAATTATTAACTTTACTTGTATCATGCTGTTAGAAAAAATAAAATCATTAGCCAAGCAATATCAAGCAGAAAACGTTTCTACGCGCAGGCACTTACATGCGCATCCTGAATTAAGTTATCAAGAATTTGAAACCTGCAAATATGTGCAAGCACAATTAACAGCAATAGGGATACCCTTTACCGTTATTGCTACCACGGGCGTGCTAGGAATCATAGAAGGAAAAAATCCAAGCAAACGTATTATAGCACTTCGTGCAGATATGGACGCGCTTCCAATTATTGAAGAAAATAAAGTGGACTACATTTCTACCAAAGAGGGAGTGATGCATGCATGCGGTCACGATGTGCACACAACTATATTATTAGGGGCTGCAAAAATTTTATGGTCTTTGCGTGGTGAATTCGAAGGCACTATTAAATTATTATTTCAACCAGGTGAAGAAAAAAATCCAGGCGGGGCTAGTTATATGATTCGTGACGGTGCTTTGAAAAACCCAGTACCACAGGGTATTATAGGTTTGCATGTTCATCCAGGTTTGAATCATGGCAAATTAAGTTTTAGAAAAGGACGTGTTATGGCTAGTGCCGATGAATTATATGTTTCTATTAAAGGTCCAGGAGGACATGCTGCTACACCGCATCAAACGGTGGATACTGTTTTAGTGGCAGCACAATTAATTACGAGTTTGCAAACTATTATTTCTCGCAATCGTGATCCACAAAATCCTTCCGTGTTATCTATTTGTTCTATTCATGGAGGCAACACTACTAATGTAATTCCTAGTGAAGTAAAATTAATGGGCACTTTTAGAGCCATGGATGAAGTGTGGCGTTTTAAAGCACATGAATTAATGATGCAACAAGCAAAAGGGTTGGCCATTGCAACCGGTGCTGAAATAGATTTTAGAGTAGATGTTGGTTATCCTACAGTTGATAACGAACCTGTAATTACAGAAGCTGCTTGGAAATTAGCAGATGTTTATATGGGAGCCGCTCATGTGGAAGAAACAGAGAAGCGCATGGGTGCGGAAGATTTTGGTTACTATTCTCAAGTAATACCTGGTTGCTTTTTTAGATTAGGGGTACGTAACGAAGCAGCAGGTATTATACATAATGTACATACACCGCATTTCAATATAGATGAAGCTGCCATTGAAAACGGGGTGGGTATGATGGCCTGGTTGGGCACGCAATTATTTGCATAAAGCACTATATTTCAACAATATATATTACAAAAATCTCGTTTTGTATTTATTCAGTAGCTTTGTCTAACTTGAAAACTAACATTCGTTATAAATTTATTACATGTCGAATAAAGAAAATCTAAGAAAAGAACAGGCTTTAGAATACCATGCCAGCGGCAGACCAGGTAAAATTGAAGTCGTTCCCACAAAGGAAGCAAAAACACAAAAGGATTTATCCCTAGCGTATAGCCCAGGTGTTGCCATTCCATGTACGGAGATAAAAAATAATCCTGCAGATGTATTTAAGTATACTGCGAAAGGAAATTTAGTAGGTGTTATTACCAATGGAACAGCGGTTTTAGGATTAGGAAATATTGGACCCTTAGCAAGTAAGCCAGTGATGGAAGGGAAGGCGGTACTTTTCAAAATTTTTGCAGACATTGATGTTTTTGATATTGAAATAAATGAAACAGATCCAGATAAATTTGTAGCCATTGTAAAATCATTGGAACCCACTTTTGGTGGCATTAACTTGGAAGATATCAAAGCACCAGAGTGTTTTTATATTGAACAAAAGTTAAAAGAGACAATGTCTATTCCTGTTATGCATGATGATCAACATGGCACGGCGATTATTAGTAGTGCAGCATTGTTGAATGCATTAGAATTACAAAAGAAAAAAATTGATAAAGCAAAATTCGTAGTGAGTGGTGCAGGTGCGGCCGCCATGGCTTGTATTAAATTATATGTTGCATTAGGTGCGAAGTATGAGAATTTTATTTTGTTTGATAAAGATGGCGTATTACATACAGGAAGAACCGATTTAGGAGAAGATAGAAAACCATTTGCAATCAAAGCAGAAAATATGACATTGGTACAAGCTTTTAAAACAGCCGATGTGTTTTTAGGGTTGAGTGTGGGAAATATTGTTACTTCCGAGATGGTAGGTTCTATGCCAAAAAATCCTATTGTATTTGCTTTAGCCAATCCTGATCCAGAAATTGATTATGATGCAGCTACTGCAGTAAGAAAAGATATTATCATGGCAACGGGCAGATCTGATTTTCCTAATCAGGTGAATAATGTGCTAGGATTCCCTTACATATTTAGAGGAGCATTAGATGTTCGTGCTAAATCAATTAATGAAGCCATGAAATTGGCGGCAGTAAATGCATTAGCGGAATTAGCAAAATCGGCTGTGCCTGATGCAGTGAACATGGCTTATAATCAACAGAACTTATGTTTTGGTCCAGAATATATTATTCCAAAACCATTAGACTCAAGATTGTTAAGCACTTTAGCGCCAGCGGTGGCAAAAGCAGCAGTAGCATCGGGTGTGGCGCAACAGCCCATTTCTAATTGGGACGAATATGAATTACAATTAAACAAGCGTTTAGGTTTAGACAATCAATTAATGCGTTTAATAAGTAATAAAGCACGCCGTGATCCAAAACGTTTAGTATTCTCTGATGCCGAAAATGTTAAAATATTAAAAGCAGCAAGTATCGTATACGATGATGGTATTGCTTATCCTATTTTGTTAGGTAATGAAACTAGAATCAAAAATATAGCAGAAGCGAATAATATTGACATTAGTGATTTACCTATTATTGATGTTAGAAGTGATGAGATGGAAGAGAAAAGAGAATTTTTCGGTTCTATCTTATTTCAAAAAAGACAACGCAAAGGCATTAATAAATACGAGAGCTTAAAATTAATGCGTACGCAAAATTATTTTGGAGCCATGATGGTGGAAACAGGCGAAGCGGATGCAATGTTGTCTGGCTTAACAAGAAATTATACAGATGGTATTAAACCTGCATTACATATTATAGGTACAGAAGAAGGCGTCAAGAAAATTGCAGGTATGTATTTGTTGTTGACTAAAAAGGGTCCTTTATTTTTAGCGGATACAACGGTGAATATTAATCCGAATGCAGAAGAGCTGGCTGATATTGCATTATTAGTAGCAAAAGAAGTACGTAATTTTAATATGGAGCCAAGAATTGCCATGTTAAGTTATTCGAATTTTGGAAGCAGTGATACCCCTGAAGCACAAATGATGGCAGAGGCAACTAGAATTATTAAACAACGTAATCCTTCCTTGATAGTAGATGGCGAAATGCAAGGAATTATGGCATTTAATAAAGAAATATTAAAAGAGAATTATCCGTTTAGCGATTTAGTAGATGCGCAGGTGAATGTGTTAATATTCCCGAATTTAACAGCAGGTAATATTGCTTACCATTTATTAAAAGAAATAGGTGGAGTGGATATTATTGGTCCTATTTTGTTAGGATTAAAGAAACCAGTGAATGTATTACAACTTGGCTCTGGCGTAAGAAATATTATCAATATGGCTACTGTGGCGGTAGTAGATGCACAGTTAAAAACAAGGGTGGATACCGACATGGAAGTTCAAAGAGTAAGTTGGTGGAAGCGTATGAAAAAGAGAAAGAAATAGGCTATTTTTGTGGTATGAATATTTTCACTCATTTTGGCAACTATCTTTTAATGTTAAAGGGGATGTTCACATCTGCCGAAAACAAAAAAATGTTTTGGAATGAGTATATCAAACAATGTGTTGATATTGGGTTCGGATCCTTGCCCATTGTTATTATTATTTCCTTTTTTTTAGGTGCAGTTATTACAGTTCAAACTGCTGCACAGTTTGTAAATCCATTAATTCCTATAACTACCATTGGTATTGTGGTTCGTGATGGTATGTTATTAGAATTTGCTCCTTCTTTTTTAAGTATTGTTTTAGCAGGTGTGGTAGGAAGTAAGATTGCCAGTGAATTAGGAAATATGCGCATCAGTGAGCAAATAGACGCACTTGAAATTATGGGGATCAATACAAAGAACTATTTAATCTTACCTAAGATTTTAGCTTCCTTTACCATGGTACCCATATTAGTGGGAATATCGGCTGTGATTGGTGTTTGGGGCGGCTATTTTGTAGGCGGACTCACTGGTTCAGTGGCGCCTGAAATTTTTATTATGGGAATTAGAAAAGGTTTCGATACTAATTACGTTGCCATTGCATTTTACAAGTCGTTTATTTTCTCTTTCATTATAAGTACTATTCCTTGTTATTTTGGTTATTATGTAAAAGGAGGTGCTTTAGAAATAGGTAAAGCTGGCACGCAATCGGTGGTAGTAAGTTGTATCCTTATTTTAATAGCCGATTATTTAGTAGCTGCCATTGCTATTTAGGTTAACTTAGTAGTACAAATTTATCGAATGAAAATAAGCTTTCATGGTGCAGCGCGCACAGTCACTGGATCCAAACATTTAGTGCAATTAGACAACGGAGAAAACTTTTTATTAGACTGTGGATTATTCCAAGGAATGGGAAGAGATACCGATTCGCTGAATGCAAGTTTTGGCTTTGATGCGACAAAAGTAAATTATGTAATTCTCTCACACGCACATATCGATCATTCTGGCTTACTTCCTAAATTAGCAAAGGAAGGTTTTAAGGGATTGATTTATTGTACACCAGGCACAAAAGCTTTAGTTGAAATTTTATTGGAAGATTCTGCCATGATTCAAAGAGATGATGCCAAGTATGGCAATAAGCGCAGAGCCAAGCAGGGCTTGCCTCCCATTGAGCCTTTGTATGATATGGATGATGTAAATATTGTATTGCCGTTATTAACTATGGTAGAGTACAATCAACCTACCAAAATTTCTGATGCAGTTGAAGTACTATTTACAGATGCAGGTCATATTATTGGTAGTGCAGCAGTAAGTTTGAAAATTAAAGAAGGGGGCGAAACCAAAACACTCACTTTTAGTGGTGATGTAGGTAGATATCGTGACATGATATTACGATCGCCTGCCACTTTCCCTGCAGCAGATACGATTATTATTGAAAGTACTTATGGTGACAAGTTGCACGATTTAATTCATACCACGCCAGACGACATATTAAAGTGGATAGAAAAAACTTGCGTAGAACAAAAAGGAAATTTAATTATTCCCGCTTTCAGCGTTGGGCGTACGCAAGAAATATTATTTGAATTGAATCAATTGTCTTTAGAAAAAAAATTACCTCATATTCCTGTGTATGTAGATAGTCCATTAAGTATTGAAGCCACTGATGTAGTTAAAATGTTCCCAAAATATTTTAATCAAAAAATACAGAAAGTATTAGAAGTAGATGACGATCCATTTGATTTTGAAGGCTTGCGTTATATAAAGACGGTGGAAGAAAGTAAAGCATTGAATGAGGACCTGCATCCTAAGGTAATTATATCTGCTTCAGGCATGGCCGATGCGGGAAGGGTAAAGCACCATATCAAAAATAATATCAGCAATCCTAAGAATACTATTTTATTAGTAGGTTATTGTGAGCCACATTCTTTGGGTGGAAGATTAATGAATGGCGCTAAGGTAGTAAAGATATATAGTGAAGAATATCCTGTGATTGCTACGGTAGGTTCTATCAGAAGTATGAGTGCGCATGCCGATTACGAGGATTTAATGCAATTTTTAGGTTGCCAAAGTCCTGATTTAGTGAAACAAATATTTGTAGTACATGGCGAGGCCGAAGTGCAGGATCATTTTGCAGAAAGGTTGCGTAAGAAAGGATTCAAAGAGGTAATTGTTCCTGAAATGCATGAGACGGTGTCAATTGTATAATTAGATGCTTAATTATAAAAGCGCTAAAATAAAGTTTGCGGCGTGAATATTTTGTACTCTACTTTTTCACAAGGGGTAGGGCTTTGTTGGAAATTCTTTGCTACGGTATAAGCCTTCATTTTGTTATCCTCTATTTGATATTTAGCTAATTCAATAATTTGAGCCTCACTTAAATTATCATTTACCCAAGCATTGGCTGCATCTTCTTCTAAAATGGTGGGCATTCTTTTTTTGACATTGTGAATCTTACTCATTAAGCCATTGGCTTCAGTGGTAATAATACCAAAGCTATTTTTAGTTTCTCCAGTATTTTGGTTGGTCCAAGTATTCCAAACACCCGCTATATAAAAAATAGGTTTTTCATTCAATGAAATACAATGCGGATATTTTTCTTTTTCAATTTGTTGCCATTCAAAAAAATGAGAGGCCAAAACCAAGCATCTATTTGTATGAATAGTAGACTGTGCTACTTTGTTTGTGAGTATGGTTTCGGATTTAATATTTAGGGTGGTATATTTTTTTCTCGATTCTGTTAATTCTTTTTCATTACGAACCCAATTAGGAATTAGTTCCCAATGCATTAATCCTGGCCTCAAGGTTTTCTCCTTAAAAATTACCGGCCATTGGTCATAGGCAAAGCCAGATTGAACTGGAATGTCAATAGCATCTATATCTAATACAGTGTTCCCTATTTTAATAGTTTGCTTTTTAGGAATTTTAATGCCAATAACGTAACACATAGTAATACAAAGATAGAAGAATTTTTTTCCTAAATATTGAACAAAAACGTCCTTGGTTTTGTTAAAATATAAAAAACAGATATGCATTCTCAAGTAGCTTTATTGAATAAAAAAATTGCCCCAGTGAGGGCTCAACTTTTAGCACATTCGGTATATTCAAAAATTAACAATTTGGAAGGGCTAAAAAATTTCACACAATACCATGTTTTTGCTGTTTGGGATTTTATGAGCTTATTAAAGTCTCTTCAAATTGGATTGACAAGTGTGCAACTCCCTTGGGTTCCAGTGGGTACGGCCAATACTAGGTATTTAATTAATGAAATAGTGTTAGGTGAGGAATCTGATGTGGATGAACACGATAATAGAGTTAGTCATTTTGAATTATATGTAAAGGCAATGCGTCAAATGGGCGCTACCACCAATTTTATAGATGCTTTACTGCATGAGCTATCAATTAGTCAATCTATTGAAATGGCTATTGAGCAAACGGACTTGCCAACACAAGTAAAATCATTTTTACAATATACCTTTGAAATTGCACAGCATGCACCCTTGCACGTAAAAGCAGCGGTATTTACTTTTGGCAGGGAAGATTTAATCCCAGACATGTTTACTGAAATTTTAAATAAAATTTATGCGGATCATCCTGATCAAGTTTCCACCTTCAAGTATTATATAGAAAGGCATATCGAAGTGGATGGCGGACATCATAGTCATCTGGCTTTAGAAATGGTGGCTGAGTTATGTGGAAATGATACTGCTAAATGGGAGGAGGCGACTAATGCGTCATTGAAAGCATTAGAAATGAGGGCACTTCTATGGGATGTAATTTTTGAAAGTATAACGGATTAGTTTTTTCATTAATTTCAATTAAAATACAGTACAATATGTTGCATTCAATTGGCACTTGTTTATGGTTTGATGGAAAAGCAAAAGAAGCGGCTCATTTTTATAAAGAAGTTTTTGGCGAGGTAGTCATTCTTTCTGAAAACCCCATGGCAGTGGTTTACAATATATTTGGTCGCCGTTTTATGAATTTAAATGGCGGTCCAGGCTACCCAATTAATCCATCCATTTCTTTTTTTATAAGTGTTGACACCGAGGCAGAGATGGATGCTATGTGGGAAAAATTAATTGTTGATGGTAAAATATTAATGCCTCTAAATAAATATCCTTGGAGTGAAAAATACGGATGGTGTGCCGATAGGTATGGAGTAAACTGGCAAATAATGTTAGGTCATAAGAGTCGTTCTAGAATTATGCCTAACTTAATGTTTACAGGTAATCAAAATGGAAATGCAAAACAAGCCATTGAATATTATTCAAGTTTATTCACTAATTCAAACACCGTTCAAATAGATACTTATCAAAAAGGGGAGCCTGATACAGAAGGCAATATTAAATATGCGCAGTTTGAATTGGATAACCTTTCATTTGGAGCGATGGATAGTTCGGCCCCACATCAGTTTAGTTTTAATGAAGGTGTTTCTTTTATAATTACAGTAGATACTCAAGAAGAAATAGATTATTATTGGGATTATTTAGTAGGTGAAGGCGCTCCAGGAAGATGTGGTTGGTTAAAAGATAAGTTTGGCGTGAGTTGGCAAATAGTTCCAACTATACTTGGAAAACTAATGACCAATCCAGCAACTGCCCCTAAGGCTACGTATGCATTTTTACAAATGTCTAAATTTATCATTGCCGATTTAGAGAAGGCGGTGGAATAAATCTTATTACTTATCTAGGAAATGAATATTTAATTCAAGCTTGACGCTAAATCCAATTAATAAAGTCAGTTGTCAAGGAATACTTGATAACTGAAACAACTTGGTAATGATTTCTTAATTCGGCGAATATCTTTTAATAAGCTTTAGGTCAGACCCTTTTAGCAATAGTTCTTCTTCAATGTCAAAATCGTTTTGAAGGCCCAGCCAGAAATTGGGGCTATTGCCAAAATATTTTGAAAGCCTCAGGGCAGTATCTGCAGTAACACTTCTATTGCCTTTTAATATTTCAGAAATTCTAGTTTGTGGAATAAGGGTTGCTTTACAAAGCTTATAAGCTGTAACATTTAAAGGTATTAGAAACTCTTCCCTTAGTACATCTCCTGGATGAATATTTTTTAACTTTTTCATAATGTCTTTTTAATGATAATCAATGATTTCAACTTCTTCAGCATTTTCATTACTCCAGATAAAGATTATTCTCCATCTATTATTTATTCTTATTGAGTAATATCCTGACAAATAACCTTTCAATTTCTCTAAGTGGTTAGATGGTGGTATTGATAAGTCTACTAAATTCTCTGATCTATGTAGCATTCTCAATTTTCTTCTTGCTATTTCTTGAATGGCTATAGGCAATTTCATTGACATATCGCCATTCCAAATCTTTAGGGTTGCTTTGTTTCCAAAACTAAGTATCATACTAACGTTTTACGATACTTACGCCAAAGGTAAGTATTTTATTTAAAATGCATAATACTTCTTAATTTTTAAGGAATTGTTTCGGGAAATACGCACTGGCGAGCTTGTTTCGCGTCTTCGCATTAAAAAAGCCCCCCGAGTACTCGGGGGGCTTTGTAGCCAAAATAGGAGCCAGTTTGGACGAATTTGCTGAAGATGTTAGGGAAATTTTAGGATATCACTATCGCTTTCTCCAATTAGCTTCTAAACCTATAAAATCTTCTAAATGATATACAGCATCAGAATACGTGAACAAGATAGTTCTGTCATCTACAATAGTATGTTTCTTTCTTTTGTCAACGCTCAATTTTTGTAAATCAGGAAAATACTTTAACGGAGAAATGATCATTCTGCCATCCTCCATTTTGAG
>Ga0209596_1000151_pt1 | contig 61916 bp, 68 predicted proteins | sample M_130807_MF_Meta_FD_187314 | JGI IMG/M metagenome (GOLD analysis project Ga0209596, IMG submission 187314) | Freshwater microbial communities from Lake Montjoie, Canada to study carbon cycling - M_130807_MF_MetaG (SPAdes) (version 2) | ecosystem: Environmental > Aquatic > Freshwater > Lake...
ATAAAAAAGGGAAATCCCACCTTTTTTTATTAATTAAAAATCTAATTCATAAAATTATTTTTTTTTGTAATCACGAGAATTTTAATTTATCGAGTGAATAGTTAAAGCTACATTTTGGTGATAATACTAACTCATACCAACGGGGACTCCGTTCATTCCAATCCAACTATAATTAACATTATTTTCTGTAATAAATTCGTAAAATGCTTTTAATTCTCCGGTATCCCCATCAAATCCTGGATAATTAACTAATTCGTCAAAAACGGACAGAGTCTTTCGCAATCTTTTCTTTCTCTACAAAAAAACTCAAAAGTTTATTTAGGTTTTTAAAAATGGACAAAAATAAATGTCCATTTTTAAATAGGGGACTTGGAGTTTCTCAAAATCTTTTTTTGTGACTGAAAAAATAATTAAGGTGTGGGTATATAAACAATATAATATGTTTTGTTATGATTAAATCAAAAAATGTATCTAAAATTAATTTAGAGATATTTAGAGATATTTATATAAATGCTAACAAATGCTAACAAAACGGCGACAAAAGTCGCCACAAAATTTAATTGTATAACTTGTGACTATTCAAGCAGTAAACAAAGTGATTGGGTTAAACATACATTGACACGCAAACATCAAAATGCTAACAAAATGCTAACAAATGCTAACAAAATGGCGACAAAAGTCGCCGAATTAAACCAACCCAATAATGATGACAATAACTTAGACAAAGTAACAAATAATAAGTTTCCGTGTGATAAGTGTAATAAAATATATAAACATAAATCAACACTTTCCAGACATTATAAAACTTGTAAAGAAACTAAAGCAATAGTTGCTGACACAACCGATATTATTTTAGAGATTATGAAGGAAAATAAAGAATTAAAGAATTTATTAGTTGGTCAAAACAACACCATGATTGAATTATCCAAAAACACAAATATCACAAATATCACAAACAATCAATCTATAAATAATCATAACACAAATAATAATAATAAAATATTTAATCTAAATTTCTTTTTGAATGAAACTTGTAAGGATGCCATGAATATAACAGATTTTGTAAATTCAATTAAATTACAGTTAAGTGATTTAGAAAATGTTGGACAAGATGGATTTGTAAATGGTATTACAAAAATTATTGTTAAAAGTTTAAACACTTTAAAAGAGGAAAACAGACCTCTTCATTGTACAGACCAAAAAAGAAAGGTGATTTATGTGAAGGATGATAACAAATGGGGAAAAGAAGACAATGAACATAAAAAGGTTCGTAAGGCAATAAAAAACATATCACGCAATAATTTTAAAATGATACCTGAATTCAGACAGAAGTATCCGTGTTGTGCAGATAGCGATTCAAGATATAATAATAGGTATCTTCAAATAATGACTGAATCATTGGGTGGTTCAGGAAAGGATGATTCGGATAATGAAGATAAAATAATAACTAATATTTCAAAGGAAATATTGATAAAAAGAAATGTCGGTAATCCTGGTATTCAGTTAAAATAAAATTGAATTAAATAAATAAATGTAATTAATAATAATAATAATAATGAGTCTTCGTGAAATGTCAAAACATCAATTATTTATTAAGTGTGAAGAATTGAATATTAAGAAATATAAATCATTAAATAAACCATTATTAATTGATTTAATTAATACTCATTCACCTGTTCAAATAAGTGAAATTGTTCAACCTCGTAATAATATAAATGAACAATATAGCCCACTTTCAATTGAAATTACAAATTTAATTTCAAAGGATGAAAAGAAAAAACATGGTATATTTATAACTCCAAAATCAATAATAGAAAATATAATGATGGAAACAATAAATTATATTAATAATGAAAATATTCAAATTAACACAATATTAGAGCCATCATGTGGTTCATGTGAGATTGTATTATTTTTAAATAAATCATTTAATAATGTTGTTATTGATGGTATCGAATTAAACGACACTATATTTGAAAAAATTAAAAGTATAGATTTTAGTGAAGACCCAACAAATAAAGTTAATCTAATAAATCAGGATTTTATTAAGTATCAAACAATTAAAAAGTATGATTTAATTGTTGCGAATCCACCCTATGGTGTATGTGATAAAATGATAATCCCTACCAATTATAAATCACTATGTATTGGTAGAACCAATTTATTTTGTATTTTCATGATTCATTCGTTACATTTATTAAATGATAATGGAATTGCCGCATTTATAATACCAAATAGTTTTATTAATTCACATTATTATTCTCTTGTTCGTAATTATATAAAATCGTGTTGTGTTATTGTAAAAATAATAGATTTCGATAATGTATTTATAGATACGGATCAACCAACAATTGGTTTAATTTTGCGTAAAGTATGTCAGCCCAACCAATCTTGTGAATATTCAATTCAAATAAACAATAATTATATTTTAACATTAAATAAGAAGAAAAGCCTTGAGATATTTGAGAATTCAACAACTTTATTTAAAATGGGATTAAGTGTTAAAACAGGTAATATTGTTTGGAATGAAAAAAAGAGTATATTAACTCCAGAAGAGTCGGATACAACTTCTTTATTAATTTATAATTCTAACATTAGTAAGAATAACACCATCACAATTTTAGATTTTAAACAAAAAGGAAAGGTTATTAAACCTCAAGAAAAATTCCAATATATAAATGTTCAAGGAACATGTGACCCTGTTATAGTTGTAAATCGTGGTAATGGTAACGCAAGTTATAAATTAAATTATGCTTTAGTAAATATGGATAAACCGTTTATATGTGAGAATCATTTAAATGTAATATTTTCTAAAACGATAAAAAACAAGGATGAATTATTATCCTTATATAATAAAATAATTGAATCTTTTAATAATCCCAAAACAACCTTATTTATTAATTCATATTTGGGTAATAATGCTCTGTCTAAAACCGAACTTGAAACTATATTTCCAATTTATTTGTAAGGATGTGTTGTAAGGATGTGTTGTAAGTATGTGTTTATTTTGATATAAAATCCATAATACTTTTGTCACTATTCACTCTATTTTTATGTGTAAAATAATTAGTATAAGTATGACCTCCGCATTGTCCTATCATAGGGCGTGTATAATAACACACACCTCTTCCGTTGGTGTCATGTTCTCTTAATTTTTTATTTAATATTTCATCTCTTTCTCTTGCTTCTTTAATATGGTCATCAATTAGTTTTTGTTGTATATTAGTAATAATATCATAACCCATATAAGTGACTGTTTCGTTTGTTTCTTTACTTGAAAATATATATAAATAATTCTGTTTTATCCCTCCACTATTATATAATGGTATTGTTGAGTTACTGGATTTACACTCTATTGCTAATATATGTCCATTTACAAATTTTACAATAAAATCAGGGCTTTGTTGTTTTCCACAAGGTTGTATAATAAATGTATTTACAGGCATAATTAAAGATGATTCAGGTGAATCAATCCATTCATGAATTACTTTTTGTGTTTGTTTTGTTTCAAATTGTGTTAAATTTTCAGATATAAGAATGTCTTTAACAGCGTCTTCATGACTAGCTAGATTATGAACAAACCCAGATATAGCTTCATGGTTTCTATAATATGGCATTTTAATTAACTTTTCATTTATTCGAGCAACAGTTTGGATTGTATGTTCTTTTTGTAGTTGTCTCATACATTCAACAATTTTTATTTTATTAAGTTCTCTCTTTTTTTTGATTTTTTTTTCTTTAATATGTTGTAGTAATTCAATTAAGAATGACTTCATCTTTTACGAATATATAATTTATTTTGGTATTTTTATTGTTTTTGTTTGTTGTCCTTGTATAAAAAGCATTTCAATTTTTAAATATAAACTTATTTAAATACTAAAATTAATATGGCGCATTATCTTCTTCTTTATGTTTAGTTTGTCCCTTTATTTGTTTTGTAGCTATAAAAAAAAATAGGTATCCAATAATTGCGCCAATAATAGTTCCCACTAAAACTTGAAGTATGGTATGGCTTTTGGTATTTACCCTATTATACATCGTCCATATTGTTAGTAATAAATAAAAAATTAAGATGTGTTTATTTTTCAATGCTAACCAAATAAAAATAGTTGAATACAACGCAGCTTGTGCGTGTCCTGAAGGCATGCCATAAATATCAGATGGAAATATTCTACCGTTATTTAAAGCAATATTAATTAATTTGGTGTTTTCTATTGGTCGTGGTTGTTTAATAATTCCTTTTAGAATAAGATTTAATAATGAATTACAGCATAATCCAATTAAATAATATACAAACAATGTGTTTTTATTCCATAATAAATACATTGAATACATGATTAGTATAATTGGACTAATAAACCCGATATTCATATAATAAATATATATTATTGTATTTGTGATTTATCAAAATATATGGATAGTCTTAATATTGATAAAGAACATCTGCTATAATAGTTACACACCAATCTGCTCCGTTTAAGTTTAATATGTTTCCTTTATCATCTAATAATTTAACATTCATTCTATCAATGTTTACAGGTCCAAAATATGTCCTTTTATTATCTTGTAATGTTCCACCATACTCAACAATTAATGCTCCGGTAGATATACCAGATACTTTTATTGGGATTATCGCAAAAATATCTGAGTTGGTTGGTGCTTTTGACCTATAATTTGTTGTATAATCATTATTTTTTATAATTTCATTAATAGTATATATTTGTGGTTGTGTAAGTATTCTTGGTGCGCTTGGTAGAACGGTTATTTGATTTATATAATTAGTATTTAATTTATCAGCTATTAATAATCCATTATCTGGATTATTATTAATAAGTAATTGTATATTTGTTGACTCTGGTAATGCTCTAGAACATACATAAGGTAAGTCTGGTGAATAATAGGAAGGCATCTTTAATGTTTTGGAGTATTCCGCAATTGAAACTAATCCATTATTAATATGGTTTTGATTATAATCATCAATTACTAAAATAAGATATTTTGACCCGTTTAGGTCTAATACGGCAGATGCGGTATTTCCACTACTACTTACATTAATATAAGGAACCCGAAAACCCATTAACCATCCTAAGGTTTGGTCAATATAAAAACTTTTGTTCACACAATTATTTTCACATTGTAGTTTTGATGTATAATCAAAAAAGGTTATTATTGTCTTTGTAGTTATAGTGAAGGATGGAATAATTAAGGATGGATCCGTATATATCCCCCCAATTAAATTTAGTGTTATTTTTCCATTATTTGGATTGTAGGATACAGGAGGACCTGGAGTAAAATTCCATTCGGTACTTGAAAAACTAACTGTGTTTAATTCAATCACAAAATTAGCTGGAGTATAATTACCAGGAGAAATTGTAATGGGTATATTATAACTTCCATCTGTAATCCAAAAACACGTATTGCCATATGCGGTATCAATAACATACCATGTGTATGGTATTTGGTATGAGTATAAACGCATTTTTAATGTATTTGTCAATGGGTCTGAAAGGTCTAATGTATAATTGGTTGAGGTGTTTTCTATAACACTAGTAGATTGACGAAACTGGCTATCTAGATTAATAAATCGCGATGTCTTATTTTCTAAATTTGGATTAAGTGTATCTTGTGCTACATCTACATTAAAATTATTATTAATTCCAAGTTGGTTTCTATTCATTGGAACATGTGTATTGTCATATATATCTATTTGTTGTTTTCTATCGGTTATTTTATTATTTTGGTTTTTATCTGGTTGAGGTAACACTTGATTTTGTATCCATGATTTAGTTTGTGATTCAATGTTAGAAGTTACATACTCCAATAATTCGGTTTGAACTTCTTTAAAAAAAGTATAAATAGTGGGGTTATTTTTATATTTATCAATATATTGATTTGTTATAGTTTTAATAGTATACTCATCTGGTTCATCTGTCTCATTTAAATTTATAATTGATAATAATTCAGGAATGGAATAATTATTTATATTTGTATCGAATGATGACATATGAATTATAATAATATTATTTAATGTAGTTGTTTTCATTATTTATATATTTTTGTATAAATAATGTTTGTAGTTCTTTGATTAAATTAAAATCGTTATTTTCTATATTTTGTATTAATTTATCTGTAATGGTAGTAAACCCATACCCTCTCTTTAAATGTCCTTTTCCTTTAAAAAGTGTTTGGTCTAAGGATAAAACTAACTTTTCATTATATTTAATTAGTTGGTATCTATTAATCCGATAATTACTTTTATATATATATTGATTATAATTTTCAGAATTGTAAATTTTATAAAAGGTATCATGATATGTAATATTTTTTATTAGTCCGATTCCTTCAATCAGATTTAATGAATTGTTCATTTCGATGACAAATACATTTTGATTAATGGTTATTGATTTGGGCATTAATTTTGGTTGTCCATAAATACACCCATTCAAATTAGATTTTAATTTGAAATATTCATTTTCTTTTAATGTGGTTGAATCGAACCGTGTCGTCACAATATGATACATCTTAAAAATAATAGGGTATGAATGGGTTGGTTTAATTATGTGTTACATAATTCATAATAATTCAATTTTATTTATCATGGAGGCAAATATTCACTTGGTATATAAGAATGGCTTATTTGTCTATGACCTATTTTAAATCTTCCTGAAAATATAAAATTATCTTTAAAAGTATTGCTATTTAAATATGATATAATTGATTGTAAATTACAATTCTTTTTAGGTTTAAGCATTATTAATCCACCACCAAAATAACTTACTTTACCTAAAAAAGCAATATTTGTTTTTCTTGTTAAGTTATAAATATAAATACATTCTTTGCCAATATTTTTTATCACCTTACTAATATTTCGTGTTGCGCCAAATTTAAACCAATTATTTTCATTAAATCTTCGAATTCCTCTTTCAATAAGTTCTTTTTTATAATTTAATAAATGTTTATTTATGTTTTCATTATCACAAGGGTATTTTTCAATATAAATATATTTATCAAATTTATCTTCTTCATTTAATACATCAATATTACCGTATTCTTCATTTTTATAAACTTTTTCTTTACCACTTACAATACCAACATAAATATCAAAATAATCTTTAAACATAACAATATTAACATTCGATTTTTCACCAAAAGTAATTAATCCATCACTATTTGTAATATAAAGTATTTTTTCGTTATATAATACCTGTTTTTCAATAGAACTATTTTTACAATATCTAAATACAATAACATCTATAGATGCGTTTTCAAACATTTTTTGATTATGAGGATGAAAAATGTGTGTAAATGTTCCATGGGTCATCATCTCATTTAACAATTTAGAAGCACTTGTTAATTTAAGAAAATCAGAAGGAACAATAAATATAAGTTCTCCATTATCATCCAGCAAATTATAACATTTTTTAGTAAAATCAATATACAAGTTTCCTTTTTTGGTTCTAATATAGGGTGGATTTCCTATTATTGTTTTATATGTTTTTGTAATAATTTGTTTCATAAAATCTCCATAAATAATATTATCCTTTGGTAATTTATCTAATGGTTTAATTTGCGTATCGATTTCATACATATCAAATGTAATACTTGGTGTTTTATCTATAATAAACACGATTAAATCACCTTGACCTATAGATGGTTCTAAAATGTTTGAAGGGTTATTTAAAACAAAACTAAATACTTTTTCTTTAAGTTCAGTGTTAGTTGTAAAATATTGTCCTAATTTATGTTTTGTAATAGTTGGCATTCTTGTATGTTTAGTATCATTTTAATTATTCAAATCAAAATTTTCTTTAATAATAATTTCATTTAGTAATGTTTTTTTCTCAAGTATAAAAACCCCATATAAAATAACATGTTTCAATTTAAACATAAAAACACACAACCTTTAAAACGAATCATTCCTTTGAATGAAACACTAAAAAAAATAGTAAATGTGTATCAGTTAAAATATCAAAATGATAAATCTAGTGGTTTTGGCGATTATTTGCGTGGGTGTTTTTGTTTAATACAAATATGTAATTTAAACAATATAGAATTTGATATGGATTTAAGTAATCATCCAATCGCACAATTTATTGAGATAAACAATGACCAATATGAATGTATTGATAGAACGCATATTTTAAGATATAAAAATAAAGAGATAACTATGAACCATTTAATAGATTTTATGAGTAATAATTCAAATGGTTCAACCACCTGTTTTTTATTTTGTAACAATTTATCTCAATATAATAATTACACAGAACCCTCTAAAAATTTTATAAAATCTAAAATAATGCCGAATTCATTAATGAATGTATATATAACAAATGAAATGAACGAGTTGAATTTAATTTCAGGTCATTTTTCAGTGGTACATATTCGAACGGGTGATGAGTATTTATTACAAAATATGAGATTAAATACAAAATATGTCTACAAGATATTAAATTATATTCTTCCAAATTTAAAGAAAGATAAAAAGTATTTAATTTTAAGTGATAATAATGAAATTAAACTTTATTTTAAAAAATTAAATAATTGTGTATTTACAATCAAACCGATAATTCATTTTAGTGATTCTATAATTATTACAGATGATAATGTAAAAAATACCTTATTGGATTTTTATTTAATGTCTAAATCAAGCGAGATTTATTCTATTACACCATATGACCATGGGTCCGGATTTAGTGAATGGTGTAGTGTTGTCTACAATATACCTTTTAAACAACAAATAATACCAAACTTAAATTTAAAACAAATGTGTATTTAGTTTATTATCTGGTTATTTTTTATCATTATATACAATGAAATGTTGTATATGTGGAACTTTAAAGAATTGTGGAAAATATATTAATAATGTTTTAACAAATATGGAAAAAATAACCACCTTATTTGATGATTATGTAATAATTTTATATTATGATCATTCAGATGACGACACATTAATACAACTACAAAATTATAGTTTAATAAATCCAAAATTAAATTTATATGTAAATACATCACCACTAACCCATCATAGAACATATAATATTTCAAAAGGACGAAACCATATTATAAATACTATAAAGGAAACATATTCAGATTTTGAGTATTTTATAATGATGGATTGTGATGAGAAAAGTAGTGGAACTATTAATTTAAATGTGTTACAAAACGCACTTAATATAAGTGACCAATGGGATAGTTTATCATTTAACCGAACCGACTATTATGATTTATGGGCACTTTCTATTGATAATCTTGTTTTTAGTTGTTGGCATTTTAAAAATAAATCCGTTGATTTCTGGCAATCTTACATTAATAATGTTTTGTTACATACTCCAGAAGATAAATTAGTAAGTTGTTATTCTGCTTTTAATGGTTTAGCTATATATAAAACAAATAAATTTATTAATTGTGTCTATGATGGTGTTTTTAGGTATGATTACATTCCACCTAATTTAATATTAGCAAATATAAAATTATGTGGAGATATTGTTGCCACACAAGATGGGCAAGATTGTGAACATCGGCATTTTCATTTCCAAGCAATGTTAATGAATGGTGCCAGAAATCGAATTTCACCTCAAATATTATTTAGTGAATATGATAATAACGCACAACATGACCCACCCCTGGGTAAACATCTGGGTAATTTTACATTTAATTCTAAAACAAATCTAAAAATAGATATGCGATTAAAATAAAATATAACAATGTTTAATTAATACAGATGGAAAATAATTGTTATTATGTTTCTAGTAGAGGATTATTAAAATCTTGTTCTTTCCATTCAAATAATCCAATCTCAGGTTGTAACTCAGACAGCCAATATTTATTAGATATGATAAGTAGTTCAAACATGTTTGATGGAATGTCTATTTATGTTTGTCCCGATTTGTTAAATTATTTTATATTATTTATATTACCAAAATTAAGAAACAAATTTATATTGGTATCTGGCGACTCAGATATTACATCACCTAGAGAAAGTATTAAAGAATATTCGATGTTTCTCAGTCTAATTAATAATAATAATTTAATTAAATGGTTTGCTCAAAATATTACAATAAATTCCGTTTTTAATAATAAAATAATCCAACTTCCTATTGGTGTTGATTATCATACGCTTATGAATAATCCGTCTCACGAATGGAATCATAGAAAAGGTGTGAGATATTTACCAATACAACAAGAACACATGATTATTAATTATAGAATCAATTCTGAACCCTTTTGTAAAAGACAAGTTAAAATTTATGCCAATTATACTTTAAATAATGATAGATTTAAAGATAGAATAAGTATTCAAAAAAGTATTCCAAATAATTTATTATACTTTATAAATAATAATGTACCAAGGATTGAATATCATAAACATATAACTCAATTCGCATTTGTAATATCTCCTTATGGAAATGGTTTAGATTGTCATAGAACATGGGAAACATTATGTTTAGGATCTATACCTATTGTAAGAGCAAAACATTTTTCCAAAATGTTTGAGAATTTACCTGTATTAATTGTGAATGAATGGAAAGATATAAATAAGGAATTGTTGGAAAATACAATTACAGAATTTAGTTCAAGAGTGTTTGATTATAACAAATTAACATTAAAGTTTTGGACTGACCAGTTTTGTATAACTGAACAACCAGAACAACCAGAACAACCAGAACAACTAGAACAACTAGAAACAACTGATTGGGACGATACATTTTCCACTAATTATGAACCATCTGATTAATATCTTCCGAAATGAAGGATAATACAATTTTTCTATAAAAAATGACCAATACCTTTTTTGGTGGTGTAAAAGCACCCTTAAAGAGCAATTATTATTTTACGACGACACCCTATTTTTATTGGAATTATTCCTAAATAATTGTTAATTTATAAATCATCTATTTCAATATATAAAATTGGTAACCATATATTTGTATGTAAATATTCTTCAAGTTCATTATTAATTTTATTTGAAATATTTTTCAATTCTTCAATTGAAAAATATTCTTTACATAATGAATGGTCTTGATTAAAATGTATTGAATGTTGATATTTTTTATCTTGATAACAAAAAGACATTCGTAATTGTTTTTTTCGTCAAGAGAACATATTGATGGTTCACATCTATCTAAAAATTTAACATCATTTAATCCAGATATAACATTTTTCAATATTTTTTTCATATCATTCATATCAATTAAATTATTCTTTATTTTTATTTGTTTTTTAGTTAAAGGTCTATTTTCATCAAAAATAGTAAACTTAATTTTGAATGGTATATTCATATAAACACTAATATAGTTTTAATTTTAAATCATAATCTGATTTATTATAATTGTTGTTGGACGGGGAGGTGTAATATATGTATTATTCATCATAAAAATCATCGTTTTGATATTCCTCATGTGTTTCTTCTTCATCAAGCTCTACATAATATTTATCATCTAACATATCAAAGTAACTATAATTATAATTTGGAAATAGATATGTTTTTTCATAAATATCTTCACCGTATATTTCATTATATAAATTATAATAGTTTGTCCATTTATCAACCATATACTGAAAATTAATATTATGTGTTGTTGTATATTTATTTATCATTTGAGGTGGGTCGACAATAATATTGCGTTTGTTTTTATCATATTGAATAGTAATATATCCAGGTTTTAATTCGTGACATTCTTCTATTTTATCTGCTGTTTTATTTAATTTTACAATAAAATCCATTTTATCATTATTATTGTTTATAGTATTAATACTTGATTTTGAAAGTTCGGGAAAGCATTCAAGATTAATCATTAATTCTTTTAAATGTTTAGGGCGTGATATATTCACTGTCTGTTTATTATGAGGAGATTTATATTTATGACTCATTTTATTTTAGATTTATTTATATTTATTTTTATAAATATAAATATCTTTATGTTATTTAATTTTATTATAATAGTTTGTTGAAGCATTTATTCTTTCTTCATTACCTTGTCCGGATAAATGAAGAACATATGGTTCTTTAGCCCAATCACACCCATACTCATTTACAAAAAAGTGTTGTAAAATTCCATAAGTTAAGCAAACACATTTATTTTGAATATTTAAAATATTATTATTATACATATAATTTAACACGCCCTGTTCTCTCCAATAAGGTGTTGGATTCTGAGAGTATAATTCCTCATCATATGACCATTTATTTATAAATTCTATAGAATATGGTGTATTTTTTACTATAAAGAATCCGGCATTTAGATAATTTCCATCATGATGACTCCAATCAATATCTTTACTAAAAATAAAATCCATATCCGTGTATTTTTTAATAATATCTAGAATATTTGAATGTATGTAAAAAAAAGCATCTCCGTCTATCCAAATCACATAATCATATTTTTCAATATGCTTGAGAATTAGAGGAAGTCTTTCCCAAACAGGGTGTCTATCTTTAAACACTGGTTCATTAGAAAAAATAATATCAAAATTATATTTATCACAATATAATTTATTGATTTTGAAATTTAAATCTGCGTATTCACTTACATTACTATCATAATACATTACAACACATATTTTCATTATATTCATTATTCAAATTAAATTTATAAAATAAACTTATATTTCTAAAACTATCTATTCTCTCATCTAATTATTCATTAGATATCATCTACATTGATTTCTTCAGCCTCTTCATTAATTTTTATTAATTTTGTACCAGCATTAAATTCTTCCTCCATGATTTTTTTGTATTCTTCATTCGTATCATCTATAAAGTCAAATTCTGAACTATTATCCGGAATTTGTGTAAATAGATTATCATTTGATATGAATTTTGACCATTTGCCAGGCATTGTCTTAAGTTTTTCTTTATCAGAATCTGAATATACCTCTAATAAATCACATTTTTGAGGTTGTTTTTTATTTTCATTTACAGTTTCCCATTCTCTTACACCAACTAAAACCCAGGTGCCTTTTTTCAATATATTATCCTTTTTTCCTCTACCACGGAATTTGCCTCGAATAATACATAATTTTATGGAATCGTTACAATCCACATAACACATACCATTGCCAAGTAATTGAGTTACTTGGCCGTATTTTTCATATTCATTTTCAGAAATTCGCAATTTGGATGAGTGTGTAGAAGGATTCGAAAATTTGCGGGCTTGTCCTTTCTGTTTATTTCCACCAGTTGTATTTTTGACCATTTTATATTTGATATTGTATTATTGTTTGTTATTTAACTTATAATTATCTTTTTAAATTCATTTCAATTTTTTTTAAATAAAAACCAAATTATTATTTTATATTTTACTATGTATAATGAATTTGGATTCAAACTTTTTAGATGATTATAATAAACTTATTATGAAAATGGATAATACACAATCATTTAACCAAATAAATGAAAGTAATTTAGATGATTATAATAAACTTATTATGAAACTTGATGTTAATAATGTTATGAATAAAGCGGATGAAATCAATTATGATAATAATGCTTTAGATAATTATAATGAACTTATTGCTAAATTAGATGTTAATAAATTATATGAACCTACCACCTTTAAAATACCCGAAAGCTTAAGTTGTCGTGCTCAATATAATAAATCATACACTACTTTTAATGATGAAATACATGATACGAAGTTAGTTAATCAAACATCCACTACTTTTAATGGTAATAATTATGTAATGGATAAAGAAACTATTACACCAAATGACCTTGTTGATCCTACTAAGTATTTAAATCCGATTGAATCCTTTAATACAAATATAGCAAGAAGTAATTTAAATAATTTAAAACGAAAGGTTATCACACAAACCTTAATTTTTAATTCTCTTTATAGAGAAGATTATTTAAATACACCATCCACTGATTTTACAATTAATTTACCGAATTATTTAAAAAATGTTTTATCTATACGTCTATCTTCTCTGCAGATACCTAATGTGATTTATTGTATTTCAAGTAAAAAAAATAATAATCAAATGTATATTAGCAATTCTAGTGGAATATTAACCCATGTTATAGTACCTGATGGTAATTATTCATTATCAGAGTTTATAACTATTTTAAACCCATTAATTAAAAATATAAATAGTCATTATGATGCGAGTTATAATCCTTATACACAAAAAATAATTATTTCAAATAGTAGTTTTAATTTTAATATGAGTTTTATTCAAGGGTTTGTGGTTAACACGGGTGATACATACCAAACATATAATAAGGATTGTATTACATATCCCACCCCAATTGTTGATGTATCCAATTGTAATACTAGTAAAACTAGTAATTATATATATAATCAATATAATTGTAACAAAATTAATATTACTCAAGCATATAATACTTTAGGATGGATAATGGGTTATAGAGAAGTTGAATATTCGGGAACAAACACATATACTACTGAGGGTTTATATAATGGTTTAGCAACGGATTATATTTATTTTAATTTAAATGATTTTAATAATTCCCAATCACAAAGTATTATTGGTTTATTTTCAAATAGTATGGTTTCAAGTAGCAATAGTAGCACAAGTAATATATTAGGAATGATACCATTAACATCGAATAGTTGGCAGGTTTGTTTCGTCAACGGGAATGATTTAATAGAGAAAAAAAGAGAATATTTTGGACCAGTTAATATATGTAAATTAAAAATACAACTTCTTGACCAATACGGAGATATTATTGATTTAAATAATATGGATTTTTCATTTTCAATTGAAACTGAAACCGGTTATGATTGGTAAAGTTGTCTATGTTTTATTGTTGAATTAGTCAGGTAGGCATTATTTTACTGTTTTGAAATTTATTATCTTTATATAGTATATAATGGGTGAAAAATGGTTTGAATTTGTAAAACGCATTCATAAAGAAGGACAACAAAAAAACCCCAAATATTTATTTAAGGAAGCTATGGCTGACGCATCTAAAAGAAAGAGTGAATGGAACAAAGATGGAAAATCCGCGGTCAACCCGTCTGAAAATGTAGCACCTTCCAAAAAAATGCGTAAATCTAGAAAATCAAAGAAAACCAAAAAATCCGGAAAATCTAAAAAGGCATCTAAATCTGGTAAATCAAAGAAAAATCTTAAACATTAAAATTACTTTTTACCAGTTTTTCATCAGTTATTTCATTTATAAAATTCCATTCTATATGTGTATTTAATAAATGATTATATTGACTTTTATTTATTTGTCTATTTAACGGATTAATGTTTGTAGTTAATAAAAGTATAAAGTTATCTATAAATTTTTCGTTCAGGTTAAGATTAATCTTTAGTTTGTCGACAATATATAAGTAGAAAATACTAATTGAATAAATATCCCAAGTTCTCCAATATGTTAATAAGTCATTTATTATTTCCTTTTTGGATTTATTAATATACTTCTTTAAAAAAACAACACATTTATTTCGACATATTTTATCTGAAATATGTCGACAATTCTTATTCACATGATCTATATATTTTTTATATATAACTTCAATTGAGGAATAAGATATACTTTCATTCGATTCATTTAAATAACTAATGACATATAGTTCTAACGGGTATAAGTTTGTAGAGTCATCATTAATAATAAAATTAGACATAGTTGAGTCATTCGTGTCAGCTCCAGAACCAAGATACATTGATTTTTCAAAATTTATTAATACTGGATAAAAATCAATGGTTCGATTGTAAATTATTATATTATTCTTATTTAAATTTAAGTAGCATATTCCGCTATCATTTAATAATAATATACTTTCGAATAAAAAATTGTAAGATTCTATTATTGTTAAAAACAACAATTTTGAACTTTTAAGTTCATTTAAATAACTAATAAAGTATTGATAGTCATATTTTTTATTATCATATTGTAGTTGTACACATGTTTCATTATTTGTTAAATTGTGTATTTGTCCACGCTTATCTATCTCACTTATTTTTAATGGCGTACATTTTTGTATTATGTCATAACGAATGAAATTATTAGGAATTTCTTTTATTTTATTACATATTTTTATATTATTTATACAAGAATAATTTAGATTTTTTATAATTGATATACATTTTTTTGGGTGTTTATCTCGTTTTCTTATCATTCTGTCTATTTGTTCAACATTTATCATTTTATTATTTAATATACATTTTACTTATTTTGTTTATTTACGCATGATTTTTTTTTGATGATTGCTAGAATTGATTGTTGTGATGTGAATATTTTTTTGGTAATTGATGTAATTACAGGTGATTGTATATTTATTTTTTTGGTTATTGATTCCGGTTTATTCGTCTCTAAATTTTTAATATTTTTTGAAATTGTAAAATAACGATTTTTATATGTTTTTTTTATTTTTAGTTGTATTTCATTACTATTTTGGATTCCTTCCATATAAAGTCTTTTAACCTCTTTTGTTAATAATTCAATATTGAGTTTACAGAACTCAAAAAATCCGTCAGATGGTTTATAATTTTTATTAATGATATTCTTTATGATATGTTCAGTCATGGCATATAATAAAGATTTTTCAATGCCTATATATTCACGACGAATTATAGGTTCTTTTTTAACTAATTTTTTTTTACGAAAATAATAACGCGCGCTTTTAAACATTTTATCCAAAATGTCACCTTTATATTCTAATTTTAATAATCTATCAACTTCTAATTGAATGATTTCATCATTATCATTCATCCATTCTTTCCATGAATCCTTGAAATCATGTCTGTTATCATATTGATGAATTTTGGCAAATATATATAATTCTTTCGCAAATTCAATTTCAAAATTGTAACGATAAATATTTAATTCCATCTTGTTTGTTATATATCTTGTTTGTTATATATCTTGTTTGTTATATTATAACCCAATTAATCTATTTCAATTTTAAGTTTTACACCTTTCTTCATTTTACACGCATCTAATTTATAAAAAGATAAACTCATTGAAAAACACAAAATTGAATTGTTTTTATACATTTTTATTACGGTAAAACATATTACAAATGAATTTACTTTTATTACCTAAAGAATTACAAGTCTTGATAAGTGAGTTTAATGTACAACATAGACCCGTAATGCGATTAGTAATGAATGAATTATTACTTAAATGTAAAGAACGCACTAACAACGATAAATATTGTCTTGGATGCGGAGACTTATCTGATAAACAATATTTTACCTATATTTATTGGCGTAAATACAGTTTTTGTGGAGCGTTGTGTAGGTATGATATAGAGTATATCATGCGTCGTAATCGAAGATGAGAATGACATGAGTAAATGTTATACAACATAATTAACTAAAATAACCGTGCGTTGTAAATGATAAAATGTATATAATAAATAAAAAATTGATTTAATATTATTTATTTAAATATGTGTAAATAAAATGTCTTCTACTTTAAAAATATCAATTCCAGATTCTATATTTAAATTAAGTCCATCACAACAAGCATTAGTGCATGAATATTTAGACCAATTAAATGAATTTGATAAAAAAGCATATACTATTGCTATAAACCATCTTGGAACTTCTTTTGATATTTTAAGAAGCAATGGTTATATAAATTGGATTAAATCAAAGGATGTTTCATATAATTCATAACTTACATCTTTTCGTATATTTTCGTGGTTTTGAATTCGCATATTTTCGCGATTTATTTGTATTTTTAAAATTTAAAATATCCTTCTTTATTCTTTTAAGTATTTCATTTTTACTCCTTTGAAGTTTTTTCAAGAGCATACCACCTTGTTGTGGTTTGATGTTCACATTATCAACAATCGCATTATAAAAAGAATTTGAAAAATTATCCATAATAGTTCTTAATGTTTCAGTTATAATTCTTTTTATAAGTTCAATCTTATCATTACCTATACTATTTACCATATCAATTGTATTTTCAGTTTCAGTATTTGTGGAGGAATCATTACACATTAATATATTTGAAAATATACTTCCCTCGGATGGTTTCTTTATTTTTCCAATCGTATTTAATAGTTTTTGAATAAAACTATCCATTATTAATTCCGCAAAATCTGTTATATTGGATTTAATACTATCGAGAACGGAAAACGCAGGATTTTCTTTTTCTTTTTCTTCACTATATTGTAAATTATTCAATTTATCCATAAAATCGTCATCATTAATGTTTTTAAATATTTCATTATACTTATTTAAGGTTATCATGATCTTTGTTAGTTTTTGAACATTGAATATAATATCAAATGGCGGGAAATCATTTAATAACGACCTTATAAATTTACCTATATCACTACCCAAATCAGACGCGAATTTTAACAATAATGAAGTTATTTTTTTTTTCATTTGAGAATCATTTAAATCAATATCTCCTACTATATGTGTTAATTCAGTTAATGATTCGTTTATTTTAATTGTTATTAATTGTGGAATAAAACAAACTATTTTTGAAATTATGTTTTTAATCTGTTCCATACTAAAATATATATTTATTTTATTTTTTAAGTTGTGATTGTTTAAATTCCGCAAAGGATAACGAATAATTTTTATTTACTAACCTTTTATCCACCTTTTTTAAAAATGTAAAATTGGATAGTTTACCACCGGATGTATACCTATTTATCAATACTTCTTTATGTTTAGGGTTAGTTATGGGTTTTATTTCACTACTATTTGTGGATTTAGTTATTCTTGTTTTATTATAATTTTTTAAGTTCGCAAATACACTTTTATAATCAGGTTCTTTTGTTTCTTTGATTGGATTAATTATAGGTTCTGGTTCTTCTGCGTTTTTTAGTTCTTTTTTTATGTCAATATATAAATTTAAACAATTAAATGTAATTACATATTTACGAGCTACTGTATCTAAATAATTATAAGGCAAAGAATGGTCACAATAATAAATAAATGAACTTGTATCTGGATAATCACAATTATAATTAAAGTACATAATTGTATTTCCTAACGGTGTTTGTTCTAATACGAAATTATGTTTCAAATCACTTAGTTTACTTGTTGTAATCTGGGGTTGAGTAGTTAACAAATCACGATATTCTTTTAAATATTTATCTTCATATTTAATTTTTTTTATTGGAGTTTCTATTTTATCAACCGATACTTCATACTCATATTCATTTATATAATCCATAAATGATGTATCTAGATATCTCATTATCATGTAAAAAAAAAAATAACAACAAAACAACAAGGCCCATTCGATGTTTATTGTATCAAAATTAATAATATATTGCATATTTAAATAATTGGAAATTATTATTTAAGTCTTTTTATTTTACTCTTTTTAGTCTTTTATTTTAGTCTTTTATCTAGTTATTTAATAATAAATTTCGTTGTCGTTCTTCGAATAATTCGGAAACTTCAGTTGATAAATCAGCACATTCAATTAAATTATAAGTGTCATTATTTGGATGTAATATCACCAAATATAATTCAGTAACCTTCTTTCCATATTTTTTTTCTAATATTGCTTTATATGTGTTTAATTGGAGAGAATAATGCCAAAAATTTGAATCTGGTAAGTGATTAATACATTCGGATAACGCATATTTTTTAAAATTATTTTTTTTTGTCATTTCTTTTGTTCGTTTCCAATCATATATTTTTAACGAACCATCCGGATTTTCATATACCATATCAATTGAACCAGATATTTTTAAATCTTCATCATAAATTAACCATTCAGTTCTATAAGGTGTTAAGTCTGGATTTTCTTTCACGAATTTTAAAAAGTGGTTGAATTCAACAGACGTATTCGGTGGCGGTATACCATTCTTTAAATCCTCATCATACACATCAATCAAATCAGAATGAGTATATCTTAATTCATTATTGTCTTCATCCGCCAACGATTGATTCATAAAACATTCTATATCAAAATGCATTATGGTACCAGCACCTGAAGCATCTGTTTTTGTTTTATTCCACGCGTCGCTTATTTCTTCTGCCGTCATCCCCCAATACTTATGACCGACCTTCCAGTTTTTACCATTCATCATATTTTGTATTACTTCTTCCGAATCAAAATGCGGGAAATGCGAATGATTAAATGTTGTTACTGAGGTATATTTACTATCTAGGTCTGTCAATATCTTATATATATGTCCTTCTTCATAAAATTCGATATTAACATCTCGTTCATGTTTGTTTTTTGTTGACAAAACAGGATATAGTCTTGATTTTGAACCTTTAATTGTTGTCATTTTTATTTACTTTATCATATATTTACAGTTTTAAATCAATTTTATTATTCATATTTTCGAGTATTTCAACTCTTGATTTTAATAGTTGGTTTTCTTCTTTTAAAACCTGTAATTCCTTTATAATAAGACCAATTAATCCCGTATAATTTACGGATTGGTATTTTTCACCGTCCCTTTCACCATCTACCAAATATGGAAATTGTTCTTTTACTTCGTGTGCTAAAAAACCGATATCAACTTTTTTCGTAATTTTATTTTTAAATAAAATAGGGTTTAATTTATCTATATTTACGCTTAATGGAATACTTATAATATTTTCTTTTATACGATAATCCGATGTTGCGTAAAACGCAGACGCATAACAATTTCCAGAAATATATACATTTTGATTAAGCGCGTTTCCAATTACAATTGAGTTTGCTTGTGAAGCAAACACATTGGTTCCAATTGCTATTGAATTCTCAAATGATGCGACTGCTTTGTATCCTATAGCAATTGAACCTGAACCTTGACTTGCGTATCCTGCTTGATACCCTATAGAAATTGAACTTGAACCTGCGAATGAATATCCTGCTTGATACCCTATTGCGATTGACCCGGAATATTGACTAATTTGACCTGCTTGATACCCTATTGCGATTGATCCTGAACCTTGACTAATTTGCCCTGCTTGATACCCTATTGCGATTGATCCTGAACTTTGACTATAATTGCCTGCTTGATATCCTATCGCTATTGAACCTGAACCTTGTATAATTTGCCCTGCTTGATACCCTATTGCGATTGATCCTGAACCTTGATAAGATTGTCCTGCTTGGATACCAATAGCAATTGAACCTGAACCCTGAAATGATCCTCCTGCTAGGTACCCTATCGCAATTGATCCTGAACCTTGATTAGATTGTCCTGCCTGATTTCCTATTGAAACCGAATATGTTCCTTGATAATAATTGCCTGCGTAATAACCAAGAGCAACAGCACTTGTTCCTTGATTATATTGCCCCGCAAAAGACCCTAAATTTATATTATATGTACCAACAGTCCATGCTTGTGTAATGTTATTCCAATATATATAATCCCCATAATTTGTTCCTGTTATACTTAAACTGCCTGTAGGTCCTGTTTGTCCGGTAGGTCCTGTTCGTCCTGTGGGTCCTGTTGTTCCTGTGGGTCCAGTTGGTCCTGTTGTTCCTGTGGGTCCAGTTGTTCCAGTAGGTCCTGTGGGTCCTGTTGGTCCTGTTGGCCCTGTTGGCCCTGTTGGCCCTGTTGGTCCTGTTGGCCCTGTTGTTCCAGTTGTTCCTGTGGGTCCAGTTGTTCCAGTAGGTCCTGTGGGTCCTGTTGGCCCGGTTGTTCCAGTAGGTCCTGTGGGTCCAGTTGTTCCTGTTTGACCAGTTGTTCCGGTGGGTCCTGTTGTTCCTGTTGTTCCTGTTTGACCAGTTTGTCCAGTTGGTCCTGTGGGTCCTGTTTGACCGGTAGGCCCTGTTGGCCCCGTGGGTCCTGTTGTTCCAGTAGGTCCTGTGGGTCCTGTTGTTCCTGTTGGCCCTGTTGGCCCTGTTGGCCCTGTTGGTCCTGTTGGCCCTGTTTGTCCTGTTGTTCCGGTAGGTCCTGTTGTTCCTGTTGTTCCAGTAGGACCTGTTGGTCCTGTGGGTCCAGTTGGTCCTGTTTGTCCGGTTGGACCGGTTTGACCAGTGGGTCCAGTTGGTCCAGTTGGTCCAGTTGGTCCAGTTGGTCCTGTAGGTCCCGTTCGTCCTGTTGGTCCTGTTGGCCCTGTTGGTCCTGTTGTTCCGGTAGGTCCTGTTGGCCCTGTTGGCCCTGTTGGTCCTGTTGTTCCTGTGGGTCCTGTTTGACCGGTAGGTCCTGTTTGACCGGTAGGCCCTGTTGGTCCTGTTGGTCCAGTTTGACCGGTGGGTCCTGTTGTTCCTGTTGTTCCTGTGGGTCCAGTGGGTCCTGTAGGTCCTGTGGGTCCAGTTGTTCCTGTTTGACCAGTTGGCCCTGTGGGTCCTGTGGGTCCTGTTGTTCCTGTTGGCCCTGTGGGTCCTGTGGGTCCAGTTTGACCGGTAGGTCCAGTGGGCCCTGTTCCAACTGGTCCTGTGGGTCCAGTTGTTCCTGTAGGACCTGTTTGACCGGTTGTTCCAGTGGGCCCTGTGGGTCCTGTGGATCCAGTTGGTCCTGTAGGTCCTGTAGGTCCTGTTTGACCGGTTGATCCAGTGGGTCCTGTTTGACCGGTAGGTCCAGTGGGTCCAGTTTGACCAGTTGGTCCAGTTGTTCCAGTTGGTCCGGTTGGTCCAGTAAGTCCTGTGGGTCCTGTTTGACCGGTAGGTCCAGTTGTTCCAGTTTGTCCGGTTGGTCCAGTTGGTCCAGTTGGTCCTGTGGGTCCTGTTTGACCGGTAGGTCCAGTGGGTCCAGTTTGTCCTGTTGGTCCTGTTCGTCCAGTTGGACCTGTTGGCCCTGTGGGTCCGGTTTGTCCCGTTAGTCCTGTGGGTCCGGTTGGTCCCGTAGGACCTGTTCCAATTGGACCGGTTGGACCGGTTTGTCCTGTTGGACCATAAGTTCCACCAAATGAGGTGTGTATATGACTATAACAAATTGAGCCTTGGTATAATAGATTCGTCGTTTTATTTTTTTCTGTACTGTTTCCAGCAATAATCATGTATATAATTTGAGTTGAACTTATTGGGGTATACGGAACATCTAATGTGCACGTATATTGTATTATTGTTGTAGTGTTTATATATATAGATGATGAAGTACCTATTAAAGATAAACTGTTACCGCTTGTATCATATAAAAATAAATAATACTGAATGGTTACATGATTAGCACCACTATTTGTATCTGAGAAGAAATTTAAGTCCCAAATACCAGGTGGAATAAATGTTGGTCTTTGAGATAATTCTGAAAAATCCCAACTGAATTGAGATAAAGAACAATATGACGCACCATTGGGTAGTACAAATGATAAATTATAATATGGTATAACACCGTATTGTGTAGTATTCATTATTGAAGAATTAGTAAACGGATAACTAGCCGGACCCGGATAATCATTAATTGAATATGTACTTAATGGTGGAGTTCCAGAATTAGTAAAAATACCGTATGCGTTAGGGTATTGTTGTGTAAAATTTAAATATAATAATAATCCGGATGATGAACCTTGTAACCCTGCCTCACCAGTAGGACCTGTGGGTCCTGCATCACCAGTAGGACCTGTGGGTCCTGTTCCAAATGGTCCTGTAGGTCCTGTGGGTCCAGTTGTTCCTGTGGGTCCGGTTGTTCCAGTTGTTCCGGTGGGTCCGGTTGGTCCTGTTGGTCCTGTGGGTCCTGTTTGACCTGTTGTGCCTGTTTGTCCGGTGGGTCCGGTTGGTCCTGTTGGTCCTGTGGGTCCTGTTTGTCCGGTTGGTCCTGTTGTTCCTGTTTGACCTGTTGTTCCTGTTTGACCTGTTGTTCCTGTTTGTCCGGTTGGTCCTGTGGGACCTGTTTGACCAGTTGTGCCTGTTTGTCCGGTTGGTCCAGTTGGACCTGTTGTGCCTGTTTGTCCTGTAGGTCCTGTTTGTCCTGTTTGTCCTGTAGGTCCTGTTGTGCCTGTTTGTCCGGTGGGTCCTGTTTGTCCTGTTTGTCCTGTTTGTCCTGTAGGTCCTGTAGGTCCTGTTGTTCCTGTGGGTCCTGTGGGTCCTGTTTGACCGGTGGGTCCTGTTGGCCCTGTTGGTCCAGTTCCAATTGGTCCGGTTGGTCCTGTTGTTCCTGTAGGTCCTGTAGGTCCTGTTGGTCCTGTGGAACCTGTGGGTCCTGTGGGTCCTGTTTGACCGGTTTGTCCTGTGGGTCCTGTGGGTCCTGTAGGACCTGTTCCAATTGGTCCGGTGGGTCCTGTTCCGCCTGTAGGTCCTGTGGGTCCTGTGGGTCCTGTTCCAATTGGACCGGTGGGTCCTGTTCCGCCTGTAGGTCCTGTGGGTCCTGTAGGTCCTGTTCCAATTGGACCGGTGGGTCCGGTTTCGCCTGTTTGTCCTGTTGTGCCTGTAGGTCCTGTTCCAATTGGTCCGGTTGGTCCGGTTGGACCCGTTGCCCCTGTTCCTGTTGCGGACCCTGGAAGTCCCTGAGCTCCTGTTTGACCCGTAGGTCCGGTTGGACCCACATAATTAACAAATTTATTTGTTGTATTCGTCAATTTACATTGATATATAGGTTTTGCGTAAGACATATATAATTTTAAAATAAATAAAATAATTAAATTACACCACCTGAAAAAATTCAAGTATGTTTCAATTCATTTGTTAAAGGTTCTTTCTAAATTTTATTTGCTAATATACCTATATTTAGTCACACGACTAAATAATACTTCAATAATAATTTTTTTGGTCTATGTTATTTAGCATGGTATATACATGTAGATTTTATGGTAGGAGAGTTCCTTTATAATAGACTTTTATACTAGCCGCTTTATTATTATTTGGAGTAGGTAGATGAAAGCTTACATTAGTTGTATTATTTTCATAATTTAAATACACAGTTCCACCATGGTTTAATTCATCGTACACAATAATACCGTAATTTGGATATATTATATAAGCATCATCAACGTCTGTTTTTGACAAAGCACTATAATTATCTTTTCCATCAGTCAAAGTTACAGTATAACCAGTTTGAACGTTACTTGAATTTGGTACGAAATATTGAATTGTGTTGTAGTATTTTTCTTATCACTTCTATTATTATATGATTTCCCTCAGCAAAAAATAAACTTATCTATCGTTCTAATATATGTAGTGGATTGACACCGTGTTTTATACTATTAAAGTAGTCTCGATGTAACTTGTCTATGATAAGATTATTTATATTTTAGACTTGACTAATTTAATCACTTTATAAATATCATCATCTAAATCATTTAATATTTCATATTTGTCTATATTTTGCTTACGAAACAAAACAACACCTGAACCAAGGAAAGGTTCAACATAAGTTATATATTTTTTGGAAACATAGATATTATTAAATCTGCTGATTTTGTTTTTCCGCCCATTCTTCCAATAAATGATTTTTGTTTTCCCAATATACTTGTAGATATTATGTTAGTTCAACTCCATTATAATAAATTTTACAAGATTGCGCAGCATTATTCTGATCAGGTTTAACCAAATTTATATTTTGTGTCGTGTTTGCGTAATTTAATTGCTGCGTACCAGTATAATTATCATCTGGAAATGAAATAAGACCATATCCTGGATGTACAATATAAGCGTCATCATTATTTATTCTAGATAATTTTGAATAACTACCTGTTCCGTTAAATCCCCCAACTCCCTGACCAATAGTAATGCTATAAGTAAAGGGTTCACAATTTAAAATATTAGTAAACAAAGGAGTTGATTTATATAAAGGAATGGATTCAAATATAGTACTGTATCCAATAAGCATATAAACACCACACTCCCTTACTGTATTGTAACTAATATTATTACCGCTCCCATCTAAACTATAAGATTTGATAGGTGTATTCATATAAACTGTTTGAAGTGTGGTTCCTACTGCGATTTGATTTGCTTGTGAAGCAAAAACATTGTTTCCAAATGCGATTGAATTCGCAAATGATGCGACTGCTTTGTATCCTATCGCAATTGAACCTGAACCTTGGTTTGAATATCCTGCTTGATACCCTATAGAAATTGAACCTGAACCTGGGAATGAATACCCTGCTTGATACCCTATTGCGATTGACCCGGAATATTGACTAAATTGACCTGCTTGATACCCTACTGCGATTGCGGATGAACCTTGACTAATTTGCCCTGCTTGATACCCTATCGCTATTGAACCTGAACCTTGACTATAATTGCCTGCTTGATACCCTATCGCTATTGAACCTGAACCTTGAATAATTTGTCCTGCTTGATACCCTATCGCAATTGATGATGACCCTTGATAAGATTGTCCTGCTTGAATACCAATAGCAATTGAACCTGAACTCTGAAATGATCCTCCTGCTAAGTACCCTATCGCAATTGATCCTGAACCTTGATTAGATTGTCCTGCCTGGTTTCCTACTGAAACCGAATATGTTCCTTGATAATAATTGCCTGCGTAATAACCAAGAGCAACCGCACGTGTTCCTTGATTATATTGACCAGCAAAAGATCCTAAATTTATATTATTTTGACCAACAGTCCATGCTTGTGTAGTGTTATTCCAATATATATAATCCCCATAATTTGTTCCTATTATACTTAAACTGCCTGTTGGCCCTGTTGTTCCGGTAGGTCCGGTTGGTCCTGTTGGTCCTGTTGGTCCTGTTGTTCCGGTAGGTCCGGTTGGTCCCGTTGGTCCAGTGGGTCCTGTTGGACCAGTTGGTCCCGTTGGACCAGTGGGTCCTGTGGGTCCAGTTGGTCCTGTTGGACCGGTAGGTCCTGTTGTTCCGGTAGGTCCTGTGGGTCCTGTTGGTCCTGTTGGTCCTGTTGGTCCTGTAGGTCCCGTTGGTCCTGTAGGTCCGGTTGGTCCTGTGGGTCCTGTGGGTCCGGTGGGTCCGGTTGGTCCTGTTGGTCCTGTGGGCCCTGTGGGTCCTGTTGGTCCCGTGGGTCCTGTTGGTCCCGTGGGTCCTGTTGGTCCCGTAGGTCCTGTTGTTCCAGTTCTTCCTGTTGGTCCTGTTGGCCCTGTTGTTCCGGTAGGTCCTGTGGGTCCTGTTGGTCCTGTTGGTCCTGTTGGTCCTGTTGGTCCTGTGGGTCCTGTTGGTCCAGTAGGTCCTGTGGGTCCTGTTCCAAATGGTCCCGTTGGTCCTGTTTGACCGGTTGGTCCTGTTGGTCCTGTTGGACCAGTTGGTCCAGTTCTTCCTGTTTGACCAGTTGTTCCAGTGGGTCCTGTTGGACCAGTGGGTCCAGTTGGTCCTGTGGGTCCTGTTGTTCCGGTAGGTCCTGTGGGTCCTGTTGGACCAGTGGGTCCAGTTGGCCCTGTGGGTCCCGTAGGCCCTGTTGTTCCTGTGGGCCCTGTGGGTCCGGTGGTTCCAGTGGGTCCTGTTGTTCCGGTAGGTCCTGTGGGTCCGGTGGTTCCAGTGGGTCCTGTTGGACCAGTGGGTCCAGTTGGCCCTGTTGTTCCTGTGGGTCCTGTTGTTCCTGTGGGTCCTGTTGGTCCTGTGGGTCCTGTGGGTCCTGTTGGTCCTGTTGGTCCTGTTTGTCCGGTTGGACCCGTTGTTCCCGTAGGCCCAGTGGGTCCGGTAGGTCCGGTGGGTCCTGTTGGTCCTGTTGTTCCGGTAGGTCCTGTTGTTCCAGTGGGTCCTGTGGGTCCTGTTGGTCCTGTAGGTCCTGTTGGTCCTGTTGGTCCTGTAGGTCCCGTTCGTCCTGTTGGCCCTGTAGGTCCTGTTGGTCCTGTTGTTCCAGTGGGTCCTGTTTGTCCTGTGGGTCCCGTAGGTCCGGTTGGCCCTGTTGGCCCTGTTGGCCCTGTTGGTCCTGTTGTGCCTGTTGGTCCCGTAGGTCCTGTTGGTCCTGTTGGTCCTGTTGGTCCTGTTGTTCCAGTGGGTCCTGTTGGTCCTGTTGGTCCTGTTGTTCCGGTAGGTCCAGTTCTTCCCGTAGGTCCTGTGGGTCCTGTTGGACCGGTGGGTCCTGTTGGACCTGTTCCAATTGGACCAGTTGGACCTGTTCCGCCTGTTTCGCCTGTTGGTCCTGTAGGTCCTGTTCCAATTGAACCCGTTGGTCCGGTTGGACCCGTTGCCCCTGTTCCTGAGGCAGTCCCTGGAAGACCCTGAGGTCCTGTTTCACCTGTAGGTCCTGTGGGTCCTGTTTCACCTGTGGGTCCTGTGGGTCCTGTTCCAATGGGTCCTGTTTCGCCTGTAGGTCCTATTGTTCCAGTTAAACCTGTAGGTCCTGTAAATGATATAACATCTAGTTTTCGTTGAAATATTGGTTTGGAATAAGACATATATAAACTAAAAATAAATAAAGTAAAAATAAATAAACTTAATAAACTATCTAAAATAATATTTATTATATTATATAATATGTCATTCGATTTAAACATCGAGAATTACAATAAGACAGAATTAATTGATATGTTTGATTTACCTCTTAATTATGACACTTATATTGTCGAACAACAAGAAACAAAGCTAAAAGAAAGTATTTTAAATAATAATGATACAATTAACCAAGAAACACGAATTAAAACAATTAACTTCCTTAAAGAAGCCAAAAAAATATTATTAAGTGATATTGTGAATAAAGTAACCGACTTAACTAATTTCAATTTTGAATTAAAACCAGTAAATGTATCCAAACAAAGCGACCATGATGTCCAAGAACGACCCAATCAACCATATTTAACTTCTTTTCCAACAGATTATGTTAAAGGTGTTATTAACCCTTTAAAAAGAAGAGTAAATACCCGGTATTTAAATATAGATACACGATTTAGAGAAAACTATTTTTCGTGTCAATCTACAAATTATCATTTAGATTTACCATTAAAAATATCAGGTGTCATGTCTTTACAATTATCTGCGATTGAACTACCAACCACCTTTTTTAATATCTCTAAACAATTAGGTAATAATTTTTTTACTATTGAAATCGATAATTATGATGACGGCACAAATATACAGTCATACTCTAATGTTATCACACTTCAAGATGGAAATTATGCTCCATCCTCTTTAATTGATTATTTAAATGTAATAATTGCTGGGATGGGAGAACCTTATCAGTATTTAATTTTTACACTTAATATTTTAAACACGATGATTTCTGGAACTGGACAAATGGTTGTCGGTATATCATCAACATACAATTCAGCAGACCCATCAAGACCCTTGTTTAATTTTACTCTAAATTTTCAAGCAGATAAAAACGGAAATAATGATAATAACACACCGTTGCCTTTAAAATTAGGATGGACTTTTGGTTTTAGAAGTGGAAAATATATAAATAACTCTACATATATTTCAGAAGGCGTTATGGACTTAACAGGTCCAAGATACATTTATTTAGTTGTTGACGATTTTAATAATAATGTGAATAATGCGTTTTATGGTGCTTTTAACTCCTCCATTTTAAATAAAAATATTTTGGCTAGAATATCATTACAATCTAAATTTTTTGATATATTTATTGAAAATAATTTAAATGTTATTACCACACCAAGACATTATTATGGACCAGTAGATATTCAAAAATTACATTTACAATTATTGGATGAATACGGTCGTGTCTTAGATATAAATAACATGGACTATAGTTTTTGTTTAATTCTACATACTGTTTATGATATATAATCATATTACCTTAACTCAACTCACCTGTAAGTTTATATTTATTCCATGAAAGAGGAGACTTTTTGGTTCCTCCTGTGTATTTCACAGCAAACCGTTCATTTATTAAGAGACTATTTATATGGGTTCCATCTAAATATACATCGGCAAGTATTCGTCCATATTTATCATTTTGTATATTCTCCAAATTTACTATTTTATGTAAAATCATTGAAGATACAAAATCTCTTGCTAGTTTCGCGACGCTTTTTTCATCTTCATTTTTTCCTTTAATTTCTGGGGTATCAATGCCATTTAATCTTACCGGAAAACGATATAATGGCGAATTATCATAAGGCATTTTTGCGGCAATTGTAATAGTGTCTCCATCATATACTTTAATTACATTACCTGAATATATGGGGAATTTAAATTCAACCGTATCTTCCCATTTAATAATTTCTTGTTCTGTTGTCATTACATTAATAATAATATTTTTATTTAAGTTGTTAAACTAATAAAATAATATATATATATTATAAATGGCAATGTCTCGCAGTTTTAATTCGCAACAACAAATTAATAATACATTTGCTACTGTTAAACCAAATTTATATGCGAGTGATTATATAGCCAATAAAAAAGCAAAGGCTATGTATTGTAATGCTACCGCAACATCCATTCCAACCAACTCGTCCATATCTGTCTCAAACGACAAACAAATCAATAGTCAGGAAAACCTAATATTATTTAATAACGCTTCGCAATTAAAACAACAAGATTCATCTTATTGTACATTATATCCATTTAATACTGCCAATCTAAATATTAATCTATACACAACAACAGACCTTAGTAATGTACCTGTACTTCAATTTGTTCCAACTGGTGATGACCCAACAACGATTGATAGTACAGGCATTTATTATCCGTTATATGAATTTTATACACTTGACCCTTGCGGCAGTTTATTCGGAAATACGGAATGTTATAAAAGAAACTTTTTGAATTATTGGGTTCCAAATAATCCAACCAATTCCTGAAATCACTTTATCAGATATCGCAACAACTACCAATTATTTAAATTGGACATTAAAAGATAATGTAGTTATTTTAGAGTGTCAAACATTAACTATTCCGAGTGGGAATACGCTTGTTAATTTTTTGTTTACAATTACAAATGATGGAACAATTACAAATAATGGGACACTTTACAACTATAACTCGGGAACAATTACAAATAATTGGACTTTTAATAATCCAACCAATCTATATAATGGAACCAGCACATGTGGTTCAGGAACTATTACTGGAATAGTTGGTTACTCGGTCGGTTGTCCCCCCTAATTAAACATAAAACGATATAAATCAAATGAATAAATTATTATACAAATCATAAATAGATTAATTATATTATACATTGGATATTTTTTTTTCCTATTATATACAGTTGTTGTTGTTGTTGTGATTGGTTGAGGTGGATAATCAAAATCATACTCATCATAACTTTTATTTTTGCGTATATTAATAACTGTTTTATAATTTACACGATTTTCATGTTGAGTTATATTTTCTTGTTCTGGATATGTATCAAAGGTATCCAGCTCTAAATCTATAAAGAATCCCCATTCTTCCTCGTTATATAAATTCATTTTGTGCTATATTTATTATTATACACATTAATATTTGTTATTAAATCATTTTTTTTTATAGATTGTTTACTATGCGGTTGTTATAATTATATAATATTATTATATGATATCTAAAATAATTAATGCTCGAAATAACGAAATTCGAAACAATGAAACTCGAAACAATGGTCAATTAATGCTACACAGTTTTAACACATTAAAAGAATATTCAAAAAAATCTAAAAATGACACTGAATTAGAAAATATTATACATTATGATAATGATAGTGATTTCAATGATAGTGATAGTGAAAGCGAACAAAGTAATAACGGTTCCGTTTGTATTCAAATAAATGACAATAAACCAAAATATAACAAATTAAATTATCATAAAGTTGAAAGACGAATAGATAACTCGTATTTTGATATTAATCATAAATATTCATCCGCATTAGATGTTCTTGCCAGTTACTTAAAAGGACAAAAAATAATATATATGGAATCTAAAGATTATTGCGAATTACAACTAAATAAATTAATGATGCCTGCTATACTTTTATCTGCGTCTGCGACTGTTTTAGCAGGATGTGTTAAATATTATATATGGGGTTCTATTTTATTATCATCTGTAAATGCACTTATTGCGTTTTTATTAGCTCTTGTAAGTTATTTTAAATTTGATGCTGCTTCTGAATCACATAAAATGTCAGCACATCAATATGATAAATTACAATCAACCGTTGAGTTTACCTCTGGGTCTATCTTATTATTTAAAAATTATTCTAAAATAAATATAAATAATGAATCACGCAATACTCCTCAAATTAATATTGAATCTGATGTATTCAATAAATTAACTGATGTAGAAAAAAAAATATCCGAAATTAAAGAAACAAATCAATTCATTATACCTCACGCAATTCGAAAACAATATCCTGTTATTTATAATACAAATATTTTTTCATTAATTAAAAAAATTGATGATAAAAGGAAAAAAACGATAACTTTATTGAAAAATGTTAAAAATGAAATTAGATATATTAATACATTACAAGAAAATAACAAACATTCTGTAAAATTAACCTACTTATTTAATCTTAAAAAACAAATTATAAAGGAAATATTAATTCTTAAATCTGCTTATTCTATTATTGACCAGATGTTTCACCAAGAAATGAAAAACGCAATATTAATTAAAGAAAACTGGATTACTCACACTTTATTTAATAATTTAAACCTAACTAACCCTGAAAAGTTAAATCCATTTATTTCAGATTTAATAGACCCGTTCAATAATGAAGCCTTCTTTTAGTTATATGGTTTTTGTGTTTTTTTCTTTTTAATGTTTGTCTCTTTTTTTTAGACATACCTTTTTTTTTAAATACACCTTTATTTTTTTTAGACATGTTTTTTGTATGTCTTCTACGCTTCCCACCTTCCATATTAGATTCATCTTTAAGTTCTTCACTGCCTAATTCTGGTTCCATATCTTCTATGTCTCTTTCAAAATCTGGAGAGTTTTCAGGGTCAACATCTGAATTATTCATTATTATATAAATAAATATTTTAATTTATTCTTATATATTATATGAAAAATGTATATATAACCCAAGATGGTATTGTTGGTCTTGGTAACATTGGATACGGTAATATTGGATACAATAACATTGGATACGGTAATGTTAATACAGAAGATACATATAACTCGTCAAATGTAGCTTTAAATTTACTTAATAATGAAGATCTAATTCGTTTATTAGAAATTCAATCTATTAATAAACCTTTACATAAAAGACTTGAAGATGATTTTATGCGTCCTTCAAAACAAATAACTATTGATATTAACGCAAGGTTTATTCCGAATTTAAACAATAAACTCAACACAAAAAGATATAAACAACCATCTCAACGCATGAAAAAGAAATCAATCAAAACACCTGTGAAAAAAACATTGAAAACACCTGTGAAAAAAACATTGAAATCACCTGTGAAAAAAACATTGAAATCACCTGTGAAAAAAACCTTGAAAACACCTGTGAAAAAAACCTTGAAAACACCTCCTAAAAATAGTATGAATAATAATATGTATAATGACTACTTAAAATATGTGAATGACCAATCCAACACACAATATAAATTATAAAAAAATTGATTTATAAACATAAATTAAACATAAATTAAACAAACATAAACAAACATCTAAAATGGAATTATCAAGAGAACAGCAACACGCATATAATAAATTCATACTTGGTGAAAATGTATTTATTACAGGTTCGGCTGGTTCGGGTAAATCCGAATTAATACGAAAAATTTATAATCGATGTATTTTAACACACAAAAAAATCCAAGTTTGTGCTTTAACTGGATGCGCCGCTATATTATTAAATTGTAAAGCAAAAACAATTCATTCATGGAGTGGTATAGGTCTTGGTAATGGTTCTATTGAATCATTAATTCGTAGAATTAATTCAAACCTTTATAAAGTAAAGGAATGGAAAGAAATAACAGTATTAGTTATTGATGAAGTAAGCATGATGTCTATGAAACTATTCGATACATTAGATGCCATTGGTAGAGCTATTAGAGGAAACCATAATCCATTTGGAGGAATCCAACTCATATTTTCAGGAGATTTTTATCAATTACCACCCGTAGGAAATCATTCTGAGGTTGATACCTTGCGGTTTTGTTTTGAAAGTGAAGATTGGAACTGTGTTTTCAAAAAAGAATGTCAAATACAATTGGTAAAAATATTTAGACAAACCGATAATACTTATGTTTCTATTTTAAATCAAATTCGTGAAGGACGCATAAAACGCAGCTCCAATGATTTATTAATGACACGTGTTGGTTTAATTCCACCTGAAGAACATGTTATTACTCAATTATATCCCAGACGACATAGTGTTGAAACCATCAATTCTAATAAAATGAAAGAATTAATCACTCCCGAAAAAATATTTGAAATACAACTCTGTTATGACTTACCTATATTAAGCGACCACGACAAACAAAAAAGGAAAAAAATTGGTAAAGTTGAAATTGATATTGAACTAGAAAACATCAAAAAAAATTTATTATGTGACTCAACACTTAAGTTAAAGGTTGGCGCATATGTCATGTGTATTGTAAATATGGAATTACCCGAGGTTGATTTATGTAATGGTAGTCAAGGAATTATTACAGGATTTAATAGTGTCACTGGTTTACCTATCGTTAGATTTAATAATGGGTTTGAAATTACTATTCATTATTATAATTGGACGAGTGAAAGTATTCCTGGAATTGGTGTTTCACATATACCATTAATTTTGGCTTGGGCAATTACTATTCACAAATCTCAAGGTACGACTTTAGATATGGCACAAATAGATGTTGGGAGGGGAATATTTGAAGCAGGTCAAACATATGTTGCGTTATCCCGTGTTAAAAGCTTAGATGGTTTATATTTAACTTCATTTTATGTAAACAAAATTATAATTAATCGTAAAGTTAAAGAATTTTATGAGAAGTTAACCATTGATTCTGATACGATTGAACCTATCGCGTTTGATAAGTTTAATTATATAGAGTAAATAGGTTATGGTTAGGTTATGGTTAGGTTATGGTTAGGTTATGGTTAGGTTATGGTTATGGTTATGGTTAGGTTATGGTTAGGTTATGGTTAGGTTATGGTTACAATAAATTTTTAGTATTTAAATAAATGAATGATAATAAAAAAAATTGAAATAAATTTTTTATTGTTGAACAAAATAACTAAATATAAAATTAAGTAAAAATGATGAAAACTCAAATTGAACAAGAACTTTGTCCTGTTTGTTTGGACACAATCGGAAATATTAATGACGCAACCACTAATTGCGGGCATCAATTTCATTTAACATGTTTATTTAAGTGTTTCGTAACTAAAAATAGCTGTCCTATTTGTCGTCGTGCTTTAATGGATGATGAACCTCAAAATATGACAGATATTAATGTTATCAGTGATGGTGATGAAAATAGTGATGGTGATGAAAATAGCGATGATGAAAATAACGATGAACTCGATGAACTTTATGACCATTATGATGAATGGGTTGGCCAACAACAAACCGTTGAGCTATTTGATGAAAATATAACTACTGATTCAATATATCAAGAAGATGAAAACTCTGCCCTCTCTGTGTTTGATTTTCGATTCCCTGAAATTCCAGAAATTCATATTATGAATGGCGAACGATTCTTTATTAAAGATGGATTTTTGTATTCATCTATTGAATGTAACGAATCAGAACGAATCGCAAGTATCCGTAAAAATTACAGAGGAATATATGAGTATGAATGGATCAATTATAACCTTGAAGAAGGAGAAGTTATTGAACACGACGCACAAATGGATGAAGACGAATTGTTGTTGATTGAAAATATTATATTTACTCCTATCAGATAAATATAATATTTAATAAAAAATAAAAAATAAAAAATAAAAAATAAAAAAAGGGATAACCAACCCACCCTTTTTTATTGATACTTTAATCTATTATCGAATTTTTAGTATCTCAATTTTATTATGCTTTAAAAAAAAATTGAAATGATTTTATTTAAGTAAGTTAAAGCAATTATATAACAAACAAACATACTAATTAAAATGACACAGACTAAACAATTCCAACCAACCATGAGTATTTACATTCCTCATGTATTTGAGAATATTACAAAGGACCATATCTATTATGTATTTGAAATATTAAGGATTGGGAGAATTAGCCATATTGATTTTATCATGAAGATGAGTAAAAATAAGCCTTATAATTGTGCATATATTCATTTTGAATTTTGGTATAATAATATAGCAAACATTAACCTTCAAGAAAAAATTCGTAATCCTGAAAAAGAAGCACGAATCGTATATGATGACCCTTGGTTTTGGTTAATCCTTGAAAACACCGCTTCAAAAACAGTTGAAGGAGAAAGAAAACCATGTATTAACTTGGAATATTTTGGGTTATCTAATAAAAAAACCGAAACAGTAGATGAACCCTTAAAACCAGTAGATGAAATCTTTGAATCAGATGTACAAAATATGGAAGAAATCCAACATTATTTAGAATATTGTGATTTTGAATACGAACAAGAAATAATGGAGGACGATGTTTATGAAAATCCATCGTTTGATTATGTAGATTCAACATATGCGTTCATGCTTGAATGTCAAATTTATAATTTACGAGTAGAATTGGAATACATTAAGAGAAACAGTCAATATCCACAATTTATCGGTGGATGTATGATGTAAGATTTGTAGTGATTACACAAAATAATTAAATAAATAAAACAAACAAATAAAAAAAATAAAACAAACAAATAAAAAAAAAATAAAAAAAGGGTTTTCACCCATTTTTTTACCAAAAGTGATGTCCTTCGGAATTCCATACATCTGTTCTTGTATAAAATAATCTTTTATTATTATACGCACAATGATTATCATAATAATGGTCTCCAAATACATCTGTTAATAATTGGTATTTTTTATCATTTATATAATAAATACCCTCTTTATTGTATTCATTATTATTTAATATTTTGGTTTCGTTAGTATACACATCAAATATTCTACAAATTGACCATGGCCAATAATCATATTCTTTTTGAGTAGTATAATATTCTACATATTTATTTATTAAATAATCTAAAATTGGCTCTCCAGGATTAGCCATTATAAAATGTAAATTAAATCCGCCGTAATAAGATAAACATGTTACAAACTGACTATCCTCATCTATTACTTCTCTTAATGGTAATAAAGGTTTAATATCCGCATCTACATAAACACCACCATATTTGTATAATATACAACATCTCCAAAAATCGCTTTTAATTGGTCCATCAACAATAAATTTAAATATGTCACAATGTAATTGAGAAAATTCTTCAAGTAAAAATTTTTCACATAATTCATTATCATATAACTTTACCTCATATTCAGGATTTAAAACTAACCATTGGTTTGAATAATTTGTAAATTTTTCGGATAATTCTTTATTACAGATATAAATTGTTTTAGGAATTGTCATTCTTATTTAAAACCTATAATCTTTAATATAGTTTATTTTTTTTATTTGTTTTATTTGTTTTATTTGTTGATTGTTTTATAATAATTTAAAGATACTTATTATATATAATAAAATGTTTTTATCCATATTTACAATCCTTTTTTTATATAATTATTCTTACGCAACTACAAATTTACGAAGTGTTTTATTAACCAAATATACACGAGATTTACCTGAATATTTCCAAGAGTATGATGACTCGATTAATCCATTTTATATTCAGGTGATTAATGATGACTACGATACACCCTCTTCAAATGTTTTTGTTGAAGACTTAATTGATGAATACGAAACATTTAATAATCCAGAAAATGAATCCAATTACTTTATTAAATTTAATAATTTTAAGGATAAATACCACAAAGTTTATGATTCAATCGAAGAATTCAGACACCGGTTTTTAGTTTTTAAACATAACATTCGAACTATTTATAATCATAACATGGTATCGAAATATAATTTTACAATGGGTATTAATTCATTTACTGATTTATCTCAATATGAATTTCACAATAAATATGTTATTGGGTTCATTAATAATGATGTTACTAATTTTGGAAATTGTAAAACATTTAATTTTTCAAAACGAATTATTCCTGATGAATTAGATTGGAGAAATTTTAATGCCGTTACACCAGTAAAAAATCAAGGTCAATGTGGTAGTTGTTGGTCGTTTTCTGCTACTGGTGCGATTGAAGGCGCATACGCAATAAAAAATAAAAAATTAGTTAGTTTATCTGAAGAACAACTGGTTGATTGCTCCGAATTATATGGAAATAATGGATGTTCTGGAGGACTTATGGATAGCGCATTTAAATATGTCATGGTTAATGGATTATGTTCTGAGGATGATTACCCTTATACTTCAAGTAGTGGTCAAACCACCTCAACTTGTTTAAATTGTGTTCCAATTGTTAAAGTTCACGGTTGTTATGATGTTTATGAAAATGACCAACTTGCTTTAAAAGAAGCGGTTTCAATTGGTCCTGTTTCTGTTGCGATTGATGCGGATACCCGATATTTTCAATCATACTCTAGCGGCATTTTGGATTTATCGGATTGTAAAACCAATTTAAACCATGGGGTCCTCATCGTTGGGTATGGTATTGATAAAGGCATCAAATATTGGTTACTTAAAAATAGTTGGGGTGATAGTTGGGGGGAAAAAGGATATTTTAGAATTTTAAGAACAGATTCAAATAATGACCCAGGAATATGCGGTGTTGCGGTTCAATCATCATTTCCAGTTGTTTAATACATCTTGTGTTTATTTTGTGTGAGTTATGAAATAATAAAAAAAATATTATTTTTATTATTTGTTGTTTGTTGTTTATTTGTTTATTGTTTGTTTATTTATTTGTTGTTTGTTTATTTGTTGTTTGTTTATTTATTTCTTTGTATATCATGCTTAAAATTCATATTCTAATATATTTTTGACATCTATTTTTAATTTATTATATAATGCGGATTTTACATTTGTTAACACACCCTCTTTTTTAAAATCAATATCCATTAATTTAAACATTAATTTATTATAAATTTCACTATATTTATCATCCATTTTTATTTTTTCTATATTTTCGGTTTTCCATTCGTATAATTTTATTAATATTTTTTTATGGATTTTATTTAATAAAATTATTAATTCAATTTGAGTTAATTCTATCCAATTATTCACATTTGTATAAACATAAAACGCATTTTTCTTTTCTGAAATACAAACTATAGGGATTTTTTTATGTTTTTTTATTGGTTCTTCTTCTTCTTCATGAGAAGTGTTTTCTTTTTCAATATGATTATCAATTATTAAATATATCGTATCTAATAATTTATTAAAACGCATATACTCCAAATGTTTTTGATTTATACTTATTTTATCTATAATTTCATCATATGGATATTTCACAGTTATATTTGTAGACAACCATTCAATAACATTAAACTTCTTTTTTTCCTTTATTATATACTTTTTTAATTCTTGTACATCCTCTTCTAATTTCGCATTTTTTAAAACTAATTCATTTATTATTGTGTTTATTTGTTTTAATGTATACATTGTATCTTCTTCTTGAGTAACTGGTCTTTTTTTAAAAACAATCTCACATATAATTTGATGCTTTGCCAATGACTTTTCTCTTACATATTGTTTAGTACAAAAAATACAACTCTTTTTTGTTTTTGAATTCATCATGGTTTATTATTTTTATTTATTGATTTTTAAATTTTAAATCAATTTTAATTTATTTATATATATATAAATGAGCAGTTATATTATTGACGCAAGCTATTGTCCTAGTTTACAATCAATATGCTATAAAGGTGTGTGTAAATGTTCTACTTCAAGTTGTCGAGGATGTGGATTAACCCTATCTAACACATCAAGTCAATACCAAACACAAAAAATTATTCAAAATACAGTGCGTGTTGCTTCATCTTTATATACAATGAATTTAGGTGCTCTGTCAGCAGCTAGATATCCAACAAATTGGAATCAAATGAGTGATAAAGCAAATCCAAGTTATCAACAAACATATGTTCCACGCCGTGGTGGATCTATCGGTGGAAGTAGCACTAAATCAACATTAACCAGTTGTCGACCAGGCGCACAATCACCAGGAGGTAAAGGGTGCGATATAAAACATAATTCATATGATAGATACTTGAATAAATTAAAAGGGTTAGGACCATTACGCAACGGTACTGTTCCGACAAATTTTGGAAAAAATATCACATTTAATCCAGCTTTTCCTATTTATGGTAATAAAACAACTAAAACAAATATTATTAATGGTTGTGATTGCCCTATTTTGATTTAATTACTATTATTTAGAAACTCTGGTTTTTTTATTATATTACTATATTATGCCTCAACAAATTAAAATGCAAATGATTGATAGAAACGCAATTTTAAAAAATGTAACCTATAATTCACCGGTTGTTTCCAATACACTGAAACAAGTTAAATTAGGAACCATACTAAATTCACCAATGATAAATATCGTTCAGAATTCAAAACCGGGTTGTAGCTCGTGTGGACACTAATTGTTGTATTTGTATTTGTTTTTGTATTTGTATATATATATGAATTTAAACAATATGAATTTGACCCGTTTAAATTTACAACAACCATCATATCCTTCAAGTAAGTTAGGCAGATCCACCTTTTTTAAATCTTTATACGATACAACAGATTTACCATATAATAAAAAATACGACAACTGTCAAAATGACCTATGTTATACATATAGTAAAAATTATATTTATCAACCACATACCGCATATGGTATGGTAGGAACTACCGCAACATCATATCTTGCTAGGCGCCACCGGTTGTAGTTGCCTTCTCCACAATTAATTCAATAATTGTCATTATTCCATATAAATATAAAATTAGTTTTGATTCATAATCTATTTCTTGAATATATTTTTGTCTTGGATTAAATAATATTATTAATAATATCGATACTGATAATTTAAATATAAGTTGGGTTGTATCCTTTACATAAACTAAAATTTTATTTTGACCTTTATTATTGTTTGATTTATTTTTGTGTTTTAAAAATGCCAAAGATACCGCAGATATTATAAACAAAACCTTTATTATTAATATAAAAAATATAAAACCGGAATATAACTTTGTTTTGTCCATTATATATTTACTATATATTTTGTTTGGTTGTTTTTCATTTGTCTCTTTTTATTTTCTACTTTCTTTATAATTAAAAGTAGAAAATATACATGTTGAATATTTAACACACAATCCAGCTATTTTTTGGTGGATGCCAAAATGGATTATAATATATTTCACCATCACTTAGAATTGCTGCTATATAACTATATGAACTTTTAGATGTTACTAATATATCTGCAGCAACCATCCCTATAAAAGAATCAAACATGTTTTCATTTAAATGATAACATATATCATTATTATTATATAACTTATAGTCATGCTCTTTATTTTGCGAATATATATGAAAAAGAGGAAGTTTGTTACTATTTTTATATTTTTGTCGAATCTTATTAATAATATTAAAATAATATTGTAATGGTGTAACACGAATCCATTCCAATTGTATATCAACCTTATTATTAGTTCTTATATGAACTGCTACATTTAATCTATCATTTTTAAAATGATTTCTGTCCTTATTTTTCCAAAAATTTAATTTTATATTTTTTAATGATGAAGACATTAAATACGCATTTATGTTTTGTTCAAATATTTTTATCAATGTAAACTCATTATATTGTATTATTTTATGTCCATCATCATCTGTTATACATTTATAATTATTTCTAATATTCATTAACTCTTCAACTTTATTTAAAAAATTGGGGTCATTATCATAATTATGTTCCATACTTAAAATCGGGGTATGATAATATGTTTGTCCTTGTGTTTCTATTATTATAATACCATAAATAATTGTTTGGAATTGTGCGCCAAACCCATCTTTTCTACTTCCAACGGTTGCCATTAATATTATATTTACATTTTTGTTTATATTATTAATCGCACTTATATTTTAGTTTAATAATATATATGGTTTGTTCAATCAGCTGCTCTATTTCTCTTATTTTTTTAATTTCAATGATTTATATGAATAATGCGGTTTCAACAAATAAAGTTGTCGACCATTATAAAAAACAACTACCTAGTGATTTACAAATTTTATATGATAAAATAACAATTGAAAGAACCTCCATCAATTATTATGGTTATATTTTAGGGGTGGTGTTGTCACTTATTATCATCTATTATAATTTAAAAATGAAAGATGCCAGAATATCTAATATGGGGTTGGTATGTATTACCATGGCAACTTGTTTTATTACTAATTATTTTTACTATATACTCTCACCTAAAACAACATATATGTTAAATCATATAAATAATGCGGAACAAGCAAAAGCATGGTTAATTATGTATCGTTCTATGCAAGTATATTATCATACTGGTTTAGTTTTAGGAATTTTAGCGGTTGCTTTAATAACATTTGCTTTTAGATGCTAAGAAATAATCGAACCAACCAATTATTTATAATTGTAATATATATAATGCCTAATGGACAATTTTGGTACGGATATGATGGTTTTTTATATAAAAAAAGTGGAGGAGCCGGTGGAAGAAAAAATCCTTCTTATGGTTTAATTTGTAATCGTCCAACCAATTTATATAATAAATATATTCCTGGAGCTGGGGTTGGTAGTTCGAATACTTCAGTTAGAAGAGCTAAAATGAGACTTGCTACTAAATGTGGAACTAATCAACAATGCGGTAAATTTTATAGTTATTTAGGATTATTTGACAATTACACCGGTAATCCTAACGGTTATTTTAATTATCCATAATTTATTTAGCTTGGAATTTCTTTATACATTCCCATATTTTGGCAGATTCGTCAATTGAAAATACACCTCTTCTTTGTGCCAAATTTACAAAAGAAACCAATACATTTAATGCTACAACTTCATCTACAACTGCGATATCTACCAACTTAGTTTGGGGTTGTTCTTGTTTCTGTTCTTGTTTCTGTATAGTTTCCATTTTTATTATATTGTTTATTATTAACTTTAAGTATTTTAAATTATTTAATATTTAGTTATATTTTATCGTATTTTATAATGTTTTATAATGTTTTATTCAATACCCCATAAATATTTCCAAACAGAACTCGGTTCATCATTTTTTTGTGATATTAAGTTTGGGTCTATTTCTAGTTTAAAAGGACATGAATAGTCTGCAGGAGAATTAAACGCAATACACGGTTCACACGGACCATTTATAAAATGAAAACCTGGAACTTCAGACTCTAATGTTTTATAATCTAACTTTGATTTTTTAAATTGATGATTTGCGGTTATTCCTTTCGAATCTCCAATATACTCTATTTTAGTTAATGAGAAGTCATCTTTTTTATTTTCACATTTTATAACAGTATCATTTTTTGATACTAAACCAGACTTATACCCATATGTATTTTCGGTATGTGCGGATGGATTACTATCAAATGTAATACCTGATAAAAGAAATCTACCTTCTTTGGTTTGTTTTCTTAACACTTGTAAAATAGCTGCTTCATTATAAATAGTCATTGCCGTATTTAATGAATCCTCAGGCATATTTCTTATATAAGGATTAATTGAAACAGAATCCATATATAATTGCTTGACTTCTTGACTCCATGGCCATTTACCATTTTTTAATAAATACTTTGCTTCCTCTTCACTTGCTTGACTTTGAACAATATTTAAGTCTGTATATATTTGACTATTCACCGTATTTTCAAAAACAATGAAATCTTTTATTGTTTCATCTGACCACCTTTTTATATTTTCTTTATTATTGATTACTTCGGCATGTTCTTGTGGAGCTTGAATAAATCGTTCTTTGGTTTTTGATACATTCGAAAATTGATATAAAATAATAAACAATATTAATAACCCTATACTATATTTTATATTTTTGAATGACAATAGAAACACACATAATATTAATATTAAATTTCCTAAAAATGTATGAAATAACAAAATGAAAAAATTCGGAATTACATATAATATTAACCATAATATTATTAACACACTTAATAAACCTAATACTATATATTTATTTTCTTCATTTGGTATTTTAATACGCATTTCAAATAGATATAATATATAAGTATTTTTTAGTTTTACTTCATTATTCTAAAACAATCAGATATAATCACATTTTAATATTTTAATGTCACTTCTATCCGTATTTATTATTATTTGAAATGGCTTACCACATCCATAAATTAAATTCTTCTCTGTTAATTTATCACATGCTTCTTTACTTAAATGAGAGTCTATTTGGAGACCTGTTTTTTTTATAACTCCATGACGAAAAACTCCACAATTTATTTCTTCTATTATAACAGGTATATTACAAGTCGGACAATTTATAATATTCATATTATTATAAATTGTGTAAATTAAACTTGAGATATATTAAACTTGAGATATATTGACTAATTACTTTCCAGTTGAACCAAATCCACCATCTCCACGCAATGTTGGAGTTCCTAATTCTTCAAGCGTATCCACAATATTTACATAAATTGGAACTAATCCAGGAGCACAAATTTGAACTAATCTATCATATTTACACACTTCATACTCTTCATTTCCAAATAAATCAAACATTCCTATTAAGTTTCCTCTATAACCAGAATCAATAATACCTACTGAATTTGCTAATCTTAATCTTGTTTTTGATAAACTGGACCTTGGATACATATAATAACCTGTATTTATTTTGTTATTCTTATCTATCATTACTGCAGAACAAATTATATTGAAATCCAACTTATTTACTTTATTTGGACTTGTCGCTATTTTACAAGGTGTAAAAATATCAAAACCAGCATCTATATGTTCTTGATTTTGAGTTAATTTTTTATTATGAATATTAGCACATTCTATATATTTTTGTTTTAATTGTGTGGATTCATTCTCTTTTACATATATTTTTAAACTCATATATGTTTCACGAACAGGCCTTGATACTATTTTTTCCATGGTTTTATTAGTGTTTATTCATTCATTTATTTAAGTATTTTATTTTAATTATTTTTAAGGATCTATACTACTACCAGAGTTTATATACCAACTGGGAGGTGATAAATAATTTGTATTATTACACGCATCACCATTTGTTCCAAAAGGAAATGGTTTTTGAGGTCCTGTTGGGTCCGTACAATTTTTTTGTATTTTAAGAGTTTGTTCACTTGATGACAACGGTTGATTTGTAAATTTAGTATATAAACCATTTCTTGCCATGTCATTATATTTAAACTTTGCGGTTGAATTACTACATAATGTTGAACCGCCAAGTTTAATATTTCCTTCAAATTTATTACTATTATTTATATCAAACGAACACATATTTGAAGTTGTTAAATTATGAAGATACATACCTTGACTTCGGGTATCTGACTGCATCGACCCACCATAATTTGGCTGAACCCAATAATTTGGATATTTACCATTATAAGCCCATCTATATTTCTTTGCTAACATTCCTTTGGTTGATAATACAGACTGTTTTACATATTTATATTGAGTTCCTAATATATTCACTTCTGTTGAATTAAATACTGGAGGAGGAGATGGATAGGTTCCATTTACACCACCAGAACCAAGAGGATATTCACCACGAAACGGCGTACCGTTTTTGGACATCTGGTATGTCTTACCAATATATCCAACATTTCGGTGATTTCCATTGAGTGAAAATCCAACTGAACCATAAATATTTTCATAATTTGATGATGATAACATATTTTCTCCAAATGGACCTTGAGGCAACCAAACACCACCTGGTGGTTTTCCTGATCTATTTGAACCATATTGTATTACTGATTTTTTCTTAAAAGCAACAATAGACATGTGTATATATATATCTTGTATATTTTTATTCATTTTATTAAATAAATAATAAGTTGCGTTTTGTTGGGTCGGCATTTAATGCTTTTAATAAAAACCAATATAATTTGGTTTGTTTTATTGGAATTAAAGATTCATCCATTTCAATCTCATCTTTTGGAATCTTCGATAAAAAAACATAAATAGTTAACATACCTAAACTATAATATGATGATTTGTCACATATTTTTTTAGGTAAAGTATCTATATTTAAAATCTCCGGTGCAGAAAATTTACTTTTTTTAAAAGGATGATTAAATATAATCATTTTATCTTCAACTAAAGGCATTAATTCACTACAAGACACATATATAAATTGTGACGAATCTATTATTATTACATTTTTAGGGTTATACTGATAAAAAGTATGATTTAATTTATTATTTAAATATTTTAATTGAGTAGACAGTGAACTTATTAAAGATAATGTTGTTTCATATGTCACCACATTTTCAGCTTTATAGTCTATTAATGTTGTCACACTTAAAGCTTGGAATGTTGCCATTGTAAATGAGGTATTTATTGTTAATCCTATTAAGGACGGCTTTATATATCTTAATGATTTTAATAAAATGCTATTGGGTTCCACTAATTGTAGTGTAAATGTATTATTTGATTTATGGTTTTGAATTATTTTAAACTCAGTTGAAAAATTACTCATTCTATTATTTATAGTTATTTTTAGTTTTTTAAAAAACCACATTATTTTTAAAAAAATTGAAATGAAAATCCAATAATTTAGTATTTCAAAAGTTACTTATTACTTAAAATATTAAATATTGAAATGAACGACATAACTGATAACACTAACGATACCATACTCAACCTTAAAATGGATATTTTTAAAATGTATCTGGATTATTCTTTAATGGAACATAAAAAATACCAATATGAAGGAGTTAGATGGTGTCTTTACAACGAATTATTTAATGAAATTAAGGGAGGATTTATTGCCGATGAAATGGGATTAGGAAAAACAATCATGATGATTGGAACATTCATTTCGAATATTTTACCTAAAACATTAATTGTTTTACCAGTGGTTTTACTCGACCAATGGTATAACCAAATTCTTAAAACAACCGGTCATAAAGCTGTTATTTATCACGGAAAACATAAAAAAAAATATGATTTACAAAAATTAATGGACCCATCAATTAGAATTGTTATCACGACTTATCACGCAATTACAATTTCTAAAAGTACGACTATTAATATTTTACACAATATCAAATGGAACCGGTTAGTTTTTGATGAAGCTCATCATCTTCGCAACAAAAAGACCGAGGTTTTTAAAGGGTGTCAAGCATTACAAGGTGATATTCGATGGCTTATTTCAGGAACACCCATTCAAAATAAAAAATTCGACTTTTATAACTTGTGCGAATGTATTAAACTATCGCAATCATTCTATACTAATCCATTAAACCTAATGACGATCGCTAAACAGTTTATTTTAAAAAGAACCAAAACACAAGTCGGTATTAATCTACCTAAAATTATGGTTAAAAACAAAGTCATCGAATGGACAAATAATCAAGAAATGACACTTGCTAAAGAAATTCATACATCACTTCAGTTATTTGAACGCATAAATGGCGACGCTTATATTAAAAATAACCAAATGTTATCAACTATGATGCTAGCGAAAAAAATATGTATCATGCCAAGCATGATTTCTAATGAAAATTTAAAAAATATGATTAAACACGGTATTATATCTAATAACTCTCCAATCCACCGTGAAGCTTTAAAACATAGTAGTAAAATTGACGCCGTGGTTGGTTTAATTCTACAACGAAAAAATAACGGCAACGGTAAATTAATATTTTGTCAGTTTCATTATGAAATCGACCAAATAGCCAGAAAATTGATTCAAGGTGGTATGTCACGCATCGCAACATTTGATGGGAGAATAAAAGGCGACAATAGGTTAAATATTTTAACCCAAGATAGCGACGCACTCATTATTCAAATTCAAACCGGATGTGAAGGCTTAAACTTACAAGATAAATTTAATGAAGTTTATTTTGTAAGCCCACATTGGAATCCTTCGATTGAAGAACAAGCAATCGGAAGATGTCATCGCATCGGACAAACCAAAATTGTACATGTCTATAAATTTGAAATGGAAGGAGAAACATTTATAACATTAGACGATTATATTAATAACATTCAAGAATTAAAAAGGAACATTACGAAAAATCTATTTGCTCAACAATAAATACACAATAACACACATATAAAATTGTTGATTATCAACTTTTTTATTTTTTATTTTTTATTTTTTAAATTACTATGTTACGACCCTGTACAAATTACAAATTGACAATCGCTATTTTTTACTTTTTCAAACCCTTCAATAAAATGATGGTCACAATCAAGTTCTAGACCTTGTTCTATAAGCTGATTAATTATAAACTTTGTCGTAATATTTTTACCAGAAATATAAAAATATTCTGTTTTTTTATTACTCCCACTATAACAATGACAATAATATGATTTTTTTATAACAATTGCTGGTTGTTTTGTAAAAACAACATCTAACTCTTCAATACCTATTGCTATTGTGAATTTTGCGTTCGGAAACATTTCTTCAATTTGTTCAAATTCGAGTTCGTATTGTTCATCTGTTTTTTCCATTATGATTCTTTGGTGTGTTAATTTATTATCAATTTACAATTCAATTTTTTTTACATACATGAAGATTTACACATTTTAATATTTCAAACGCTTATTTTTTTAAAAAATTGATTTATATTTAACATGTTATAACTATTATAACTAATAGTTATAAAATGTTTCAAAAATCTAAATATTGTGTTGAACAAGGTTGTAAATCACGCGCCCAAGGCAAAACCGATAAATGTAAAAGACACGGAGGAGGCGCAAGATGTATTGAACCAGGTTGTAAAGCAAGTGCCCGAGACAAAACCGATAAATGTACAAGACACGGAGGAGGCGCAAGATGTATTGAACCAGGGTGTAAATCAAGTGCCATAGGAAAAACCGATAAATGTGTAGCCCATGGTGGAGGTGCAAGATGTGTTGAGCCAGGTTGTAAAGCAAGCGCACAAGGAAAAACCGATAAATGTAAAGCACATGGTGGAGGCGCAAGATGTGTTGAGCCAGGTTGTAAAGCAAGCGCACAAGGAAAAACTGATAAATGTAAAGCACATGGTGGAGGCGCAAGATGTGTTGAGCCAGGTTGTAAAGCAAGTGCCCGAGACAAAACTGATAAATGTATAGCACACGGTGGAGGCGCAAGATGTATTGAACCAGGTTGTAAATCAAGCGCACAAGGAAAAACCGATAAATGTACAAGACACGGTGGAGGTACGAGATGTGTTGATCCAGGTTGTAAAGCAAGTGCCATAGGCAAAACCGATAAATGTATAGCCCACGGTGGAGGTACGAGATGTGTTGAACCAGGTTGTAAAGCAAGCGCACAAGGCAAAACCGATAAATGTAAAAGACACGGAGGAGGTGCAAGATGTATTGAACCAGGTTGTAAAGCAAGTGCCCGAGACAAAACCGATAAATGTAAAGCGCATGGTGGAGGACCAAGATGTCCTAATTGTATAGATTGGATAGATAGTCGTAGTGGGTCATCTTCTTACGATGGATATTGTGCTACTTGCTTCAAAGAATGTTTTCCAAACGATGAACGAAGTAAAGTAATATACAGACACACCAAAGAAATAATGGTGCGAAATGTAATAAATAAAATATTTGATGGATTTATTCACGACAAACCAATTTATACTGGTAATTGTGATTGTACTCATCGGCGTCGTATAGACCATCGTAAACTAATAGGTAATACAATTTTAGCAATTGAAACGGATGAGTTTGGACATCGTGGTTATGATAAAAAAGATGAAGAAATCCGTTACGATGATGTGTATATGATTCATAGTGGTAAATGGATATTTATTCGGTTTAATCCAGACACAAATGTCAGTAAAGTAGATATTCAAGATAAATTAAATAAACTTGTAGAAACTATGAATGATTGTATTCTTCAAATTGAAAATGAAGAAAATGTTGAATTAGTAACAATAATAAAATTATACTGCTAATAATTATGCGTTTGAAATGTTAAAAAATGTAATGTGTAAAGGTTTAGTTTCAATATTTCACAAGTCCTGATTTATTTAATTAATTTTATTCTATATTTATTTCTTGTTGCGGATGTGCGATGCTTTCTGTTTATATGAGTTGATTGTGGGTGTATAATAGTTTGTCTTTAATAATACGATAAAACATATTTCGATTTTTACTATATAATTTATTAACTAAAAAAACTAAGATAGTTATTGAAACTATAAGAGAAAATATAACAAAAAAAACAACGGTAATTTATTTATCGATTTTTTTTTGTTTGAGTTCTCCTGCCAAATTTACAATATTGTTTTTGAGAAAATCCTTTTGGGCGATTACAGTTAATACTTTTTTTATATTTTATACTCCATTTGCCTGTCCTTTTTTTACTTCTTGTCATTATGATATAATGACGGAAAATAATATTTTTATTCGTGTAATCACTTCAAATGATAGTTTATATCTTTTCTTTTTCTTTTTCTTTTTCTTTTAAATTTGTTCTTTTTCCTAAAAAATAACAAATTGTTTTTTGTGGGGTTATACAATAAGATAGTGTATGATTATACATACAACAACCCAAATTAAATGGGTTCGTTAAAAAAATAGATTTTCATCTATATTACCGTATAGTATATCACCGAATATTACTATTATACATGCCAAGAAATGAGTGATGTTTTGAGAAATGAGTGACAAACTGACAACCCTTTATTTTTGTATTTATTTTAAAAATTTACGATTTAATAATGCGTAATCAATATAATCAACAAATATATCTGTATCAATACCATTAATAAGAAGGTCTCGTTTATTTATATAATCATTTAAAATTTCGTTGAAGTAACAATTACAATATTTTAGTGTCAATGTTTTAAAACAACTCATATTATACATAACATCTGGCATAGACCTTTCAAATATATATTTTACCATTTTCTTAACGACACTTTCGTTGATCTCAATAGTATCATCCCAATACATGTCTATTAGGTCTTTAAAAATAATTGTATTAATATAATTATATATCCAATCACATTTATCCTGTATATGCGTTAAAGTTTCATAATACATAAAATTTGTATACATCATGTTTTCAGCAAGATATTTATTGAATAGCTCATTGATTTCTTCGATAGTTTTAATCATTTGATTTAAACCTATTATAATTAATTGTTTAAATTTTAAATAAAAATAAAAATAAAAAAGGGTTGGTTTTCACCTTTTTTATTTTTTTTTTATTTTTTTTTATTTTTTATTTGTTTTTATTTATTTTTTTTATTTTTTTTATTTTATATTTTCTATCATTCAAAATCGTATGTATCTTCAGTTTCTTCTTCATAATCATCATCTCCTGTATAAAATACAACATCATTATTTTGTGTAATTTTTCCAACTAAGTCATATGACTCATTATATAGTAAGTTATCGGTTGTTTTAAAATATATCACACCATCATATTCAAAATTCGTTACATTAAGAGAATCATCATCATTAACGACTGCTTGTGGTGTTTTAATTTTATTTATTATAACTTCTGATAGAACTACTGGATGTTGGGGTTCAAATTTAACATGTTTTGTTTTTTTACCAGCTTTTGGCTCTTTGTCAGCCTTTTCTTTCTTTTCTTTGACAACCTTTTCTTTCTTTTCTTTCTTTTCTTTTGGTTCTTTGACAACCTTTTCTTTCTTTTCTTTTGGTTCTTTAACAACCTTTTCTTTCTTTTCTTTTGGTTGGATGACCTCAACTTCTTGTTGAACAATTTGAACGGGTTCAATATCTTCAACAATTACATCATCATTGTTAATTTCAAGGTCAGGTAAATCGTCTAAATTATCGTTATTATCGTTCTCAATCTTAGTCATTATTACGATTTTAGCAAACAAATCGGTTACATTATCAACATCAATAACTTTATCATTTTTCGGATTTTTACCCTTTTTACCATCCTGTTTTGGTTTATTTATAATTTCAGGTTCTGTAAAATGAATAGGATCAATGGTTATATTTAGTTTTAATGCCTCATTAATAACTTCTTCTTGAGTTATATTCATCTTTTTCATAAATTTGGTATAATGAATTGGTCCCTTTCCTTTTGGGTCCTTATAGTCCATTAATCCAACCAACATTCTATCTGAAACCGTACCATAATCTGGCTTACCATTTGAGTTTTTGTCTGTTTGACCAGCACAAGACTTACAGTAATTTAAACCATTCATTCGTTTTGACTCACATTGTGTATATAAACTATGATTAAGTTTTAAACCTAAACAAACATTATTGTTTATAACACCATTAAATGGTAGTGAAATCTTAACTTTAGCGTCCGGTTTTACCTTTGGTTGTTCAACCGCTTGAATTATTGGTTCAACAATCACTTGTTCAACCATCACTGGTTCAACAATTGCTGGTTCAACAATCACTGGTTCAATAATTGCTGGTTCAACAATCACTTCTTCAATAATTGCTGGTTCAACAGCACTAATTTGCCTAACCTTAAGCCCGAGAGCATAAAGGGCTTCGTCACCATCAAAACCATATTTTAAGCTACATTCCATTACACAACGAATCGCCAAATCCATAGCGATATTTGTGATTTGAGGTGTTAATGACTCATTCACGAAAATAGAAGCATTGAATAATCTTGACATTGTTAATTACTTTTTGAGGGTATTGAGTATATGTTTTGATATATTTTATATCCATTAAAGTATTTCAATTTTTTTTATTATAACTTATTTATTGATTTACTAAAAATTTGTTGTATATACTTAATAAAAATAAAAAAGGGGATGTCTCCTTTTTTATTTTTTTTATAAACATACATCCATTACACACATCAACCCCAACCCAACACCCTAACCTCGTGGAATGGGTATTGGACTACTACGAATATTACAACGATTATTATCACGCTTTATTTTATTTAATGTTTTTTTTAAATTAAACATCGTCTTTTTTTCTAAAAGAATTGGACACATATTTAAAGAACAGCCATAACCCAATGTTATAGGCAATATATAATGAGTTATATAATAGTAATGTTTCAATAATAAACACGCTAATTTAAATGTATTATGGGTTGAATCAAAATCAATAGTAATTTGATTTGAATAACATAACGCAAACACTATTTCACTTCTATTATTAACCCAATAACCATTCAATAACATCGTAATAAGGCGTGTTCGTCTATTATCGTCGTCACAACATCTTATAGTTATGTTAATAATATCATCTTCAAGATTGGTAATTATATGAGACTTACAATCACATATTCGGTGTCCTATAATACCACAACACGCACAAATTATCTCACGACTACGAGATAAACATGATTCAGTAGATACTTTTTTCGAGTTCATTTTTAGGTTATTTGTTTTATTTTTGTTAATCTATAAATCAATAAAAGCATTTCAATTATTTATATTTTGTATTATTTATTAAATTATTAAAAAAAATATGGGTAAGAATAATACATATCGTCATCATAAATATCGTATATGTATAAAGGGTTGATAGCATACGCTCCACCACCCCATCCACCCCATCTTCCACGGCCGCCCCAGCCTCTTCCTCCACCATGACCTCCTCCTCCATGGCCTCCTCCACCATGACCTCCTCCACCATGGCCTCCTCCACCATGACCTCCTCCTCCTCCGTGATTTTCACGCAATACCTTAGGTCTAAATACTAATGACAAAATAATAAACAGACAAAATAAACATAAGAGAATCTTAAATACCTTTTTCATATATATTAACGCAACATTTATTATTTGTGTTCCACCACACCTATAAACACCACTGCTCAGATAATTCAAACCCCCATCCGTTAAATTTTGATATGTTATCTGGATGAAATCGTTCAGCTATTATTTCTGCATTAATATACATTGAGGTTTGTTTTAAATACTCATAATTAATTTTAAATATATTTGGATTGGTAGATAACATGTTCCAATCTATTTTATCGGGATTCTTTTCTAATAAATGAATAGCGTTCGAGTTCGAAGATAAATACTCCCAATCTATTTTATCGGGATATTTCTCTAATAAATGGACCGCATTCGGGTTACAAGATAAATGTTCCCATTCAATTTTATCCAGGTGTTTTTCTAATAAATAAATAGCATTCCGATTTTTAGATAATAAACTCCAATTTATCTTATCTAAATGTCTTTCCAAAATTTGGATCGCACGCTTATTCTCATTCATTGATAAACAATTATAATTAATTAATGATTCGTTTGCTTCCAATACCCTCTCAATGCCATCTCCTGGATTCAGTGATAAATAAGACCAATCTATTTTATCTAAATTTTGTTCCAATAAAGAAATAGCATATGGATTTCTTGATAAACCAACCCAGTCGATTTTATCTAAGTTTTGTTCTAATATTTTTATTGCGTGTGGACTTTCGTTTAAACACAAAAACATCCAGTTTATTTTATTTAGGTTTGATTCCAATAAACGAACCGCGTATTTGTTAATTGATAAATATGTCCAATATATTTTATCTGGGTTTTTTTTCAATAGTTCAACCGCATTAGGATTGTTATTCATCGATAAATATTCCCAATTAATATTATCTGGATTTTGTTCAAGTAAATAAACCGCGCATGAATTCCCAGATAAATCATACCAATCGATTTTATCCTGGTTTTTTTCTAATAAAGAAATCGCGTTTTCATTATTTGACAAAATATTCCAATCTATTTTTGTTATGTCCATCCAATCAAGTAATCCAGTATACATTTTAGCAGTTTCCATTTTGTTTTATTTTTACTCTACTAAATTCAAAAACTTTTGTTTCAATTTTTTATTTATACTAGTGAATAATGATACTATTATTTTCAACCAGATAAAATATAATTATTAACCAGTGTAAAACAAGACGCCTCCTAAACAACCCATACAATTATATCATTATATAAGGATTCAAGAAACCAGTGACAAAACAAGAAACGAGTGACAAAATATTCATGGATTTCTTCTATTTCTTTCTAAACAAAAAATCTCAAAAGTTTTTTCAGGTTTTCGAAAATGGACATTTATTTTTGTCCATTTTTGAATAGGGGACTTAGACTTTCATTAATTTTGTTTTTGTGACTGACGAAAATATTAAGGTCTCGTGATATTTATTCGTGGTATATTTTGTGATGGTATTTTTTAAAAAAATAACTATAATTTATTAAAAATTTAATTAGAGACATTTTATTAATGATGTAATATAATGACAAATGATTCAAAAAATACATCAAAAAACATCCTTAAATTTTATTGTGAAAAATGTGACTTTAAATGCTTTAAAACTGGCGATTGGAAGCGACATATAGTCACACGCAAACATGTAAATGATGACGATGAATTACATAAAAACATCACTGTTGAACATTATACATGTGAATGTGGAAAAATATATAAATATAGACAGGGACTACACACACATAGAATAAAATGTACGAAAAACAGCAACAAAATATCAGATGGACTTATTTTAGAAATACTGAAAGAAAATAAAGAACTCAAAGAACTATTAATAGAACAAAATAAAACCAATCAAGAACAAAATAAAGCATTATTCGAATTGACTGCAGAACAAAATAAAGCCATACTTGAATTAACAAAGAATAACAATATCGTCAATAGCACTGTTAATAGTAATAATAAAACATTTAATCTTCAATTATTTTTAAATGAAACTTGTAAAGACGCAATGAATATTAAGGATTTTGTTAACTCTATTCAATTACAATTATCAGATTTAGAAAATGTAGGTCATGCCGGGTTTGTTAATGGAATCACCAAAATAATTGTTAAAAACTTAAAATCTTTAAAACAGGAGAATAGACCTCTTCATTGTACAGATGAAAAAAGAAGGACAATTTATGTAAAGGATTCCAATAAGTGGGAAAAAGAAGACGACACACATAAAAAAGTTAGGAATGCTATAAAACATATAGCAAGAAATAACTTTCAACTTATGTATGAATTCAAAAAAATGTATCCATGCTGTATAAACAGTGATTCCAGGTACAATAATATGTATCTTCAACTAATGAATGAAACATTAGGTGGATCAGGCAATTCAGATTCAGATAATGAAACCAAAATAATAAATAATATATCAAGGGAAATATTAATTATTAAGTGATTGTCGACAACAATACAAATTATATACGATTTTTTTGTATATTTCTTTCTTTATAAAAAATCTCAAAAGTTTTTTCAGGTTTTCGAAAATGGACATTTATTTTTGTCCATTTTTGAATAGGGGACTTAGACTTTCATTAATTTTGTTTTTGTGACTGACGAAAATATTAAGGTCTCGTGATATTTATCCGGATTATATTTTATGATGATAATTTTTAAAAAAAACAATAAAAATGATAAAAAATATTTAGAGACATTTATAGACATTTATATAAATGAGCCAAACGGAGCCAAAAAATGCCGAAAATGCCAATATATTTTTTTGTGAAAAATGCGACTTTAAATGCTGTAAGAAATCAAACTACGCATCACACTTATCCACACGCAAACACATAAAAAACGATAAAATGAGCCAAACGGAGCCAAAAAATGCCGAAAATGCCGACATATTTTTTTGTGAAAAATGTGACTTTAAATGCTTTAAGAAATCAAACTACACATCGCACATATCAACACGAAAACATCAACTCGCAGGAAAAATGCCAAAAAATGCCGAAAAATGCCGTATGGTAAACTACAATAATAATCCAAACGAAAATAACTATCAGTGTGAAACATGTAATAAAATATATAAACATAACAAGAATCTTTTAAGACATCAATCAACTTGTAAGACTGCCAACAAGTCAATATCTACTGGACTTATTTTAGAAATACTGAAAGAAAATAAAGAACTCAAAGAACTATTAATAGAACAAAATAAAACCAATCAAGAACAGAATAAAACCGTTCAAGAACAGAACAAAGCATTATTCGAATTGACAGCAGAACAAAATAAAAACATACTTGAATTAACAAAGAATAACAATATCGTTAATAGCACTGTTAATAGTAATAATAAAACATTTAATCTTCAATTATTTTTAAATGAAACTTGTAAAGACGCAATGAATATTAACGATTTTGTTCATTCTATTCAATTACAATTAACAGATTTGGAAAATGTAGGTCATGCCGGGTTTGTTAATGGAATCACCAAAATAATAGTTAAAAACTTAAAATCTTTAAAACAGGAGAATAGACCGGTTCATTGTACAGATGAAAAGAGGAAGATTATTTATATAAAGGATTCCAATAAGTGGGAAAAAGAAGACGACACGCATAAAAAAGTTAGGAATGCTATAAAACATATAGCAAGAAATAACTTTCAACTTATGTATGAATTCAAAAAAATGTATCCATGTTGTGTAAACAGCGATTCCAGGTACAATAATATGTATCTTCAACTAATGAACGAATCATTAGGAGGGTCAGGCAATTCAGACTCAGATAATGAAACCAAAATAATAAATAATATATCAAGGGAAATATTAATTGTTAAGTGATTTGGATTACACTATAATTTTATAGGATGGTATATTTTGTTTTCGGTATAATATCGAGTATTTTGTTGGATATCTGCTCTAATTAAATTTAATAAAGGTAAATTACAATCAGTGGTTAGGATTCCACACATTTCAGGCAAAAATTGGTGGATCGTTAGGTTGTTTTCGATACATATATGAGGCAGGATCGCTTCTAAATAACCAAAATAATTTTTATCTATATTATCTATCAATTTTAATAATAGTTCTGCAGAAAATCGCATAATTACAGCTAATACACCTATATTACTTACATGCTTAAACCCTTTCAGCGAAGAGGTCCAACACCAATTCACACTTCTGGTGCCATACTCACTAACCAATAAATCGTAATTGTACGCTTCATGACTATTTATAAATGTTATTAAACTGTTTGGATAATACACATCGTTTTCAATAAACCATATATATCTATATGTTTTAATAGACACATAATTCTGTTTAAAGTAGTTTATATACATTGAATGACCATAATTGTCGTAAGAACTGCTTATTCTATTTATTTTAAAATATCTATATTTTCAAACTGGTTGCTTATATTATATTCATTATTTGTATCGAATAATACAATCACTTTAAATTTTTTTATATTCGGGTCTCTATCTATTTTTACCAATGTATTTATAAATTCATCTTTAAAATCGTGGGTTAATAAACATATACAATCCATTATTATTATTATTATACATATTAATAATAATAATTAAACGCTATATTCGTGAAGTTTAACATCAAATTCATATTTTATAAATATATATGTCTTATAAAATTGTTGTTGCCAGATATAATGAAAATATTGATTGGCTGAATAATGAAACTGACAATTGTATTATTTATAATAAAGGCGACAAATTAGGTCTGGATAATGAAATTTTATTGGACAATTTAGGAAGAGAAAGCGAAACATATTTAAATTATATAATTCAAAATTATAATTCATTACCTGATGTTGTGGTTTTTACTCAAGCAAGGATTAATGACCATCGGGCATGTGGAGATGATGTACAATTTTTAATTGACCTTAAAAATACCGCATTAATCAACGATAAATCTGAACCATCTCTTATACATTACGAAACATATACTTATAATTGCTGGGATTATAATTGGAACTCTATTAACGGATGGTATTATTTAAGCGATAATTATAAAAACAACGAACCCATCACTTTTATTGATTGGTTTGAACAATACATTCATATTAAATATCCCAACCCAATTAAAATATACACCAACGGAATATTTGCTGTAAGCAAAAAACTAATATTAAAGAATTCACTCGAATATTACAAACAATTAATTTTACAGGTGAACCATCACATTAATTCTACTGAAGGACACTTTTTTGAAAGATCATGGTATTATATATTCAATTAAACCGCGATACACCCTATCATTCGTCACGCATATCATTCCGGGTCGAGACCTGCTTCGTGACGCATCACATACTATCATCTTATTTACAACAATATATGCTTGAAACACATCATTATACGGATTCAAGAAACCAGTCACAAACTGAGAAACCAGTGACAAAATATTCATTATATAATGGATTACACAATTTAAACACAACTTATATTCGTCACACTTCACAACTTTATTTAATTATTTATAAAAGAATCATATTTTATAAATAGTTGTTGACACAACCTTATTTAATTAATAAAAGAATCAGGTTTTATAAATACTTGTTGACAACTTTATTTAATTATTTATTACACCTTTGGACATTTAAAACGCCGATTTTTTAGACCTTATATTTTTTCTAAGCTAATTGTAAATGAAACACTCATTTACAATTATTTGTTGTATAGTTATTCTTCTAATTGGTACGGTTATCGGCTATATCATATGCCAGTCATCGTGTAATTCAGCACCACCTATTGACCCTAATAAAAAAGGGGCTTCTGTACTTGTCCTCGGATGTATTGACCCCCGTTTTGCCAATGCTCTCGCATGGCATCTAACACACTCAGAAGAACTTCATATGGACTACGATTTATTTACACTTGCCGGTGCATCCCTCGGTGTTCTACAAGATACATACCCGCACTGGAGTCAAGTTTTTCAAAACCATGTTGATTTGGCAATTAAGTTACATAGTATTAATGAAATATGGGTATTTGACCATATGGATTGCGGAATGTATAAAGCAACTCTCGGTTTAAAAGAGGATACAGACCCGCATATTCATGTAAATAAATTACAAGAATTACAGACACAGTTAAAAACTAAGTATCCTACACTCGGATTCCGGGGCTATATTATGGATACAGATAGCTCAATTAATAGGGTTATTTAGTTTAGATACGATATAATAAAAAATATCTCGCAAAAATATTGAAACTTTATCTATAAAATCGGCGTTTTAAATGTCCAAGGGTGTAAAAGAATCATGTTTTATAAATAGTTGTTGACACAATTTTATTTAATTATTTATAAAAGAATCAGGTTTTATAAATACTTGTTGACAACTTTATTTAATTATTTAATAAAAGAATCAGGTTTTATAAATAGTTGTTGACAACCTTATTTAATTAATAAAAGAATCAGGTTTTATAAATAGTTGTTGACAACCTTATTTAATTATTTATTACACCTTTTCTCATTTAAAACGCCCATTTTATAAATTTGGATAAATCTCCCAAAATATATGCCAAGTCCATTCTAAAAATCTACTAGATTTATAATTTGGTATATCAGTCGTAATTATCCAATTATATAAATTTTCATAAAATTCTAAAGGCAAATTTGTTATCAAAGATTTATGAACTAAAAATTGTGCTGAACCTCTATAATTTTGTGTCCAATCTTGTTTTGGTAAAGTATTCATTGGAATATATTTTTCAATATAGGTATTATACCAAATTAAAATATCATTATACCAATGATTAGAAACAATACTTCCTAAAATACATCTTTCGTTTATATTATAGTATAATTTATTACTCATAACTGCTTCATCAAAGAGATTTATTATACTGCCCGAATGATGCCAAGCATATTCATCGTCGTGTATAAAAAATGTAAAATCAGCTAAATTTTCATAATTGTCTATAATATATTTTAAATATACAGACGCTTCCTGACCTTTATTAACCGAAATATTAAATTCACTCTCCGGAGTCTCTTTATCATAAATGTAATATTTTTCAATATTTTTTAATTTATAAACCCAATCAGTATTTTTTTTGTATCTTGACACAACACAATTAATCATTATAATATTATACAATAATATTATATTTTGAACTAATAATGGGCGTTTCAAATGAGAAAATGTGTAAAAGAATCATGTTTAATAAATAGTTGTTGACACAATTTTATTTAATTATTTATTAAAAGAATCAGGTTTTATAAATAGTTGTTGACACAAATTTATTTAATTATTTAATAAAAGAATCAGGTTTTATAAATAGTTGTTGACACACCTTTATTTAATTAATAAAAGAATCAGGTTTTATAAATAGTTGTTGACACACCTTTATTTAATTAATAAAAGAATCAGGTTTTATAAATAGTTGTTGACACACCTTTATTTAATTAATAAAAGAATCAGGTTTTATAAATAGTTGTTGACACACCTTTATTTAATTAATAAAAGAATCAGGTTTTATAAATAGTTGTTGACACAACTTTATTTAATTATTTATAAAAGAATCATGTTTTATAAATAGTTGTTGACAATTTGAGTGTTTTATATCTGAATTAAAACTATTAAGATGATTGTTGATTTAATAAATAATTTACACCTTTTTATATATCAAACGCCGATTTTTCTTAAAGATAAAACTATAATATTTCTTGTATTGTAATCTTTACCAATGTGTTGTTTAACATTTTTATCAATAATTTCATATTTACCATACCATATGTATTCTGCTTTTTTTCCGTTTTTTCTAACCCTATAAAGATATATATTTTGTGTTTTATTTATGTTTAATAATGGTTCATTAAATTTTTTTTCGGTTTCATATTGATCTCCATTATGTCCAAATAAAGTATATTGTATATTATTTATATCACTCATATCATCATCGTAATAATAAGTATTATCAACGGATTTTAGTATTGTAGTTTTTTTTTCTATTCTTGGATTTATCCCTGCACCACTATAAGGTTTACACCCAGTTTGATTTATTATAAATGTCTCTATTCCATCAGTACCAGACCATTTTGTAAAAGTAATTGTTGTCATAATTAGTATTTTATATTGTTATTATCTTTTTTTATAAAATTAGTTTCAATTTTTTATAAAACAACCGGCGTTTGAAATGTAAAAAGGTGTAAAATATCATGGATTAACAGCTTATTGCCCGGATTCCGCGTTTAATGTTTGTTCGCCTCTTTTTGACATCTGTATGGCATAATATCCATTTGAACGCTGACACTCTTCAGTAGTTATATCGGGGAAAATATGGTCCCATCTCTGCCAAAACTTTAACGCATACGGAGGACTTTCTAAAAAGAGACGCTTTATATGTGGCGTGTCATTTTCCATTCCATAATGCGCTAATGTATGACTCTCTCCATCTATCTCACAATACACATACGGCACTTTTAACCATAAACATTTGAACTTTTCATCCATACTAAACACACTTTTAAACCATTCATCCAACCAAAAATACAACAAATTAT
>Ga0209596_1000152_pt1 | contig 61808 bp, 92 predicted proteins | sample M_130807_MF_Meta_FD_187314 | JGI IMG/M metagenome (GOLD analysis project Ga0209596, IMG submission 187314) | Freshwater microbial communities from Lake Montjoie, Canada to study carbon cycling - M_130807_MF_MetaG (SPAdes) (version 2) | ecosystem: Environmental > Aquatic > Freshwater > Lake...
GCGATGCGTCACCGCGCTGGAAGCTGAGAACGAACGACTTAAGAAATCGGTTGATGGTTGGATGGATGCTGCCGCAAAAGTTGGTAACGCCAACATAACGCTTGAGGCTGAGTTGGCGCGGATACGGGAGCGATGCACGGTGGATGATATTGCTCAAGTCATAAAGCTAGAATGGCTTGATGGCGTGACTGACGACGACAAAGGCCGCAAGCAAACAGCCCGCGCCATCATCGCGCATGTGACAGAAGGAGAGAAGTGATGTTTATTTGGACGGTATCTGATGTTATCGGCGCGATCTTCTGGGGCTTTATAGTGCTGCTGGTGATCGTCGTCAGAATCTACGATTGGGTCAGCAGAAAGAAAAAGAAATGACATACACACCTGAGCAGATGCTTGAGGAAGCCGGACAAATTGACGAGATTGGTTACGCTCACCCGTATACAAGTCGGATGCTACGCCAAGGCGCTGCCGCAGTCCGCGCAGCCGAGGCGGGACGAGTGTTGTGGGAAACATACAACAACGACTGCAACGGTCGCGGGAACCACGCGCTTGAACTCGCAATGATTAACAAGGCGTTCCAAGTTTTTGACGCAGCGATCAAGGAGACAAAATGATCGTTTCTCTCCCGATCCATAAATACGTCTGGGTTGACTCCAGCTTTATCCGCACTAACGGCACAGGCTTCGAGCCAGCGGTGTGGTTCGGGCTGGTCAGCCAGTATGGCCGCACCTGGGGGCTGAACGTCATGCTGGAGTGCGGTGCTATCTACCGCAGCCTCCCGCCGCACGCCATCGCGTTCTGCAAAGACTCACCACCGTGGCAAGTCAAAGACGCGCAGTTATGGGACTGTTACGCCGACAAGTTCCAGCTGCACGAGTACAGTTATCTTAAAGAAATGACGGTCAGAACAAAAGACCACAGCGGCACATATCTCTTTACCGCCGCGTTCACAGACGATGGCTTCACCCGCGCACCAGAGCAGCAAAAAGAGTTCTCGTTCATCGAGCTAGACAATGGACGCCTGACGATACAGCCCACAAACCGCATTTTGTTCGAGGACAGGTCGTTCACCGTGGACAGCGGTGCGCCGAAAGACCTGATGACGCAGACAAAAGTGTGGAGTTGCGAGTGATCAAACCTTGCGCCACTCCCTGATCCCCGCAGCTTTAATCAACCGGCGCTGTTGTAGCTTGTCCATCGTCCTGCGCCATACCCGACGCAAGAACTCTGCAAAGAAGCGGGAAAAGCAACAAAGTTTGGAATAACGTGGGATTGCATTGGCGTCCCGAAATTGGAGGGTAAGCCGTGACCGACAGCACCATCCCGCGCACGGCAACCGCAAAAGAACTCAAGTTCTATCGTGTGCAAATGGATTATGTTGCATTGGCAAAACTATGTGCGCTGAAAGTAAAGGAGCATTGCATGGGAAGGTTATGTATGGGCTGGCGTGGTCAACGATGCAGGCGTGGTGCAGGGAACGCAGTATTATGGTTATAGGGTGGGCTAGCAGTTCTATGGTTACTAAGAGTTCAACTTGTCCGCTGTGCAAAACGCCGATTACGGCTGGTGTGACGATTGACCTGACCACTGGTACGATTGTGACCAAGACAGGGACGATCAAGATGCAGCCGCGAGCCGCCGAGGTTTTGTATTTGTTGTGGGAGGCTTGGCCGCATGAGGTGAGTCGGGAGCGGCTTTGTTATCGGATGGACCCGCAAGGTAATTTTAACAACGGCGCGTTGAAGGTTCATGTGAGCGTTTTGCGGAAGGCGTTGTTGCCTCACGGGATCGACATTAGCCGTTTTGCGAGAGAGGGGTATCGTTTGGAAATGGGGGAACATTTATGAGCAAGGATGAGGCGTATCAGATTTACGCGAAATGGCGGAAGTCAACAGCGGCTGGCTCAAAGTACAATTTTGATTTTTGTGCTTGGTTTAGGAAGCATGGCTCGTGGTGTCGGATGAATCAGTTTGGTGATCTTTTTGAGGTTAACGCGAATGGAGCTTGTAGGGTCACCCCAGGCAAGGGAAGGAAATAAATATGAGCAGGAACGACAAGGAAGCTGTGTTGATTTTGTTTTTGTTTGTCGCGGCCATGATTATTGTGGGAATGTTGACGGCGCTCATGGGCGATTGGCTGTGGACTGTGTTTGGCAAAATCACCACTGGCACGCGGGCCACGATGTGGCTGGCACATTTTACGGCGTTGTTTATCAATTTTGGTGTTGTGTACTGTTTGTTGTGCCGAGCGATTGGCGACAAGCAATGGCCTTGGGAGGGCAATGAAAATGAATAAGGTGAGCGGCAAAGATACGAAGGCGATGATTCTGGATTTTCTGAGCAAGCGTCAGGACATTTGGTTAGACGAGGCGGTTCGACGGGCCGACGCTCCTGGGATTGTTGGGATTCAGTTGAAGCGTGTGAAGGAGACTGAGGTGCGTGGGCCGGAGAGTTATCATCCGTTCAACTACGTTGGCTGGAAGTATTACGGGCAAGCGTTTGCGATTGAGTTGGATTTCAACAAGAACTCCAAGCCGGTTCTGAGTCCTGAGCAGGAGGAGTGGCGTGATGAGTTTGAGCATCGTGGCGGGATTTACATTATGCCGCGTTCGATGGCGGATATTTACGAGCATCTTGGCACGCATAAGCCCGAGCCGTGGGATGAGTATTTGCAGCGTTCGACCCGCGTTGGCCCGTTAGGTGGGGGGAAGAAGTGACCGAGTTAACCGAGACTGCACTTCAGGACGCTATCCGTATTGCTGGGGTGCTTGCGATTTCGGCTGGGAGTTCTATTGCGGTAAAGCCGACGACGATGCTTGTGCGGCGAGAGTGGGCTGACGCCTTTAACAGTCTCATCCTGTGCGAGGAGCCTTACTACAAGGCGGCGTATTTGGCTGTTGAGCGGTTTAACAAGAGGGGTGGAGCATGATAATGAACCGCCGCCGCGCACTTCTGGGTTCGCTGTCCGCGCTGTTCGTCGCGCCCGCCATCGTGCGCGCTTCTTCCCTGATGCCGATTAAGCCGTTGGCTGTTGGCGACGGCGTGCCTCTATTTTCGTCGGCGCACCCCGTCACTGACTTGGGCAAGCAGAAGATCGGAGATGACGACATTCTGGTTTGGACAGGGATTGCGTGGGTGTCTATGCTTGAGGAAAGCAAAAAAGTTTACACTGTGAAAACGTACCAGCCATCGGAGAAACCATGACCCGCAAAGGATTGCCACCAGAATTAGAAATCGAGTTGTTGAAGTTTAGTGCTGAGACAACATCAATGCTTGGGTTTAAGGAGGAATGGGAACTGACTGAATACAATCGGTTCGCCGCCACCATACGCTCGACTATTGAGAAGGCATTTGAAGGCGCGTTTGATAATATGCCACCGGGAGAAAAAACATTTTAGACGATGTGACGAAAGACGAACTTCGCATAATGCGGGTTTTGTTTGTGAGGGAATTTAGATCAGTAGAAGTTGCGGCTGGTGTACGCGCTTTTATTTTTGGCAATGGGGCCATCACCTTTGACGATGTGATTGAGGGCGTAAAAAGCGGAAGGTTTGTTGAGGATTGTGTTGAGGCTTATCTGTCCCAGGCCCGCGCTATTATCAAGGCGTTGAACGAGCCGGAAGTTCCGCCGTTCGACCACAAGGTATTCAACCAAGTTTGCCATCACGATTGGAACTGGGTGAACGACACTTGCAAAAGGTGTGGCGCGAAATATAGGTGGGAGAAATGAACCCTCGCAAGAAACCCAACTACAAGAACAGTCCTACGTTTGCGAACATCTTGGCGCATCGCAAGGCGGCTGAGTTGAAGCGGCGGGCTGGAGCCGATCAAATGCTTCAGGACAATTTCTCGAATCTTATGTCCGGCTATGTGAAGGCAGCAGACGATTTTTACAGCAATAACGAGCCTTACGCCAAAAAGATGAGCAATGCCTAACCGCAGAATCATCGCAAAGTTCGTTGTCGAAAACGGCAAGTTGGTAAAGTACAGGCAGTTCACTAAGCACCGTAGGCTTGTTGGCAACCCGCTGCCCACGGCTCGCATGTTTGACGAGTACAAAGTTGATGAGATTCTGATTTGCGATGTTGATGAGGTCGATCCGGCCATGTTGTGCGAGATTACGGACTCGATTTTCACGCCTGTCACAGCGGCTGGCTCGATCAAAACGATGGAACAGGTAGATACGCTGCTGCGAACGGCCAAAGTTGATAAGGTTGTCCTCAAAAACGAGGACTTAGGCAACGCTGTTGCGTTGAAATATGGCCGGAAGGCTGTGGTGTGGGCTATCAATTACAATAAAAAGTGTGTACAAGATGTGCCTATCTGCGCGGGCGAGGTTTTGTTGACCTGTACGAGCCGCGATGGGATGGGAACGGGGTTTGATTTGGAGCCATTGAAGAAAAAGTGGAAGGTTCCTGTTGTTGTAAGCGGCGGGTGCGGGTCATTTTTTCATGTGAGCGAGGCTTTTAAGGCCGGAGCGGACGGGGTGGCTATCGGAAGCATGTTTTTCTTCACCGACAAATCGCCAATTAAGCTGAGAGATTGGTTATCTGGTGGGAAGCCAGCGGTTCACTAACAAGGATAGGCAAGGATGACTGAAAAATTCACACCGTTGGAGCATAAGGTGGCGCGGGCTATGCTTTTCGGCCCGCACGCGACCTCTACGGCTGGTATGACGCCCAAAGAGCAGGAAATTTACTTCGCTGGACCTGTTGGTGACGTTGCTTTGGAGTTTGCGCGTGCGGCGATTCACGCCATTCGGCCTTTGAAGAAGGTTAAGATGAAGAAGCGGGTTCACAAGTGAACAGGCCGGTTAAACTTGCACGTTTGGACGACGATATTGAGTTTTATTACCGCAAATCCAGGGAGGCTTTCCTGGCCGGTGACGAAATCTCTGCGAAATACTTTTATGCCAAGATCAGGAGGGAGCATTCCGTTGATTTACATTATGAGATTGATTTGCCGGAGCATATTCTTTTTAACCACCCTATTGGTACTGTTCTTGGGCGATGTGTTTATGGGGATTATCTGGCTGTTTACCAAAATGTTGGGGTTGGTGGTAATCTCAGCGGCGGCTGTCCAGAGATCGGGCGTGGTGTTGTATTATTCCCTGGATGTAAAGTTCTCGGAGATACGAAGATCGGCAGCAACGTATTTGTCCAAGCCAATACGGTAATTCACAACAAAGAAATTCCAGACAATTGCATTGTCTATCCGTTCGACGGTGGGTGTTCTTACGCACCAACAAAGGCGAATGTCATTCGGGACGTTTTTAGGGTTACGTTATGATTAAGTATGCGAAGAAGGTGCGGGTGAATGTGACGTTACCGCCTTCTATTTTAACCAAGATCGACAAGTTCGTTGGCCCGTACCAGCGGAGTTCGTTTATTGCACGGGCTTGCTTGGAGAAGCTGACGCGGGATGAGGATGAGCGGGAAAGCAAGAGGCGTCCCGTTTGAGAAAAAGGGGAGTTATGATACAATGAGTGAAAGTTCTCAGGTTTATCTGAGCGAGGGGCCGGTGTTCAAGTCACCTAACATTGAGATCGACGACGATTTGCCGGACGGCGTTTTGGTTGGGTTTGATGTTGAAGGCAAGAATGTTGTTTGCATTCAATTTGAGCCTAACTTTGAGTTTTTGTACGGCACGCACGCTGACGAGTTTTTTGTGAAGCGGTGGCATGTTTCGCCTGATCACGCTCGTCGGATTCAAGCCATAGCGATGTGGCATGTTGAGGATTATGAGTGTGTAGGGACTGCGTAATGGCTGCTGTTCCTCCCCCAGCAGTCGCGGCCAGTGGAGTATGCCTGTCTCCCCCCTTCACAATTAAGACAGGCCCCGTCTCGCTTCACTGGCCGCACCGTTTATAGGAATTTGCAATGACTAAATTTAACAATCTCGCATTATTAAGGTCATCTAATAAATCCATTAGGTCGGCCTACGGCATGGCTAAAGGGGGTAAGCCTGAAAAAGATAAACGATCTTACATGGATATGGATGATGAGATTTCTCGTCAACATATAACAAAAAAACAGGCGACTGAGTTGGCTTTGGGCTTTGTCCCTGGGGTTGGAGTTGCCAATGCCTTCGGGAAGGGAATCGCTGTTAACGATAGTGGAATACCAACCGGGGTCGAGGATGTTCCCAGCACTCTTGAATTGGCTCGGACAGGTCACCCGTGGCTTGCTGGTTTAAGTGCCGTTGGGGCCATTCCTGATGCCGCATACTTGGCTCAGTCAGCAAAAATGCTTTCGCCGTCAGCCCGCGCTTTAGCTAAGGCTGGTTTGACGGGCAATTATGCGGGGGTTCCGGCAGAACGTGGTGCTGCTTCTAGGCTTCGTGATGCCGCAATGGGGCCGGGAGATAGGTATGTTTACCACACAAGCCCAGGAAAAATAGCGTCAATCAATTCAAGTGGTTTGTTTGATGATGGGCTTCACTTTTCAAATAAGCCGTATTCTATGACGGCTGCTAAAAATCCAACAACATACAAAATGAAAATAAATGATGCAGATTATATATCTGCTCAACAAATACCGTATCACAATGACTATTCTAAAATAGATAATGTCGTTAAAGAAATTGCAAATCGCTATAATGTTTCAGATGATGTTGCATTAGATTTAATATCAGAAAACAAATCTATTTATGATATTGATGGGATTGAAAATTATGGAGATGCTTCATGGGATATTCAGAGGGCTGGATTAAATGCAGCAAAGCGGCTTGGATACAAAGGCCTGATAGGAAACGATGAGCAGGGAGCAACATATTTAACGTCTATGGCGGGACGAGAAAAAGATTTGATTGACATTAGCCATATCCCTGGGCGGATTATTGAGGACGCCCCATATGACCGACTGAAACGCAAATTCAAAGGTTCAAAATGATAGGTAAAGTGTTCAACTGCCTGACGGTGATCGACAAGTACGTCCCGCCCAAAGGGGCAAGCCTTTGGATTTGTAAGTGTAGTTGCGGCAAGGAAACCTACGCCAAGACCAATGACCTTACGGCTGGTATTAAGAAGTCGTGCGGGCATTTGCGGACTGAGCGAAACAGGAAATATATGCAGAATAAATTCCGCATGAGCCAGAACAACCACGCCCCTGGGCATAGCAACCTGTTCTCGGCGGGTACGGGCATGGATGATGCTTTGGATGATTTGGGGAACTTATGAGCATCAAGACCAACCCTGTTCAAGAATCAAACTTCGTTCGCATTTACCTCAAGACCGGAGATGCTGTTGAGGCTGTGATCCGCACCGGCCTGTTGTATGGCACGGTTGACCCGCGTGATATTGCCGACGAGATGTTGGCAAGCCAGCGGGTTCAAGAGTTGATCGCGTCGATGCAGCCGCAGCCGAGCAAGAAACCGTCTGAGATCACCCGTGAAAGCATCATAACCGATTTCGAGCGCATTCACGGCGAGGCGATGGTTGAGAAGGACTTTGGCGCGGCGATTGCGGCGAAGAAGAACCAAGCGACATTGATGGGTCTTGTGCAGGAGAATGTTCAGGTGACGCACAAGATGGATGTGACGCGCATGACTGATGAGCAGATCGAGAAAATTCTTGAGAAGCGTTTGAAACAAAACGAACTGAAGATGATTGACGTTACGCCAACTCCGATTGGTTTAGGTTCTGTCAGTGTTGGAAAATAACGAGCCAGAGACAGATGTTCTTGCGCTTGAAATAAAACGCAGACGGCTGGCAAGAGAAAACTTTTCAGACTTCATGGCGTATATGCACGGCACTCCACCGCCGAGGCACATGAAGTTTCTGTGTGATAAACTCCAAGATCAAATGAATAGAAATGGTGACCGGCTTCTGGTTTGCTTTCCACCGGGGCATGGAAAATCGACTTGCGCTTCACTTTACTATCCCGCGTTCTATTTATCTAAAAATCCAAAGCACAACATCATCACAGTCAGTCACACTGAATCGTTTGCAGAACAGTGGGGCCGCAAGGTTCGCAACTTGATGATGAGTGACGAATACAATGTGCTGTTCCCAGAAATAAAAGTTGCTGAAGATAGTCGTTCGGCTGGCCGCTGGGATTTGGTCAACGGTGGCTCGTACTATGCAACGGGCGTTGGAGGCACCGTGACCGGGAGGCGCGGGGACTGCATACTAGTAGATGACGCCCTCCGTGGCATCGACGATGCTGAATCAAAACTTGTGCGCGATAATATGTGGGATTGGTGGGGGTCGGATTTATCGACGCGCTTAAAGCCAAGCGGAATTATAACAGTAATCGGAACGCGATGGCATTTGGATGATTTAATCGGTCGTATTATGGCGGCTGAGAAACAAAAGGGCGGCGATAAATGGGACAAGGTTGTTCTCCCGGCCCTTGCTAAAAAAGATGACCCGCTAGGCCGCAAAGAGGGTGAGGCACTTTGGCCGGAGTGGGAAAGCGAAATCGCTTTGGCTCGACGGCGCAACCAGCCCTCGATGACAGCCCGCCAATGGGAGAGCCTGTACCAACAAAGCCCTGTGCTTGACCAGGGTAACTTGGTGAAGCGCGAGTGGATAAAGATTTGGAATCAGAAAGAGCCGCCGAAGTGTTCGTTTATTATCCAGAGTTGGGACACGGCTATCACCGGCAAAGACAAAAGCGCGTATTCAGTGTGCCTGACGTTTGGCGTGTTCAAAGAGGATAAGACTGACATGCCTTCGGTGATCTTGTTGTCCCGGTGGCGCGGGCGTGTGGACTACCCAGAACTTCGCAAGATGGCCCAACGGCTGGCTATAAATTATCTGGACGATGATTTGCTGCACCCAATGGAAGGCAATCGGAAGAAGCCGCCTGACATGATTTTGATTGAGGCGAAGGCGACGGGTGAGCCGCTGATTGCCGATCTGAGGCGGGCTGGTATTTCGACTACGGCGTTCAACCCCAACAAGCACGGGGATAAGAACGCCCGATTGATGTTGGCGACCGACATATTTGAGAATGGCCGGTTCTGGGTTCCAGGCCAGCCGCCCAACTATACGATGCCGCGTCGATGGGCCGAGGAGTATGTGAACAGCCTTTTGGCGTTTCCGGCGTCGGACTCGCGGGATGATGCGGACGCGACGAGCCAAGCGATCATTCGCCTGAAGGCGAGCGGCTGGGTTAAGAACAGCTTGGATGTTGAGGAAGAACGCCCCTTCAGGGTGGGAAGCCGGAGCCAACAGGCGCTCTACGGCTAGACCCTCAATCTTGACAGATTAAAAAAACGGCCACTACCGTAGTTGCACCTTTTTTCGGCAAGTACGGCATTTAATGGCCTTAGACAGCGCCACCTTACAATCTATGGGCTTGGCCGACTTGGTTGGGAACAACCAGGGTGGCGAAAGTATTGATGTTCCCGATGATCCGATGGATTCGGAGGGCGCGGTTGTAACCCCCATGCCGGACGGCGGGGAGGAAATCGACCTTAGCCCGCAAGACGACCAAGCCGAAATCGACCATGACGATAACCTAGCCGACCACATGGAGGAGTCGGACCTTAACTCTTTGGCCGATGATATTATGGGCTGGGTTAAGGAAGATCGGGATTCCAGGGCCGATTGGGAAGGGATGCTTACCAAGGCGATGGAATACCTTGGCCTCAAGATGGAGGACAGGACGTTCCCGTTCCCAGGCGCTTCTGGGGTATTTGACCCTATTTTGCTTGAGGCTGTTATTCGGTGGCATTCGACGGCGAGTGCGGAGTTGATGCCAGCCGGTGGGCCGGTAAAGACCCAGATTATTGGGGTTCCCTCACCTGAGACTGAGGCGCAAGGCTCCCGCGTGAAGGAGTTTATGAACTTCTATTTGATGGAAGGTGCGCCGGAGTGGGTTGAGCAGAACGACCAGATGCTGTTTTGGTTGCCCCTGGTTGGCTCGACATTCAAGAAAACCTACCAAGACCCGATCTTAAATCGTGTCGTTAGCCCGTTTATTCTGCCGCAAGACTTCATTGTTAACTTTAGTGCTGATGATTTAGAGACTTGTGCGCGTAAGACGCACGTTATCAGCATGTCGGTTAAAGACATGAAGATGCGTCAACTGTCGGGTTTTTACTCCGATGTTGAGTTGAAAGAGCCTGATTATAACTCTGAAACGTCATCTCCGCTTGAGGAAAAGTCGCTTTCGACGCAAGGACTTTCCAAGCCGACTGAGAACGATGAGGCTCCGTATGAATTGTACGAGTGCCATATTGATCTGAATTTGAAGGGCTTCGAGCATAAAGAGGCCGAGGACGAGAACGATACGTCACCGACTGAAACCGGCTTGCCACTCCCGTACATTGTGACGGTTGAGACAGGCAGCAAAAAGGTTCTGTCGATTCGTCGCAATTGGAAGCGTGACGACGAAAGCTACCAGCCAATCCAGTATTTCACGCACTTCAAGTTCGTTCCTGGCCTGGGCTTCTACGGCTTGGGCTACGCGCACATTTTGGGCAACACGGCCAAGGGTGCGACGAACCTTCAGCGCCAGATGAGCGATGCCGCTACGTTGGCGATGTTCCCTGGCGGGATGAAGGTCAAGGGCGTTAAGTCCGACGACAATAATTTGATGATCGGGCCTTGCGAATTCAGGGAATTCGATACGGGCGGCATGCCGATTCAGCAAGCCGTTTCGACGCTGCCCTACAAAGGGCCTGATCCGATCAGCTTGGAATTGTGGAAAGAAACACGCGAGAATGGTCGTGGCCTTGGTGGCATGACTGAGATTGCGGTTGGCGAAGGCCGACAAGACGCGCCGGTTGGTACGACTGTGGCTTTGATGGAAGCTGCAAACCGCGTGCAGTCTGCGACTTTGAAGGCCGCGCACCGCGCTTATCGCCGTGAGTTCAAGTTGATTGCTCAGTTGTTTGGGCAGTTCCTGCCCGAGCAGCCGTACCCGTGGCCGGTTGCCGGTGGCCCGCATATGATTATGCGGACTGATTTTAGCGAGCAGATCGACGTCATCCCGGTTAGTGACCCGAACATCAATTCATCGACGCAGCGGATGATGCGGGCCGATGCGATTGTGACGGCGGCAACGCAAGCCCCGCAAATTCACGACATTTATCAGGCCTATCGTCAACGCTATGTTGAGATGGGCATGGATGAGAAGCGGATTGATATGATCCTTCCGCCGAAGCCAAAGACCGTGCCGCTTGATCCGTTGACTGAGAACCAGAACATTCTGAATACCAAGCCTGTTGTGGCTGGTGAGGCTCAAGACCACGATTCACATATTGCATCTCATATGCCGTTGGCGAATGGGACAAGTGGTGGACCGCCGAACCCGCAAGTGCAAGCCGCTGCGATGGCTCACGTTCAAGAGCATCAAGCGTTGAAGATGCGCGTTCAAGTCCAGCAAGTTCTTGGGATGCAGTTGCCCCCGGCTGGTCAACAGTTACCGCCTCAGATTGAAAATCAGATTGCTGTGTTGGTCGCCAAGGCGATGGCTCAGATCAACCAACCGGCTGGTTCAGAACCAACGGCTGCACAGATTGCAATGGAGCAGATCAAGGTCGAGGCTGCGAAGGTTCAAGCTGACATTGCTGATAGCAAGGCTCGGACGACGACTGCCTCGTTTGAGGCCACGTTGAAATACAAGACGGCTGATAAAGACCGTGAGTTTAAGCGGGAAGCCGCATTGTTGAAGTATCACACTGACGTTGCGAAAACGAAGGAACAATCACGCGCAAAGGCCCGTGAGAGGGCATTTGGCAAAAGGAGTAATTTCTAATGGACAAAATGGCTCAATGGAAAGCGTCGATCTTGGGGATAAACAAGACCGGCCACGGTGGACCCAGTAAGGGCAAGCACCCGACGCATGCTCCGATGGCGAAGTTCGCTATGGGCGGCAAGGTTGTGAAGAAAGCTGAGGGCGGGAAGTTAAGCGACAAATCGGCCATGTGGTACGGCACTAACCCAAAGACTCTTTCTGCTTTACAGAAAAATGCAGATTCAGTCCGCAATTCTGATGATGCTGATTCATTCAAAGCCAGAATTAAAAAGGTCAGTGACGTTTCGATCAGCAAGCCGGACGCACAAGACTACGGCGGGACTGACGCAATTGAAGATGTGGCTACTGCACCGGCCAAGATTAAAATTTCTAAGCCAAAGGCTAAGGCTAAGAAAAAAGAAGCGCCGATGACCGATGAGGAAATCATGGCGTGGAACAAAAAGAACAATCCCAACTACGCCAAAGGCGGCAAAGTCAAAGGTCTGAAGATGGGTTCTAAGAAAACCCAAAAGCACGCCGATGAAGCGCAAGACAAAATCTTGTTCGGCAAAATGATGAAGGCCGAAAACAAGAAAGAGAAGATGGGCTTTGCTCTGAAAAAAGGCGGCAAAGTAAAAAAAAAGTATGCTGACGGCGGGAAGGTAAATTCTCCTGAAATGCAAGATAAATTGCGTGAGGCAGAAAAAGAAAGCCGCAGAATAATGAGAAATGCCCAACTTAAAAAAGACTACATGGACGCGGGCAAAGAAGATTTGTGGAATGAAATTGAAGCCGACAGCAAGAAGCGCAGTATTCTCAACGAACCGGCTAAAATGAAGGAAAAGTATGCTGAAGGTGGTTCCGTTCGCCTCCAAGGGGACATGAAGCGCCCGCAGTTCTCTGCAAACAAATCATTTGATGGTGGAAACACTAGTGTTGGTCTTTCTGGCGGCAAAAATGGTGTCAGGGCTTCGATTTCCAAGAAGTTTGCCGAAGGTGGCGCGGTAGAAAAACTCGCCAACGAAGCCAGCGGCGTCATCAACGAGATGACCAGAAACCGCGTTCCGATGAAGAAGGGCGGCAAGGTCAAGAAGGCTTGCTAGATTTAATATGTCCAGAGGCAAGAAAGATCAGATGCGTGGGATGACTGTTTCAGGTGGCTACAAGCTGCCTGTCTCCCAAGGTGCTGGTTTGACTGCCAAGGGCCGAGCGTCAATCAACCGTCGCACGGGTAGTAACTTAAAGGCTCCCGCGCCGAATCCTAAGACCAAGGCTGATGCCGCTCGTAAGAAAAGTTTCTGCGCTCGATCACAAGGCTGGAACGGTGAGCGTGGAAAAGCGGCAAGACAGAGATGGGATTGCTGAGTTCTCTAACTACAAACTCTAACAAAGGAGGCTTGCATGTCACGCGCAGTTAAGAACATTCGTCGCAAAGAAGGCAAAGGAAAAGGCAAATAACTCATGAGCGCAGATTTACTGGCAAGGAATTGCGTAAAGGCTTTACGCGATTTGCGCGACGAGAAGATCAAGATGTTAAGGCGGTGCAAGCCGCGTCCTCCAACAACATTGGAGGGGGCCGTTATCCCGGCTGCAACGGCGGAAGAAGTGGCGTTTTACGCTATTGATCTAAACGCCACGATTGATGCCCTTAACAACTCAATCGACTTAATCGAGAGGGAATACAAGAAACTTACAGAGCCGGAGCAACCGGCCAGCGTCGAACCACAACAGGCAAGGAAATTCTACTGATGACTAAATCACTCGCATATGTCGAGGAGCATGAACTTGCTGAAGCCAAGGCTCTGATCGACAAACAGTTCATTGAACTTACTGGCTCGCCATTTGACTACCGAACGGCTGGCTATCTCATCACTTGCAAAATCTGGATTCGCCCAGAAGAAGCCAAAGAAATTACACGGGCCGATGGAACAAAGGCGACACTTTGGTTGCCTGAAGTATCCCGTGAGCAAGACAAGCTAACGTCCGTTGCGGCTTTGGTCGTTGACGTTGGGCCGGACGCTTACAAGGGCGAAGATCGTCATGGCGTTCCGCGCTACCCTAACGGACCTTGGTGCAGAATCGGTGATTGGATTATGATTCCACGGCATTCGTCTTTCTTGTTCCAGTATAAGGGCGTGGCAATGGCGTCCCTGACTGATGACAAGGTGATGGGTATTCTCAAAGACCCGCGTGACGTTTCGCCAATTTATGTTGCACCCAAAATCTAACAGGCAAGCATCATGGCACAAGAACAAACAGTCGCGGCTGAAACGCCGAAACCGGCTCCGAACTTAACCGGCAACGAGGAATTCAAAGAGGAAGTCCTTGAGGTCGATGGCGAAGAACCTGTAGAGCCGGAGCCTAAAGAGGCGGCTGAAGAACCAGCCGCCGATGACGAAGAACCAGTTAAAGAGCGCAAGCGCCGTGGCCCAAAGCGGTACTCGGCGCTGACGCATGAGCGCGATGAGGCTCGCAGCTATGCTCAACAGCTTGAGCAAGAGTTGCAGCGCGAGCGGGCCAGATCGGCTGAGTTAGACGCTAAGGCAAGGGAAGCGTCTACAGTTGCGATGCAAAGCTACGCGGCAAAGACTGAGGCTGATTTGCGAGATGCCCGCTTGTTTCATAGCGCGGCTATCGAAAGCCAGGATGCGGAGAAAATCACAGAGGCGGCTGAACGGTTAGCTTCGGCCAAGTCTGCGATGGATGATGTTGAGGCTTGGAAGAAAACTGAGAAGGCAAAGGCTGAAGCCCCAAAGCCTCAAGCCCAACAGCCGCAAGCACAGCAACCAGTTCAAGATTTACCGCCCGAGGTAAAGAATTGGGTTGTTGAAAACCGCTACTTTGACGTTGTGGCCCGTGACGAATCTGGGAACATTTTGACTGACCGATCTGGTCAGCCAATGCGTAACCCCGACTTTGACGAGGAAATGCACGTTGAAGCGACGATGTATGCGACCAAGTTAGAGCGGCAAATCAAGGCTGGTAAGTTGCCGTTTAAGGTCTCCTCGCCTCAATACTTCAAAGAAGTCGAAAGGCATATGCGATCCGAGTTCCCCGATTACTTCGGGAGCGAGGATGGAGGAGAAGATGATGCGGAGCCGGAACAACCGGCCCGTAGGGCAAGTCCAGTTGCTGCACCGACGCGGACTGTTGGTAGCAATGGTGTGCAGAAGCCATCCCACAAGATCAGCTTGAATGCTGATGAAGTTCGTTTTGTGACGCGGATGGTCGAGAACGGTGGGGGTCCGAAGTACCCTGCCGGACACCCCAAGCAGTTCACACCCATGTCTTTGACTGACGCGAAGATCAGTTTTGATCGTCAGAAAAAGACCCAAGCAGCAAACAAGTAGGAGATAGAATATGGCCCGTGGTCGCCCCCGTGCTTCTGAAACCCGCGATAACGAAACCCGTGCGGCTGAGTTCCGCCCTCAACCCAAGACAACGCATGAGTCTCGGTTTTACATTCCACCGCACCTCATTCCCAAAGGGATGACGTATGCGTGGGTGGCGTTTGCCTTCGACAACACCGGCACGCCGAACCAAGACAATTGGAATCGCAAGTACCGCAATGGCTGGCGTCCTGTTCCGCGCAGCCGTCATCCTGAATTGTTCCCGCCCGTGCCGAATATTGGTATGGGCATGGACGATGAGACAAACATCAAAGAGGGTGGGCAAATCCTCTGCGAGAAGCCGACCCGTGAAGTTGAAGCCGACATGGCTGAGAATGCCAAGCGTGCGCGTCAACAGATGGATGGCATTAACTGGACCCAAGGCGCGGGCCAGAATCCGATGATGCCGCGTTTCGACCAATCTTCTAAGACTGAGTTCGGCCATTCGGCTGAGTTCAAAGACTAATACGGGGTGGCCGGGGTGATGAAAAGCCCTGGCCCACCTTTCCCTTGCCGGAGGAGTGACAGCGGCCCCATCCAGGCCACCCCACCAGAAAATGCCAAGAGATTTAGAAAAGAAAAAACTGGCAAGAAAATTAGAATACGCTCGGAATAAAGAAATAGAGCGTGAGAGAAGCCGTATTTGGTATCAATCTAATAAGGAACGGCATCGCACTACATGCAGAAATTGGTCTAGAAATAACAAAGACATAGAGCGTGAAAAACAAAAACAATGGCTTTTAAAAAACCCTGAGAAAGCTAAAGAACTTAGAAAAAAAGCATACGAAAAATTAAAAATTTGGCTTTCTAATAAACCAAAATCATTTTTCTTAATAAAGAATGCAGCCAGCAACGCAAAATATAGGGCAGGAAAAAACAAAAGAACGCCAAAGTGGGTAAATAACGTTGAGTTAAAAAAAATGTATATTTTGGCTAACCAAATTACCAAAACAACAGGCATTTTACACGAAGTGGATCATATTGTTCCTCTTCATGGAAAATTTGTATCAGGGCTTCATGTCCCGTGGAATTTAAGGATTATCACCAAAACTGAAAATGCAAGAAAAAACAATAGGCCTGTTGACATTCTTTAAAATTAACCACTAACATTATTCTTGTTTTTATACCATCCCTTTGGGGGTGTTGCGATTGTGGTCACGTTATCCACACGGGTTTACACCCCCGTTATCGACTAGCGGTCGAACTCCGCTCCGTCGCTGCAAGGTTAAGCAGCAATCAGCAAATCCCGCGTCTTTGACGCATCTGAACGGAGTACAAATATGGCTTATGGAGCAAGTGGAGGTTTCGGCCTTCAGCCCGTGAACAGCGGGAACGGTGTGACATGGAATGGTCAGACCAATGAATATCCCCTTCCCGCCACTGGCGGACAAACGATTTTCCAAGGTGACCCGGTAGCCCTTTCAACGGCTGGTGTCATCATTCGCGGCACTGCAACCAACCCCGTCCTTGGTGTTTTCCAAGGCTGCAAAGTTCAAGACACCACTGGTGTTTGGCAGTTTGCCAACTTCTTCAACGGCGCGACGGCGTTTTTGACCGGCAACACTCCTGTTGCCATGGTCATTGACGATCCGAGCGTCCAGTACACCATCACTGAATCTGATAGCGCGGGCGCTTCTGGCACCCCGTTGACCCAGGTCAACGCGATGGGTCGTGCTAACTTCCTCTACACGGCTGGTAATACGCGAACCGGCCTCTCGGCTGTTACGCTGAACAACACCACCGCTTCGACCGCCTCTGGCATGAACCTCGCGCTGATCGGCTACGACCAACGCACAGGCAATACCGCTGGTGCGTTCGCTAACTGGATCGTTCAGATCAATAACGGTCAGTTACGCGCCGGTAGCATCCGTTAACCCAGAAGCAGTAGGAAAACTCACATGACAATTAATACGAGTCAAATCCAACAGCTTCTGCGCCCAGGTTTGGCGGAAGTGTTTGGTGACTACCCGATGTACCCTGCTGAATACACCGAAATCTTTACTGTAAAGACTTCGGATAAAGCGGTCGAAATCGAAGTTGAAATGAAGTTGTTGGGCTTGGCCTCGCAAAAGGCTGAAGGCGCACCGACTGCGTTCCAAGACATGGGACAGCGCGTTATTTCGACGTACTACCACCGCTACACCAGCGTTGGGTTCATCATCACCCGTCAGGCGATGAAGGACAATCTGTACGAATCGCAATTCCCGCAACAGGCTCAATCGCTGCGTAACTCGATGATGCAGTCGAAAGAGGTCAACGGCGCTTCGGTCTTGAACAACGGCTTCTCGGCCTCGTTCCCCGGCGGCGACGGTGTGGCTCTGTTCTCGACAGCGCACCCCATCGACACCGGCACGTTTGCGAACACGCCGTCTGTCCAAACTGACTTGAACGAAAGTTCACTGCAAGACGCGATCACTGCCACTTCGCAGTTCCGCGATCAAGCGGGACTCATCACCATGACCAAGCCGGTCAAGTTGATTGTTCCGCCTCAGTTGCAGTTCACCGCTGATCGTTTGCTGAACTCACAGTTCCGCACCGGCACGGCGAACAACGATATCAACGCCATCTACAACATGAGCGCCGTTCCTCAAGGCTATCGTGTCAATCACTTCCTGACTGACACGAATGCTTGGTTCTTGATGACCGACGCCCCCAACGGCTTGAAGCATTATGTTCGTGAAAAACTTGAAACTGATGTGTTCACCGACTTCACCACAGACAACCTGTTGGCTAAAGCCATCGAGCGTTATTCGTTCGGCTGGTCGAATGCTCGCAGCATCTATGGTTCGTCTGGTGCAACCTAACGGTTTCGCAGGACTATGAGAAATAGGGCCATCGCGCCGCCGTGTGCGGTGGCCCTTTTCATAACAACAAGTCGAGGGATTCCCTATGACAAGCTATAGCGATCAACTCAAGCAGGGCCGAGCCTACTACTCTCGCGCTACTGCGACCAACACAACTGGATACGTGGTTGGTTATTCTGATTTGGAAGGTGGCGTTGGGGTTCCTGTAACACCTGTCACTTACTACCAAATTAGTGCTGCCTCGACTTCTTTGGCGAGCGGCATTGTGTTCACAACCGCATCTCAGGGCGCGACACTGACGCCAACCGGCGCGTTGGTTTCTGGCGGTGTTGCGACGATTGACGTTCCCCGTGCGCTTCAAATCACGGCCAGCACCAACCTCTCAACGTGCCTTATTACCGTTCGCGGTACTGACGGTTACGGTGAGTCGATGGCTTGGACGGGCATTGGCCCCACCGGCAATACGCTCGGAACGGCTGGCTCGTTTGTCGTGACAAGCAAAGCGTTTAAGACCGTCACGACTGCTTCGATTGTTGGTACTGCTTCGGCGGGTATCCAGATCGGGACTTCGGACACTTATGGTTTACCGCTCCGCGTATCTTCGACCAACCGCGTTGTTGGTGTTTACGTTGACGGCTTCGGCTTCGGCTCGTCTGCCGGTACGGTCACGGCTGGCTTTGCAGCCAGCGGTACGCACACGGCTTCTGGTGCTGACATTCGCGGTACTGTCTCGTTGCCTTCGGCGGTTATTGCCAACGGCACGCGCAACTACGCGATTGGCATTATCAGCCCCGCTTACAACGTAGCCCCAGGCGCTGACACGAAGGAAAACACTTACGGCTTGACGCAGTTCAACGCCTAACAAAAACCGCCGTGGGGTAGGCCACAGCCCCACGGCGTTTATTTTCTTGTGGTAACTAGGCAAGGATAGAAAATGGGTAACGAATCACACTTACAACAAGCTGCACCTACGACTGTTTCTCTGATGCCTCATCGCAAAGCTGTAAATATCGTAGCGATGGGTTCTAGCCGGAACGACTTTTTCCAGGCTCAGTTGATGGAATCGCGGCCTGATATTTTGTTAAATGCGGAGACTTGGACGATCAACTACATGGGAGCGCAGATACGATGTGATCGGATTATCCATGTTGATCCTGTCCACGCTTATCTCGGTCATCCTGTCGTTCGTGATATGTGCGAAGCCGCTTTGAAGGACAACACGCCGTTCTACACTTCTCACCCACATCCAAAGTATTCCAACCATGTTGTTTACCCGTTTGACAAAGTTTCAGCATCGCTTGGTGGGATCACTTATTTTAACACAAGTGTTGCTTACGCAATCGCTTTGGCAATGTCTGAAGGCTTCACAGAAATCGGACTATTCGGTTGCGATTTCTCTTATCCCAATGTCCATATGGCTGAATCAGGCCGTGCGTGTTGCGAGTTTCTGATGGGGATTGGCACACAACGCGGCATTCGTTTTGCAGTCGCGGCTGGTTCGACGTTGATGGATATGTATAACGGACAACAGCCTTATGGCTGGTTTGCTGATCCTAATATCCCACCGGCCAATGGTGGAAAGTTGATGAGTGCGGGCCAAATCATGCAGCATGTTCATGCTGTTCGTAACCCGCCTCCGCTGCGCGATAGCATTTATTACGTTCAATCGACGGTTCCGAAAAATCCTGAATCGCTCGCTTAAGAAGGAAGTCCAATGCGCCCAGTAATTATCAGCATACCCATCCCGGTAGTGAACAGCGTATCTGCGACACAATCCTTTACGGCGTCGAGCCAATCGGTGCTGTTAAACGGTTCACTCTCGAATGTCGGACGGCAAAGTACGCAAGGCTATTCGCCAAACGTGACTTTCCCCGGCATTCAGAGAACTGTTACGATCACATCGACGGGCAACATCAGCACCTCGACGTTTACGATCACTGGGATCGACACACGCGGTCAGGCGGTTGCAACTACGCTTACCGGCCCGAACAACGGGACGGCAACGACAACGGCTGAGTTTGCCCAAGTTACAAGTATCGTAGAAGGCACGACCGCCTCATCTCCGTTCACTGTTGGAACCGGCGCGACCGGCTCTAGCATCTGGGTCCAGGGCAATTTGTTCATGGCTCCGTTTGCTGTGACGGTTGCTGTCGGAACGGTCACAAGCGCACCGATTACCATTCAGGACACTCCTGATGATGCTAACGCCGTTGTTCCGACGAACATCTACGCACACTCAACATTGGCGACTGTCACTGTCTCGGCTGAGTCAAACTACGCATTCCCGGCTCGTTATATGCGCGGCATCTTCACCGCGACTAGCACAGCAACGGGCGCATCGACAGTCACCTTTATTCAGGCTGGTGGGCGTTAATCATGGCAATCGGCGGTTTCCCAATGACCGGCGTAGCCACCTCTGGCGGGGATGGAGTCGATACGCTCAAGCAAATTCTCGACAATCCCAACTACTTCAAGGACGGCGTAGCCGCACTTGAAAAGGCAAAGGCTGACGCGGACGCCGCTATCGCGCTCGTTGGCAAGGCCAAAGACATTGAGAACCTTCGCAAGAAGGCAGAATTGGACCGTGAGACAGCGGCAGCGATCTTAGAAAAAGCAACAAAAGACGCTGCCGTTATTGTTGAAAAGGCGAACCAAGATGCAAGTTCTACGTTTTCCGCCGCCAGCGCAAAGATGGCTCAAGCGGACGCTTACGTCAGCGGAGCAATGGCTGAAGGCGACTTGGCAAAAGCTGAAGCGTCCAAAGTAAAGGGCGAGACAAAGGCTATCATTTCTGCTGCGAAAGCAGAGGCCGATGCTATGAAAGCAGATGCTGCTCGGGCGCTGTCCGACGCCACCACGGCTCGTACTGAGGCTGAAGCGGCATTGGCTGATGCCAAGATTGCCAAAGACAAATTTGAGAGCAAGTTAAAGAAGCTGCAAGCCGCCACTTCTGATGATTAGGGGCTGTAGTGAGCATATCCCCAGATGCGAGAATATCTTTACTAGATAGCTTCGGTGGTGCATCTGCATCCGTCGATGGCATTCGCGGTGGTGTGCCCGCTCCTTCGGCTGGTCTTGGCTATAGAGGGACGGTTGCGATCACCGGGAACTTTGAATGACGACCTCGGGCCTCACCACGTTCGGGATTGCGACCGAGCAACAATCGGTCATTGACGAGGCTTATGAACGCATAGGCCGCGAAGCCAGTGAGTTGTCTGCAAACGATGTGCAATCTGCTATCCGCTCTCTTTCGTACCTCTTTTCAGAATATGCGAACAGAGGAGTCAACTTATGGAAAGTAAACCTGTTAAGTCAGGCCCTTACTGTTGGTTTGCAGTCCTTCGCGCTCAACTCGAACAACGTGGATGTTTTGCAAGTGTACCGCCGTCAGACGAGTGGCGGGGTGACTACAGACATTATGCTGTCGGAAATCAGCCGAGCCGAGTATGCGGCTATTCCGAACAAGCAACAAACAGGTACGCCGCAACAGTATTATTTTGAGCGCACAATCACGCCGACTCTGTTCATCTGGCCCACGCCGGTTGATACGTCATATACCCTGTATATGTATTGTATGCTGATGCAGGATGACCCCGGCTCACCAACAAACACGCTCGACGCGCCACAGCGTTGGTTCGACGCAATTGCCAGCGGGCTTGCAGCTCGTTTGGCTGAGAAGTGGGCACCAGATCGGATGGCAACATTGCAAGCCAGCGCCAATCGTGCGTTTGACTTTGCATCTGCTGAAGATACAGAGAAGGTTCCGACACGCATTGTTCCTGACATGAGAGGGAGGCGGTTTTGAGTACCCTCACCCCTCTCCAAAGACGCACCCGTGCGCCTATTGTTATCAGTGAGCGTGATCCGAAAGCTGTCGCGGTTTGCGATGGCTGCGGCATGTGGACGATGCACGAAAGTCTTGTTCAGAAGATGGAGTTTCGTGGTGGCTTGTCGCCAGTTGGTACTGGCCTGTACGTCTGCGGTGTGTGTGATGATGTACCTAACCCGTACTTCTCGAAGATGGTTCTCGGACCTGATCCCGTGCCGGTGGCGAATGCTCGGCCTGAGAATTTGAGTTTGGACCCAGAGCCGATGGACTTCATTGTTGCCGACTACAACACGCCGATCATCACTGGTGTTAATCCAATGGATGTTACGCAAGACGGGTTCAACTATTTAGTAGGGAACAACCCATAATGCCTAACGTCCTTATCAGTGAGTTGGATGCTTCAGCGGCTCTTGCATCAGGTGACTTGTTCCTTGTGCAACACGCGGCTGGCCCTCCGGCTGAGTATTGCACGGCTCGTCAAATCAGCACCTACGTTGCACAAACATCACTTGCCACTGGTGTTGTTCTAGCCAGTGGCGCGGCTGTTCAAAGCGCCGGGAACTTCACGCTTGGTGCTGGTACGGCTTTAGCAACGAACGCGACTGTTGGGTATGTGATGATTACGTCTTGTGCCGGACAGCCAACGGGCGTGCCGGTTGGTTTCGGTGCGGGCAACATGCCGATTCAGTACGACACGACTAACAACAAACTTTGGATTTACGCGGCGTCGGGCGCTTGGCGCGGCGTTTCTCTGACATAGGTGAACAATGGCATCGACAATTAAAGCGTTTGCAACAACCATATCGACCTCGACGGCTCTTACTGCAATCAATGCAGCAACAGCAACGGGTGTTACTGGTTATGCAATAAACCTAAACATTGCCGTCACAGCGACAACAAACCAAACGGCTTTTGTCGATGTAACGCGCTACAACGGGACAACGCATTATTACCTTGTTCGACAAGCGCCTATTTATCCTGGCTCGGCGTTGTCGGTGATTGCTAAATCAGCCGTTCAAGCGTTCTCATCTGGCTATCAATTCTATGCAGCAATTACGTCAACAGGTACGCCTGTTGACTGTAACTTATCAATTGTGGAGATTACCTAATGGCAACGCCATATATTGGATTAGACCCGAGCGCGGGTCCGGTCACGCGGTTCGTTCCGCTGTCAGGATCAACTGCGAGTAGCCCTGCGATTAACTTGACAGCAACTGTCGCCGCATCAGCGCAAACAATTCACACTGGGGATTCAAGTACGCAAGATGTTCTGTATGTTACGGTTAGCAATTCAGGAACATCATCTGTAACTGTGTACGCTGGGCTTGGGACTTTGGCGACAATATCATCTATTCCGCTGACCGTATCACCAGGAACATCTAGTTTGCTGTTTAATGGAAATTCTACAATCAGCAAATCAGGCGCTTTTACGATGTTTTCAACAAATGCTGCATCATCAGGTGTGACAATTTATGGTTTTGCGGCTCGGACATTTACGGCAACGTCATGACATTTCCATTTAATCCAAGTTTTCCTGCACAAAGTTCAGGTTCTATTCTTACTACAAGGCCGAACTTACCTTTAACTATGGGCTACACTTCGGGAAAATATTACGGCCCGTCGGTTCCATCTGGAATGACTATAACGACTGCTGGGTCTGCGGTTACTCAAACAAATGATTGGTATGTTCCTTTTTTATGTCGAAAATCTGCTTCGTTTGATCGAATCGCAATTTTCAACACGGGCGCTGTCGCAAACAATTTTCGTCTTGGAATTTATGCTGATGATGGCGGTGGGCATCCAGGGGCGCTTGTCGTAGATGGCGGACAGGTTACAACATCTGGTGCCGCTGGTGACAATGCGGCAACAATTTCCGTGTCTCTAACTGGCGGCCAATTGTACTGGTTAACTATTAACTGCCAAACAACAACTTCATTCCACTCTTTTGCAGGAACTGCTGGTTCTGAATTAGTTTCAGATTTTGCTCAAATTACAAACATTAGTAATTATATTGTGAACACGGTTTGCTATTACGCATTTAGAGCATACGCGGCATTTCCAGCAACTGCGACAGCCGCCAACAATTGTGACGTTTTCTATCCATATATAAGATTGAGGGCTGCATAAATGAGTACAGAATATGTGTGGAAGGATGGGGTTCTAGTTGAAACAATAGTTCACCCAGATAGATTAGCCATACCTCTAATTATCTCCGCATCTGGATTCCAAGAGGTTTGTGAGACAGGATTCGGCGGCGGAACAATTGGTGCTACCAGATTTGGTGAAGTGACCAGAGCCATAGGAAGCAGCGCTGATGATCTTGTTTTTTCTATAAACAGCCGTTTCTTAAAATCAATTACTTTTGATAAAACAAAATCTGCTCAGGCTTTTACTATTTTAGTAAACAAAAATATAATTACAGCCGGAGAGCGTACTGCAATTCTTTCTGCTTGGCCGAATGGATAAGTCATGCCTACCGCAATGACGTTCAGCAGTTTGCAAGATGACGTTCGCTCCTATTGCGAACGCGGCGGCACGACTGTCGATGCTCAATTTAATACCCAACTTCCAGGGTTCATTAACTTGCGTGAGCGTCAAATTGCGCGTGAGTTAAAGATTCAAGGTTTTATCAATAACGTAACCGGCACGATGACTGCTTCACTTGGCGTTTACCAGAAGCCAGCCCGTTGGCGCGAGACAGTCAGCATCAATGTCGGAACTAATGTTGGAACGGCAACGACCTACAACACCAGGGCAACTGTTCTTCCGCGCTCGTATGAATACGTCCGTTCTTACTGGCCGGATGATACGCTAACCGGCACGCCAAAGTATTACGCTGATTACGACTACGACCATTACATCGTAGTGCCGACGCCGTCTGACACGTTTCCATATGAAGTGAACTTCTGGCAATTGCCGCCGTTGCTCGACAACAGCAATCAGACCAACTGGATTACCGAGTACGCGCCGAACGCGCTGCTTCACGGCACGCTGGTTGAAGCATTTAACTACCTCAAGAACGCTGAACAGGCCGCGTCTTGGGGTGCGGTTTATGATCGAGACATGGCGGCTCTGGCCGGTGAGGATATGCAGAAGATTCTCGACCGCGCACAGAAAAGGAATAACGCATGACGTTTACACAAGTTTTTGGCGGCGGAACTCTCGATCCGGCACAGCCTAGCTACAAGGCTTATACGGCTTCGACCAGCATTACGAGCGTGTGGCCGATTGAGGCTGCTTCTAGCAACAACGTGGTTGCGGCGATCAACGACATTTCGTTCACGGCCTCGTCACTTACATTTACCTTACCACCGGCCAATCAAGTATCTGTTGGCTACAATGCGTTGTTCAACAACGTAGGCTCTAACCAGTTTACGGTTCTGGACAACTCCGGCAACACGGTCATCACGGCGACATCCGGCGCGGCGTGGTCTGCTTACGTCAACGACAACACAACCGCTTCCGGCTCGTATCGCACCTATCAGATGGGCGCGGGAACGTCATCTGCCTCTGCCGCTTCGTTGGCCGGTCTTGGTATCAAAGCCATTACGACAACGCTCAACCAAGAGTATCCTGGCGGGTTTAGCTATTCTGTTACGCCACAGACATTGCTGACAAGCCACCGTGCCGCGTTGGTTATCTGGACGGGCGGTGCTGGCGTATTCAACTTCTCGGCCCTTGCGACTCTGACAAGCGGCTGGTTTTGCAACATCACAAACCAAGGAACCGGCGCGGTTGTTTTGACGCCTCCGAGCGGTTTGATTGACGGTGCTGCGACAAAGACACTGAACCCAGGTGATACAAGCATCGTTATCACTGACGGTTCAAATATGTACACGATTGGTTTCGGCCAATCGCCTGTGTTCTCGTTTAGCTACCTGACAATTGACGTTGGTGGATTGAGCGGAACGTACACGCTCAGTGGCCTTGAGTTAAACAAAACGGCTATCAAGTTTACCGGCGCTCTGGCTGGTAATCTTGACATTATTGTTCCGGCCACTGTTCAACAGTATTGGGTTGATAACTCAACTACTGGAAGTTTTACGTTTGGTGTCAGAAATTCAGGCCAAGCATCTCCTGGCGTTGCCATAGCCAACGGATCGACACGCGACATTCTTTATTCTCAAGGTACAACTGTCGTGCGGGCCGAAACTTTCGGGCTTAGTTCTCCAGTTACAATTACTCAAGGTGGAACGGGAGCAACTACTGCGGCTGGGGCAAGAACAAACCTTGATGTTCCTTCAACCGGCGATGCTGTTTTAACGGCTCTCATTTATGGCTAACGATCTTATCCCTCTCAAAATTCAATCCAAGGCAGGGTGCAAGCGCGACGGCACACTCTTGGAAGGGGATAACTACGTCGATATGCAATGGTGCCGTTTTCAGATGAAAGCGGGTTTGCCACGCAAGATCGGCGGCTACCGTAGTCTTACTAGTGAGTTATCTGGTATCTCACGCGGACTTCACATCTACAGCAATGAAAACAACAACCACGTTCACTCTGGCTGGTCGGATGGATTAGACCATTTCGACTTGGATATGAATGGAAATGTATCTGGTTTGTCGAATAGAACGCCTGTTGGGTTTGCAGCCGACGCTAATAACTTGTGGCAGTTTGATTTGCTGTATGATGGGACTGCTTTAAGTTCGGCGCTCCTTGCCCATGCCGCGCCGAATGCGAATGACATATCAAGTTCAACGGACACGCCTGTTTATTATGGCGACGTAACAAGTGGCGCACCACTTGTAGCCAGCGGCTCTCCAAACGTAGCGGGTGGCGTTTTTGTGCTTAACCCGTTTGGCGTCAGTTTTGGACATGATGGCGTTGTGAATGTCAGCGCGGCGAATGACCTTGCGACAGCTTGGACGAGTTCATTTCGCCCAACGGCTACGAAGTTAGTTTACGGGTTACCGATCCGAGCCGGGGCTGGAAATGGCCCCTCTGGCTTGATCTGGGGAATCGACGCGCTTGTACGTATGACGTTCGTTGGTGGATCAACTCAATTCAACTTTGATACGATCACTTCTCAGTACAGCATTTTGTCGTCACAATCTGTTATCGAGTACGATGGCATATTTTACTGGGCCGGTATTGACCATTTTCTTAGCTTCAACGGCGTCATCCAAGAAGTCGAGAATGGCCTGAACCTGAACTGGTTTTACGACAATCTGAACTACGAGTACGCCCAAAAAGTTTTTGCCGTTAAAGTGCCGCGCTGGGGTGAGATTTGGTGGTGCTTTCCACGGGGAGATGCAACTGAATGCACCCATGCCGTTATTCTGAATGTGCGCTTGTCGCGCATTCTTGGTTTCAACGTCTGGTACGATACTGAGTTGCCTAACGGTGGTCGATCTGCGGGTCAGTTTGCGCGGGTGTTTCGTAGCCCCCTGATGACCGGGGTAACGACCGACGCGACAACCGGCTACAGCAAATTATGGCAACATGAGTTCGGCGTCGATGAAGTCGATGGAACCAGGGTCAACGCCATACAGTCCTATTTCGAGTGCGGCTCCCTCTGGCTCGCAACGGATGATGGACAAAAGAACAACAGCCTCTATCTGGACTACATCGAGCCGGACTTCGTCCAAACTGGCGATATGACAGTCCAAGTCATTGGCTCGTACTCCAACTCCCGTGCGCCGGACGTAGCCAGCACTCCCCTGCCTTTTCCTGATACGGCGACGACTGCCGACGAACAGGTCGTTTATGTGCGTGAGCAGCGCCGTCAATTGCGGCTGCGGTTTGAAAGCAACGTCCAGGGCGGTGATTACCAAATGGGCGATACCATCCTTCAGGTCAGGGTGGGCGATAATAGGATCACATCGTGAGTGGGATTAACCTTATTGACCCTCGGGGGATGACCCCGATTGAATGGACGAACGCCTATTCCATCGACTTGGAAAGGTTCGGTTCCGTACCGAATTTACAGTCCAATGATAGGTGGCAGGATTGGGGTTCGGCTCTTTCGCTTTTGGCATCTTTGAGTGGTATAATTTTGCCTAATCCCTACGAATACTCAGATTGGCAAGAATGGGCGCAACGGCTTAACGAAATTCTAGGATCACGACCATGAGCATGGGCTTAGTCAACGCGGCACGGCAAATTGAGTCCTACGGGATGGGTCCAGATCGACAACTGGCCCATATCTCGCCGGACGAGGCTCAGTTGATGGACACCTTGCAGGGTGGCCGTCGCGTCAACCCGACAACCGGACTGCCTCAGTACGGCATGTTTGGGAAGATTCTAAAGGCCGTGGCGCGGGTGGCCGCGACAACAGTGGGCTTCATGTACGGCGGGCCATTAGGCGCTGCCGCCGCAAGCGCGGCGGCTACGAAACTGACGGGTGGGTCGTGGAAGCAAGCCGCAACGGCGGGCGCTATCTCGGGCGTGACGGCGGGGCTTGGGAGTTACGCTCAAGGAACGCGGGGGCTTTCAAACATAGCCACGACAAGCGGCAATACGCTTGCGTCTAACGCTGCGGATACTGCGCTTGCATCAGGATCAGGAACATTTGCGGGTACTGCTGGTGGACAGGCCGGATGGAATGCCGCCACTTCTGCGGCTACTCCTGGGATTGGCCAAACCCTAGCCAATGCCGGTCAATTCGCCATGTCTAACCCCAGCACGGCGATTGGTATGGCCGCGCCCAACATCACTTCCGCCTTCCAACCCACCCCGGCCAAAGCATCAACCGGCGATCCTGGCTTCATGCAAACCGATCCCAAGTTCGGCGGCGGGACGCTGCTCGATGCCGGTACGCGGCTTGCACAGCAGGGCGTGACGAAGTGGGGCGGGTACGACATTCAGCGCGACCCAACTGCGCTTCAATTTCTGGCTCGTCCCGGCGAGAATCCCATGAACCAAAACTTTGGTGGGTTTGCAAGGGGCGGTAGCGTCGAGCCAACCGGCCTGATGAGCGCGTCCCAATGGGGTTACGTCAACGCCAAACGAGGCGGGACGATCAAGGGGCCGGGGTCGGGAACTTCAGATGACATACCCGCGATGTTGAGCGACGGGGAGCATGTTTTGGATGCAGAATTTGTAAGTTTGGTTGGCCTGGGTTCAAACAATGCCGGTCAAAAAAAGATCGAATCAGTAAAAAAACAGATTCGTTCTCAAGCCGGTATTAAAAACCCCAAGAAGGCTCTGGCGTCTCGCTTGAAAATGAGGGCTGCATAAATGGCTAACCAAACCTCGACGGTTTACCAAACAAACACCACTCAACTCCCCGAGTGGTACACGCAGTACATGTCGGGCCTTGCAGCGCGTGGTAACGCCGCGCTCGGCACAGACCAACCGACGCCGAAGTTGAACGCTGATGGTACGCCGGTCTTAGATGCTGACGGCAATCCGGTTATGAATCCGGCGCGTCCGGTGCGTTGGGGCTTCGACGCAGACGGCAACCCGCGCAACATGGACGAGCAAGTTGCTGGTCCGTCCGATCAGGAACTTCAGGCGTGGCAAGCCATTCAAAGCGGTCAGGGCGGGTACAACCCGTACCTCAACCAAGCCACGCGCATGACGGAGGCGGGCGCACAGCAAGACATTTACGGTGCGCTTCAGCCGTTTGCGGAAGGGGCCAACCAAATGTCCTATGCTGGGGCAACTTACGACACTCAAAGCCCTGCTCAAAAATATTTCAATATCGGCAACAATTTAGATTTCCAAGGCGCGTCGAACCGGGGATACGACGCGGGTGACCGCGATACGGCTAGCACATTCGACCCCTATTCAGGCGAGGCGTTGGGTTACACTCGCGGCGGGGCAAACATGAACGGCTTGGCCGTCGCCTCTCCGTATCTCAACGCTGCTTCTGGCTCGTTCCCGCAAAGCGCAGACGCCTACATGAATCCTTACAACCGCAATGTGACTGATCGTATTGCGGAACTCGGTGCGCGTAATCTTGGTGAGAACTTGCTTCCACAAGTGAGCGATGACTTTATCAAAGCCGGTCAATATGGATCAACGCGCCAACGCGACTTTGTTGGCCGGGCCGTTCGCGACACCCAGGACTCCATTTTAGGCAAGCAAGCTGACGTTCTGCAACAAGGCTACGGCCAAGCGGCTCAGACCTACCAAGCCGACGCTGCGCGTCAGGCAGGATTGGCCGGTACAGCGGGCAACCTCGGCCTCGGTCAAGGCAGTTTACAGCTACAGGCCGGTCAACAGGTCGGTAACCTCGGGCAAGCCGCGCTTGGCGCTCAACAGACCGACGCGGCTCGTCAACTGCAAGCGGCTCAACTCGGGTTGAGTGCCGCGCAAGCACAGGCGTCGAACAATCAAGCGATGTTGGCTGCTCAAAATGCGCTCAGTGAATCTGCGGCTCAACGCAAATTGCAGGGCGGAATGAATGCTCTTTCTATCGGGAATAGTTTGTCTGGTGCTAAACAAGCCCAAGCCAACAACTTCTACCAAGGCGGTAATCAGTTCGCCTCGCTCGGCAACCAACAGCAAACGCAATACTTGCGTGATGCCGCCGCACAAGAGGCCGCTGGCTCGGCTCGTCGAGGCATTACGCAAGCGGGCCTCAACGCCGGGACGGCCAATGCGCGGGAGCAGGAAGCCTACCCGTGGCTCAACCTCAACCGTGCGGCGGGTCTTGTCAGCGGTGCGCAGTTGCCGTCTGTTGGCTCGACACGCGGCCAATCGACAACCCCCGGCGGTTCGACGGCGGGACAGATTGCGGGTGGGATCACGGCTGCTGCGGGCTTGTACAACATGTTCGGCAAGGCCAAGGGCGGTGCGGTTAAGAAGAAGCCCAACTCTCGCGTCAACTACGGCGGCTCTCCGCGCCGTGGGTTAAGCATGTTCGCAAAGGCATCGTAAATGTCACCTATGTCTCAGCAGATAAATCCAGCCGCTCTCACGGCGATCTTGTCTGACCCGCGAGCGCAGCCCGCACAGCGCATGGCCGCTATGAGTATGCTTAAGCAATTGCAGGGTGGGTTCGGCTCACCAATGCCCACACCACAAGGCGACGGCACGGGCGCGGGCGATATGATGAACCCCGCTTTTATTCAGGCCGTGCAGTCTGAAATGAAGCGTGAGCAATCCCCACAAGGATTGCCGCAACAATTACAAACAATTTCTCCAGATTCCAACCCGACGTTCAGCGGTGATGACGAGGGCGTTCAATCCGACATTCGAGCCGGGGTTGATGCAGCGGCTGGTATGGCCGGTGGTGGCGCGGTGCGCGGGTATGCGGGTGGTGGGCGTTTAGCCGATTTAGACCGCATAGCAAAAATAAAGAGACTGTCAGAAGCAACTGGTATTACAGATTCAAAGTGGTTGAGAAATAAATTAGATGAACTTGAATCAAATTCAGAGCCAGGGTTTCTTGAAAGAGCGGTATCTGGTTATAACCGGCTAAGATCAGCGGCAAGTTTTGGTCGCGCTCCAACCGGGAACGCTCCATATTTGCCAGATATTAACATCGACAAAGCCCCTTCTGTTGATTCTCAAATAGCCTCATTAGAGGCAGAAGCGGCAAATAAACAAAAAGAATCTTACGCCGATCAAAAAACGGCGGCTCCTTTCTTATGGGCAAAAGAAGGCGCAAAACTTGTTGGTGTTACAAACCCGAGTGAACTTGATTTTGCTGCTCCACCAGCCGCTGTTGCGGAACAAGCTGCGGCTACTCAATCACCCATTCCGAAACCGACCGTTCAACAACGTGCGGCGGTTGCAATGCAGCCATCTCCGGCTCCGGCTCCGGCTGCTGCCGCTGCCCCTGTCGTTGCGGCCATGCCGGGACCGGCTGCGCCTGTTGACGATGGCGGTTATGCAGAGCGCATGAAGAAGCTATTGGATGACGACGAAGGCGACATGACGCCTCGTGAAAAGTCGATGGCGTTGATCCAAGCCGGGGCTGCAATGATGGCTGGCGCGTCCAAGCCAGGGGCGACATTTCTCGGTTCGGCTGGCGAAGGATTAACAAAGGGGCTTGAAGGATTCAACACCGCTCGAAGTGAAAGGGCGGTTAAGCGCATGAAGCAAGCGGCATTGCTGCAAGCCGAGCGCCAAGCGGGAATTGAAAACGCGCAACGAGATAAGGGAATTGTTTTGCAGGAAAGGCAAGTTGGTCAAGGCGATGAAAAAATTAAATTAGAAAAGAGTCAACAAAAGTTAGAAGAATTAAAAAACAACGCCATGACTCAGTATTACTTAGCGGAAGCAAACCGCGCTGGAAGGCCGGTTGAGCCTTCTGTGTTTAAGGAAAAGCGTGACGCCCTCGTTGAAGCTGGTGTTCCAATAGCAGATGCAACTCGTCAAGCTGCTGGATTAGAAGCTAAAGAGCAGCCTGAAAGTGTGTTGTATAGCAAGGCATTAGATGCAGCTATTAAACTTATCGGCAATGATATGAATTTGATTAGCTTGACACCTGAACAAAAAATGGAAAGAGCGCAACAGATGGCCGCTAAAAAAGTGTCTGATCAAATGTCAGGCACTTCATCTATTGCAAACGGCGTCGATCAATCTAATAAGATAAGTGGTTCTGATGGTGGCTGGGGCATAGTCAAGGATTAACTTTGTGCCACAAGTAAAAGTAAAATCACCACAAGGCGAAATTTACACAGTTACTGCTCCCGATGGTGCAACGGATGAGCAGATCATTGCCTATGCTCGTAGCCAATTCGAAAAGCCGGAAGCTGAAGAAGCGCCCGCGCCGGTTGTTGACCCCAGCCAAGGGCGCGTCAGTAAGTCAATCGAACGTGGCTGGGAAAATCTGAAGTCCACCGGCTATGGTTTAGCCGTGTTAGGCGCTGATGCTGTTGGTGCTGATGACTTAGCCAATTCGGCCTTAGAAGGTTACAAGAGGACCAGCAAGAAAGCTGAGTCCTTGGCCTCTGATGTTGCATCATACAAAGATATTAAAGGTTTCGGTGACGCCGGTAAGTACGCCGTTGACGCGGTGTTTGAGAACTTGCCGATGTTTCTTCCATCACTTGTTTCAGGCGGTATCGGCGCAACGGTTGCCCGCAAGTCTGCCGAGAAACTAGTCGAGGGTATGGTCGCTAAGAAGATAGGTGAAGGTATTGCCAAAGAAGCTGCTGAAAGGGAAGCGGCTGCATTTGTTGCCAAGCGTGTAGCTGCCGGTTCCGCTGTTGGCGGCTACGCCCCTTCGGCTGGTATGGAAGCCGGTTCAATTTACGGTGATATAATTGACCAAGGTGGCAAGCGCGATGCCTCATCTGTTGGCGCGGCCACGGCTGGTGGTCTTGTCGCTGGCGCATTGGATGTTGTTTCTGCCGTTCCAATTCTTGGAAAGATATTTGGTCAAGCAGCCGGTGAGGTTTCCACTGGTTTAATCAGGCGGCTTGGAACTGAAGGCGCAAAACAGTTTCTTCTGGAAGGCGGAACAGAAGGACTGCAAACAATTGTTGAGCAGCTTTCTGCTAACTCCGTTATTCCAGGCAAAGATATTTCTTGGGATCAAGTTGCAGATGCTGCAATTAAAGGTGCCATCGGCGGCGGCGTTATGGGCGCTGGTACTGAGGCAATTTTTGGCGGCAACACAAAGCAACAAGAAGAACCAGAGCGCGAAGTTAAACCGAATGAATTGGTTGCAAATCCAGAAGGCGCACCAGCCATTGGTACGGTTGCGTCTATTCAAAGTGAGGATAGTGAAGGCAAGCCTGGGCCGATCAGAAACCTCACGATTCAAGGTTATGAAAGAACGCCTGAAGGCGAAGTGCTTGTTAAGTTTATCGACAACGAAACAAAAGCACAAAGAAACGATCTGCTTCTTTCCGACCTCAACGAATTCAAGGTTCCAACCCCGGCTGGTGTCGAGCCGGTAACGGCGGCACCTGTCGCGCCGAATGTTGGCGATGAGGGGCAATCTGCGGATACTGAATCTGTTCCTGCTGGTGGGCCACCTATTCCGCCACCTATTGAAGATGTGGACGCCGAGCAAACACTGACCGCCGAAGAAAAAGCGGCTGGTAAGTCTATTGAAACTGGCGGCTTATATGACGCCCCCACTAAGCCGCTAAAGTTTAATGCTGTTCTTTCTCGGTTGCCGACACCTGAATTGCAACTTGAATACAAAACGCTGAACACTCAGATCAAACAGCTTGAGGCGCTTATTCCGCAAGTGTCGGATAGCCCAAAGTTGTTCGCCGCAAAAAAGGCTGAGTACGAACAGGCGGCAAACAGATTTGAAGAATTAAGCAAGTTGGCGTCTGACCCAAGGCAAACGGGCCAGCCTATTGTTGACCCTGTAACCGGCGTCGGTGGGTCTTTAGAAGGCTCCGTTCCGTTTGAGAAGTCTGCCGCCGTCGCGCCCTTAGACACCGGCCCGACTGTTGTTCCGCCCGCGCCCAATGCTTTAGGTGGATTGGGTGAGAATGCACAAAGACCTGGGTTTGTTCCTGCCACACCTGATGAGTACGGCGATAACCCCGCTATGGTTAATTTTAATCAGGGAAAGAAACAAAGAGAACAAGAGGCCGAAGCGGCTCGTCTACAAAACATTGCCAACATATCCAAAGACTACACCGAAACAGATGGAAGAACGCCACAAAGTCTGTTCACTTACATTAGAAGCAAGGGTGGCATTGACCCGCGTTCTGATGGGGCAAGCCTTATTGCTGACGCACCGAAGGGACTTTTTTCTAGAAAGGGCGGAACGGGGATTAAGTTTAATGACCTTGCAACTGAAGCCAAGGATTATTTAATTGACGTTACAGATACCGATCAACTGGCCGAAGGTGAAATCGGCAAAGGCGGCACGGCGCAAAACACTGATGCTTTAGTGAAGGCTTTGTCCACCAACGGTGGTAAAGATGTTTATGCGTACAACGCTCGTACTTCTGCTGAGAGTGCAAAGGAAAAACAAAGAATTAAATCTCAGTACGGCGATGGCATTCGCGGCGTTTACAGAAAAGTTTTACAAGAGTCTTATGGCATAAATACTGAGAAAAATATCAACATCAATGAAGCAAAAAAACTTTTGCTTCAAGAATTAGAAAAAGTTGACACCGCTAAAGAGACAGCCGCCCGAGATGCGCTTGCTGCTGAAATAGCGGCAAGCAAGGCACAACAGCGTCCACAAACGCAAGAAGAAATAGACGCTCAGATTGATGCCGAAGAAGCGGCTGCGGCTCGTGGAGAACAAGCCGATGTAGCCGAGCAGGGTGAACAAACTGCTCAAGAGGAAGTTGATCCTTTTGCCCTTAACAGGGTGCGTAATGAAGGTGAAGTTCGCGGCGTGGGCGAGCCGGTGGGTGATGAACTCACGGGGACCGACTTCAATAAAATGATTGAGTCGCTGAAGCGCATATTTCCCAACGGACAGATTGCCCTTCGGTTTGAGGAAAAACTTAAAGAACTGATTGACGGAAAAATTGAACTGGTCGATGGCAAGTATCTGAAGCGGGTCATTACGATTGCTTTGGATACCAAGAACAAGCTAGGGACGCTCGATCACGAAGTGATCCACGCCCTACGCGACCTCGATGTGTTCACTGAGGCCGAGTGGAATGCCCTAAAGAAAGCGGCTTTGTCCAATGAAACGCTCATGGAAAAAGTCCGCAAAATGTACCCCAAATACACCGGGGAAAAACTGGCTGAAGAAGCCGTGGCTGAATTGCACAAAGGGTGGAAATCAGGGGATATATCCCTGCGACCGATTGGTACGCTGAAGTCTGGATTACAGGCCATACGCGACTTCTTTAGCAAGTTGGCACAGTGGCTGGGGTTCAATGGGTTTAGCAGCCCAGAGGGCTTATTTGAGGCGGTAAACGCCGGTAGAATCGGCAAGCGAAAGATCGGCCAAGCCGGTCGTAGAACGGCGGCTTTCCTCGCCAATCGCCCCACCACCGATAAGGTTACTGTTTACGACGAGAAAGACCAGCCGGTGTTGGCTGAACAGTACGTTGTCCCTGGTGCGGAACAAGCCCCTGATAAAGCCAAAAGCGCGGCCAACCAGAAGATGCTTGAACTGGCTAGGCTCAAGGGCCAGCAAAGTAAAATGCGCTCTGCCAAGCCCCAAAGGGGGGCTGGGGGGATGTTTGGTGACGAGGGGGCCGACCAGGGCAGCTTATTCCAAAGGCGCTCTGAAGAAGTCGAGCGCGATGCCAATGGCGTTCCTGTCAAAGAACTTGAGCAAACGACCGAGCGCGTTCAAGAGATCAATGCCGGTGCGACAAAGTTAACGCGGCAAACAACCGCGCCTCCGAATCAGGACATTTCATACGTTGGCCGGTACGCTGCTTTCGCTTCTGCGGTTGCCGCGATCAATCGGACCTTTGCGAAGTACCATAAGATTGTCAGGAACAAATTGGCTTTTGAACATGCGATGGTTCAAGACGGCAATGAACTTCTGAAGAAAGCGATTGACCTTAACAAAACCAATCGTCGCAAACTTGAAGCGGTTTTGGAACACGACCGGCTTGAGAAGATAAATCGTGACATGAACTCAAAGTTAAGAGTCGTGGTCACGATGCCAGCCAATTACAAGGGCGTAAACGCCAAACCTGGGGAAACGATTGTCCTAGACGCAGAAACCAAAGCCGCGCTGAAAGATATTCGCAAACTGATGGCAGATCGGTGGAACAGTTATGGTTCTGCTGTGGCCGAGCAATTCGGTTACACTGGTACGTGGGACGTAGAAGCAATCGACAAGGCATTGAACGAAGCTGCCGTTGCCGGTGATCGTGGTGCCGTCAACAAATTGACCAGCGTTAAGGAATTATTTGACCAGACCAAAGCCTTGGCTGGTTACGCGCCGTTTATGCGCTATGGCGACACAGGTTTTACGGTCAAACAAAAGCCCAATTCTGATTCCCCACGGGACAACCTAGGCGGATTTGGCAAGACCGTTCATTTTGAGATGATTGATACAAGCAATATCCTCAGTGATTTTCGCGGTAGCCAAAAGCATAGGGATGCTTTGATTGCCAAGAAGAAAGCTGAGTTGCTGAAGAAGTTTCCAGAAGGCGAATATGAGATTACGGCCAAGCGCGTTGAGCCGGAGGACATTGAGCAGTTAGACATTCCGACAATCGAGAAAATGTTTGCCGCTCTTAATCTCAAGCAAGATGCCAAACGCCAAGAGTTTCTGGACAGCATGATTAAACAAATGCGTGAGGCGCAACGCATTGATTTCACCCGCAAGTCAAACAACATGCCTGGGTATTCACCCAGGATATTGAACTCTCTGATTGACTACAACACGGCTTCGGCTGGTGCGATTTCTGGCATCAAATTCAATAAGGCAAAAGAGGAAGCCTTTGAGGCAACCCAAAAAAGACAGAAGGGTTCCAATGTTGAAGTGCCGCAAAACATCGCCAAGTTTGCCAAGAAGTTCAATGAGTACATTGACAGTTCCGACGCTTTTGCCGGGCGCATAAAACAGTACGGTTTCTGGACAAGCCTGTGGGCATCTCCGGCATCAGCGCTCGTCAATATGTCGCAAACGCCGATGATTACTGCGGCTCAAATTGCTGGCTGGGCCAACCTCGGGTCGTATGCCCGTACCAATATGCTTGCCTTGAGCCTTCTCAGGAAAATGAAGGTCGATAAAAACGGCGTGAGGCTCAACTTTGACAACATAAACTTTGCCAGCAAAGCCGAGAGATCGGCGTTTATGCAAGCGGTGAAGGATGGAACAATCAACCCGCAAACAACGCAAGATTTGTTGGGTGAAGATGGCCGTCCTAATTTTGGTCAAAGCGGTGGCGACGATAATTTTGCGACATTCAGAAAAGCCTTTGACATTGGTTCGTCGATGTTCACAACGGCGGAACAAGTCAACCGCGCTGCTGCATGGCTGTCGGCGTATCGTGAAGTCCAACGTCCTGGGGCATTAGAAAAGTTCAAGAAAATGTACGCGCAAGATCAGCGTGTGCAGACAATGGACTTAACGAAAGAGAACATTGCGAAATTCATAACTGATGAAACGCAATTCATCGGCGGCAAGACGGACCGGCCAGATGTGTTGCGCGGTTTGGGTGGGGCTGTGTTCCAATTCAAAACGTATCCTATGAACTACATCCGAATCTTGCACGGCAATTTCACGCGCCAAGGTGCAGCCGGTAAAATGGCTGGTTTGATGATGATGACTGCACTTGTCGCTGCATCTGGTTTGCTCGGGCTTCCGTTTGCAGAAGATGCGTTAAACATTACCGACGCCATCTTAACTTCTGCGACCGGCATAGACCCCATGATCGAGGCAAAGGTAAGGAACTTTGTCAATCAAATGAGCGGAAGTCCTGAAGTCGCGGAAATGCTGACCCGTGGCGCGTTGAGAAACACGGGCGTTAACTTTGGTTCTCGCTTGGGCCAAGGCGAGATTCTGCCTGACGCCAACATTCTATCTGGCATCCCGGTTTGGGGAACAACGTATGGCCGGTTTGTCGAAGCAAAAAACCGTGCCGATAGCGACCAGCCTGGGGGTGCCGCTGTTGCGGCATTAGCGCCAATCTTAGGGAAGGGGCTGTCTGACATTGGCCGTGGCATTGTCCTTGGCTCAGAAGGACAACGCACCCAAAAGAGGGGTGATATTAAAGTCCCGTATTCTGAAGTTACTGGAACAGAACAATTTACAAAGGCGCTCGGGTTCCAACCGGCCAAGTATTCGCGCATTCAAGAAGAAGATCGGGTTAACCAGCGCATCAAATACAAGACAAGGCTTGCTGAACAGCGTCTGCAATCGCTGCTTGCTTCACACCTTGCCAATAGCCTAGCGGCCCGCAAGGCCGGTGATATTGAAAAAGCAGATATGTATATGAAAAAGCTGAATGACGCATATCAGTCAGCCGCAAGGGAATTGAGCGATCCAGAAGTTCCGCTGGAAGATAAAGTTAAGATACCGAGTTTTGAAACAATTAAAAACAGGGCGATCAGCATGATTAACCCTGAGATTAACTTGATGAAGGCCGACCGCATGAAACGCAAGTTCATGTCAGAGACTGATGAAACTTATATGAACGAGTAGGAAAGTGCTATGAACGATGGTAGCCTCAACGAAGTTTCCCTAACACTCGGCAAGCTGATGAATGCTACGTCTGAAGCTGAACGCACGCGGGAATTGATTTTTCGGAAGCTAGATGACATTGGCAACTGCTTGCAAAAGGTATCGACAAACCTTTCCGCCGTCACTGAAAACCATGCCGAATTAAAAGAACAAGTCGAGACAAAGATTATGCCAGCCGTGGATGAGATCAAATCCATCAAGCAAAAAGGCATGGGTGTCCTTGTCGGGATCGGCCTCCTGGCCGGTGGGTCGGGTGCGATGGTCACAAAAATCGCCAATGTCTATGCGTCGATTGTTGGCAAAACCCCATGAAGGCTAAACTCCAACGGCTCGAAACCGGCCCGCTTGGCACGTTCGGGCAATTGACGATCACCGACAATCACGACGACCACGTTATTCGTCAATGGAAAACAGGTGAGTTGCCCGACAAAGATAATGCACGCGGCGTGTCGTGCATCCCCCCTGGCATTTACAAATGCGGCTTGGTCAACAGCCCGAAGTTCGGCCCTGAGACTTACGAAGTGTTGAACGTGTCAAATCGTTCTCACGTTCTGATCCACGCTGGCAACCATTGCGGCGATACGTCATGTGGTCATACATCTGATGTTGAGGGGTGCATTCTTCTCGGCAAGGAAGTGCTTCCCGTCTTGAACGATAAGAAGGTCATGCAAAAGGGGGTGGCTCAGTCGAGAGTCGCCCTGGCCGAGTTCAAGAAGTTTCTGAACGGCCAAGATTTTGAGTTAGAGATCATAGGCCTTCCAATTGCATACGACACGGTTGGGTCATAGAAAATGCCTCCCATTGGCCCTACCGCCGCGAAGATAGCAGAAGCACATGCAGTATTTGCAAGATTAGGGTCAAAGACGGAAGCCGCCAAGGCCCTTGGCATGTCGCGGTCAACGCTAAATACTTGGCTTAATGGCGCAGTAAAAGCGGTTGAAATCCGCGCCGAAATCGCATCTAGCGAAAGCGAAATAGTAGCGAAGCTACAAGCCGAAAACGAAACTCTTAAAGAGTCGCTCCAAAACGCCACGCGCCCACGCTACACAATTCGGCAAGACATAGCCTCACGCGGCGAAAAACTTAAAATCGTAGTGATCGGTGACGCGCACGACAGTCCGGCCTTAGAAAACAAAGAACGGTTCACACACATTGGCAAGCATATCAACTCAGTCCGGCCAGATGCCGTAATTCAGATCGGTGATTTTATGAGTGCCGATTCTGTATCGTCGCACACGGGTAACCACACGCTCGAAGGCAAAACAAAACCGTCATTTGAGGAAGATATTTGCTCGTTTCGGTTGGCATTAGACGCCCTAATGTCTCCCATAGGATACAAACCTGAGTTTCATTGCACCATCGGGAATCACGAAAAACGCATCTATGCCTACGAAAATGAACACCCAGAAGTTAAAGGGCGTCTTTCGTGTGATTTAGATTTAGCGTTCAAAGATAGGGGCTGGACGTATTCCCCATTCGCGGAACCTACGTTCTATGGCGGCGTTGCGTTCGCGCATTGCACACTCAACAAGATGGGCAAGCCCATGGGTGGGGTTACAAGCGAGAATCAAAGTGCAAACGCGAGCCTAAACGATGTGGTAGTAGGGCATAGCCACGTTAAGAGGGTTATTCGATACCCAAAGCTATTTGGAAAGCACCTCACAGTAGTCAACTCTGGATGTGCATTGCCGGATAATTTTACAGAAAACTATGCCAAGCACTCGCTCACGGGCTGGTCGTGGGGAGTGATGACGTTGACCATCAAAGACAACCACATCCAAGACGACGAATGGGTGAGCATGGCTACGCTCAAAGAGCGCCATGGATAAAATTAGGATTGGTTATATCAATTTTGCTATACAGCCATTCCCCAATGGCTTTGCATCGAATCTCGACGGCAAGACCGATTTCACCAATCAAATCATCTACATTGATGAGATATTGTCGCCCGAAGCCAAGGCGTGTACATTACTGCACGAAATACTGCACGTTATCTGGGCCTTAAGTGCCTTACATGACGAAGATAAAGAAGAGAGGATTGTAACCGCTCTCGGCAATGGCCTGTCTCAAGTCATTAGAGACAACCCAGAATTTGTTACCTTTATTAAGAAAAGGCTTAATTAAATGATCGGCGCTGATGTTGCGAGCGGACTCGCCACGGGTATCATCTCCGGCCTGGACAAACTGTTTACCTCTGACGACGAGCGGGAAGCGGCGAAGCTGAAGTTGGCCGAGGCGTTGCAAGCGCCGACAATGGGGCAGATTGAGATTAACAAGATTGAGGCTGCGTCAACCTCATGGTTTACGTCAGGATGGCGACCAAGTATCGGCTGGGTTTGCAGCCTGTCGCTCCTCTGGTCGTATCTCGGGCATGGGATACTCTCGTGGCTGCTTGTGATCTTTGCCCCTGACCTTGCCCCACCACCAAGGCTAGAGGGTGGCGAAGTTATGCCGCTTGTTCTTGCCATGCTAGGCATGGGCGGGATTAAGAGTTTTGATCTGCTCAAGGGTACGCGGAAGTAGCGTTTCTTTTCCGCTCAAGGCTTTGCTTCAAGGCATAGAGATAAATGTTCATAAACTGATTCTTTTTGCTGACACAAAAAGAACCGCCCTTATCCATTATGTTTCGGCATTGTTTTTCAACAAATCTAATTTCAGTCTCAAGTTCACCAATCTCAGATAAAGAAGTCATAGTGCAACACGCCCTTAGCCTGGGATTTTGTTGAAGTTCTGCATGGCTTCGATGTATCCAGTGACGATGCACTCGACCATCATCTTCCATTCTTCTTCCGTCATCTTGGCAAGATCAGTCTTGCCCAAGTGATCCAGATACTCCCCGGCCAGTCGCCCGCCGTTGTCCATTGCAGCTTGTTCGTTTGGTGTTACGTCAATCATTCGCCTCTCCTGACATTTCATTGAGCAAAAGTATAAAGCTGGCTGGTCGTTCAAAAAAGTATTAAGCAAACTTGGGTCAAAGCCAAACCCCCGCGACTCACGGCGGCATATGTGGCAGATCATTTTTCGATAACTTGTGCGCCGGTATTCCTGATGAGTTTGCCATCCGGCGTTTTGTAATCAACCCATCCTTCACCGGCATCAATTTGTTGGCCGGGGACGATGCTCGGATTGAACAAGTGGGCCGCACACCCGGCTCGTTGTTTTTCTTCGTCCAATTCAGAAATGTCGTGTAAAGCACAAGACCATCGACCGTCTGTTTCAGGTGTGGAATGAATACAAGTCCGGCAATTTACATCTGGCAGTTTCGAGCCGTGGCAATTCTCTTGGAAGTTACAGAACTTGCATTTGTACCATGCCGGGTCCATTGAGATTCGGGCCGGGGCGCGATCTGCCTTGACGATTTCCTTCGGCCTCTTGTCGCCGTAATACTCTCCTGCCTCTGGATTGTAGTTAGTAACGCATGATTGCTCGCTGCGCGTTCCAGGCGTTGATACCGTAAGGTAATGATGCTCGATGTTGAACTTGTGCATGTAGGTCTGGGCTTGTGCAAAGTACACAATGTCCCATTTCTCTAATGCCTCGAACTCTCCGACTTCCATTTTCAACTTATGCAGCTTGTTGAATTTCTCTACGTTGCAGCATTTGTGTTCCCAAACGTGCAATTTCTTTTTCTCGTAGCCAGCACCAAGGATGACACCATCAAGACTTCCGCCGAAGTGTCCTGCTCTGAAATGAAGCTGCTTGCCGCTTGGCTCGGTGATTTGTAGGCTAATGTTCTTGACCAGCCGGAGGCGCGTTGCCATCACGATTTCGCTGTGCTTGCCGTCCTCAGTCGCCTTGATACCGTTGGCGTCGAACTTCTTACCGCCAACCCAATGGAATCCGCTCCATATCTTACGGTCGCATTCCTCGCCAATAGAGGAAGCGCCAAGGTGGGTGCGTGGATTGTTGTCAAATTGCTCGACCAGTTCCTCGTTCATTTTATCAAGAACGTGGTCAACGTGGCTTAGAATAAGTTTTGCCATTTAATACCCCTAAAAAATACCAAGGAACCGCCGTGGCCTCCCGATTGTCACAGATCAACCTCATAATGACTGCGAACAGCTTCGCCATTTTTGTAACCTCCCCTTATAAAAGGACGCCACCAGTAAACTCCATTTTTCTTTATTTTAAAGTGTCCGCGAACCAAATGCTTTCGTATCTCATAATCAGTCATGCCTTCTGAGCGAGCCGCTAGGCGATCACGTTTGGATAAAACTATTTTAACCACGTTGTATGACATGAGTTCAGAACGCCCGTTTCTAACTCGTTTTTTATTAAGTTTCTTAAAATCTTGATTTTCAATTGCTATGTTATTACGAGAATTAAGAAGGGCTAATGTTGACAATAAAAGCCCACCCTCCGACGCTATATCTTTAAACCAATCTGATTTTTTTATATGGGGGTGAGGATCAACATAAGAAAGTGATGGAAACATAGTTCCGCGATCTTCCAAAATAATTGCGGCTTTGCGCTCTTTATCATTAAATTTGTCAAAAAAAGGATCAGTAAGCATAGCTTTATTTTTTTCCGCCCAATAAGAAACAGTTTCGTTAAATAATTTTCTTACTTGTTCGGGAATATCTTTATCAACTGAAAATTCATCTAATTTTTCTACAGCTTGGCTATATGTGCGATCACCTACAGTGAAACACATATCTATTGGGCAAATTACAATACCAGCAATTGGATTTAGTTCTGGTGGTAATTTTTGTTTCCACATGCATGAAACTCTAAAATTTTGCCCAGAATCCTCCAAATATTCTATTAGCATTCCAAATTTTTCAGGAACAATGGCTTCCGGCCTTGTCTCTGAATTATCCCAGCTTTTGTCCTTAATCGCGTCCCCGACCCTTTCGATCCATGTCAATTTATAAGGAGGACGGCACAACGGCAGCGCTGCTAAAAGAGATGACGGTTTTGATTTGTGAATCTGAAAAGCGGCATCCAAAGCAGTATCCGACAACACAAATTTTTGCGCATCCTTAATCTTAGCAATAAGGTCATCTCTATAAAGACGCGCCTCTACTATGGCTGGATGCGAAATATGAGCCATTACATCATCTGCTAACATTTTGTATTTCTCCTCCAAAGAAAAGCCGGGGGCATTGCGCCCCCGGTTCCCCTCTACCCTTTAGCCCCTTATTTTTCCCAAGGCTTTTTGGTTGGTGACGCGCTTGGCTGAGATTGCGTCGGCTGCGGCGACGGCGACGAGCCATCGGCTGGGTGGTAGCTAACGCCGTTCTCCATCTTGCCGCTGGACTTGCTTTCGTACTGACGAATCACAAGTTTCACGGGGATGTTGTGGATGTTTGACGTTTCGTACATCTGCTCGTCCCTGAACTTAAGGGCCTTCTGCAAAGACTTCAAAGACGCACGCGACATATTTTGTGCCGTTGGCGTTTGGTTTTCAACGTTCAACCGATCTTCGTAGATCGCGCCTTTCTTTGCGCCATCGACAATTTGCCACTTGAGGTAAACGTATTTCCCGGTTCGGTTTTTGGTTTCCTTCACATCGGAATCAATGCAGACACCAATGTAATCCCCGGCTGGAAAAAGAACCTTCTCCCCAAACGGTTTTTCATCTTCAACTTCGTCCGATTTCCATTCAAATCCAAGTCTAGCCATTATCGTTCTCCGTTCTTTCTATAGGTTGGGTTAGGCTGGTTTCATTGCTTTGGTAAGTTCGGCTTCAAACGTGCCGTAGTTCATATCCATAGCTTCCGGCAAGTACCATCTGGACTTTGCAACCCAGCCGGGGCGCTCAGTCGTGTGCAAGGCACGCTGCCCTGCGCCGGTTGCCTTTACTTGCTTTTTGTCAAATCCAACATCGCTCTTTGTCGTATAGACGTTGTAATTGGCAAACAAAAGAATGTCGCACCACTCGCTAATCGTGGCTGCGCTGTTCTTGTGCATATCAAGCATGTATCGGTCGTAGCTGTCAGTGAGCGGGTCATCAAAGCGTTTGATTTGAGTGTGGGCCAAGAAGATCACTTGCATGTTCTTGTCGTTCCGCAAGTAATCAAACGCTCTGAGGACTTCGTTCCATATATCAAGCGCGAAGATATAGCCCTTGCCAAAACCAATATCTTCGATGGATTTTACTTTCTGATTCTCAGCGACCTTGCGATGGATTAGCGTTTCCATCCAATCAGCCGTATCCAAAACAACTGTTTGGAAGTCGTGCTGTTCTTCTGCCAGGGAAGCAACCGCTTCCATCGCTTCGTCGTAGTGGTTGGCCTTCGGGAAGGCCGTGACATGCAAAGCATCCAAACCATCTTCAGTTTGAATAAACACCGGCTTGGGTGCTTGAGCGGCGAAGGTGGATTTACCAACGCCGTGCGTGCCGTGGAGGACGATACGCGGCGGTTTGTTAACCGCAGTCGTCCGTAGTGATGCAAGATTTATTGCCATTGTTCTCCCTTTATTTTTCGGTGCGGATGACAGTGACGCTCGTTTTGGCCGGTTCAATCGTGAGGGCCGAGCAAAGCGTCTGATAGATTTCGGGTTCGTTATTCTCAAGGTACTTGACGCCCGTAACGTCGAGTTCGCGTTTGGTTTTAACAGGAATCAAGACGGCTGGAATTTTCAAGCTGTCCAGAATGTCCAAATCGACCTTGCGATTCAGTCGGCCCGTCAATGTGATCTTGTAGGGTCCGATCTGGTGGGATGTGGCTCCCTCTTGTTTAACTTCAAGCAGAGAGATCAGTTCTTCTTCTGCTGCGATGCGGGCCTTGTTGGCGCTGATCTCCGCGTTCTTGGCATCCATCCAATCGGCGGCGGCATCTTCAGCAGTACGGTTGCGTTTGAAGTTGAGGTTCATTTTTGAGTTCCTTTTGGGTGTGAGTATTTATACGCAGAAGGAGATTGCCAATTCGGCAAAGTTCTGTCAACTTGTATTTGAGGGGTATCCAATGACATTGAATAAATGGCTTAAAATCAAGCCTATGCTCGCCAGTGAGTTCGCTGCGTACATGGGTGTATCTACAAGTGCCGTGTCGCGCTGGGTCAACGGCCACCGCATCCCTCGGCCTGAACAGATGCGTATGATCTACATATTAACCAAGAAGCGGGTTCGCCCGCAGGATTGGTTCGTATGAAGATTTCAATGATCATCCCCGGTCAGCCGGTTGCCAAGGGGCGGGCGCGAATCACTACGGTTGGTGGATTCGCTCGGGCCTACACACCGGCCAAAACGCGGTCCTACGAAAACATCGTGAGAAACCACGCGCAAGAGATAATGGCCTTGCGTGGTCTTGAACCACTTGAAGGCCCAGTTGCCCTTTTGCTTGAAGCACATCTTCAAGTTCCCGCGTCTTGGAGCAAAAAGAAAACAGCAGAAGCAATCGCCGGATCGATTGTCCCAACAAGCCGTCCTGATTTGGACAACTACATCAAGGCCGCGCTCGATGGTCTAAATGAAGTGGTATTCAAAGACGATTCGCAAGTGGTCGAGATCAGCGCGAAAAAAGTCTACAGCGAAACGCCGCAACTTTTTGTTTCAATCGTAAAGCTGCCGACATCAACATGAACTCATTTTATGAAACGGCAACGCGCCTGTTAGAGCGCGGCTACTCCATCATTCCGATTATCCCTGGCGAAAAACGCCCTGGCGAATGGGATGGGAAGCAATGGCACGGCATGAACAAGTGGCAACGCTACTGTTCTGAGCGAGCCAAGCCATACGAAGTAGAGATGTGGGCGAAGTGGCCTAATCCCGGCATCTGTGTCGCCCTTGGCTCGGCCAGCAATCTTATCGCCATTGATTATGACTACGGCTCTGACGCATTGCGTGCTGAATTGGTTGCGCTGCTCCCTCCATCCCCGGTTCAAAAGACCGGCTCAAAAGGATTCACCGCTTTCTATCGCGGCTTTCAGCATGTGCCGAAGAAGTTTACATGCGACCAAGTTTCAGTTGTTGAATTGCTTGGCTCTGGTCGGCAAACGGTATTGCCGCCGTCCGTGCATCCTGACGGGATGGCCTATCGGTGGCTCACTGAAAAGACATTAGAGAATACGTCTGTCGATGAACTCCCGACAATTCATTTGGATTACTACGATCAAGTCGCGGAAGTCATTAAGAAGTACCAAACCGTTCCTGATAAAATTATCGGCACGCATAAGTCATTAACCTCTGGCCAGCCAACCGGCGATGGTGACCCGTATTGGCGTGAGATCAACGACAAGGCGCTGCTGAATCTGCCAAAGTGGGTTCCGATTCTGTTTAAGGATTACGTCACAGGCGCGGGCGGCGGGTATCGTGTTGATCCGATCTGGCGCAAGGTCACAAAGCTAACCAAGAAAGTCAGCATCAACCCAAAGGGAATCGTTGATTTCGGCACCGGCCAGAACATGACGGCGATTGATCTGGTCATGGCTGCGGCTGGTTGTGACCACAACACCGCGATTACTTGGCTCGACAACGCCATCAATCCACAAGAAACTTTTGTGATGCCGAAGGCTTCGCACAAAAAAGTAGAAGTTGTGGTCCCCCCACCGGCCACGGTAGCCGAAAAGATCAAGTCGCCAACCTATATCCCCCAGCCATTTCCTGTTGCAAAAGGCGCTGTTGGTAAGTTGGTAAAGTACATCACCGACACGGCTATCAGGCCGCAACCTATCTTGGCTCTGGCCGCTGCGCTGTGCGCTGTTGGAACACTGGCCGGTCGGAAGTACACAACAGCCGGGAGTGATATTCGGACTAACATTTACATTGTCTCACTAGCCGATAGCGGAAGCGGCAAGAACCATTCCCGCGCTGTCATAGATAGAATTTTCACGGAAAATTTAGAGTGTGATCGGTACTTGGGCGGTTCTAAGATCGCTTCCGGCACGGGATTGTTGTCGGCGCTTGAGCGTCACCCCGTCATGCTGTTTCAGCAAGACGAATTCGGTGCGTTTCTTATGGCGGCGACAAACAAAGAGCGTTCACCGCGCCACCTGACAGAGATCGTTGACCATGTGACTGAGTTGTTTACAGCATCCAACATGATCTATCGCGGCATTGAATTTGCCGACCAACGCACAAGAGAGCGCAAGGAATTAAATGACCCGTGCCTGTGCATCCACGGCACAACAGTACCGGGCCATTTCTGGAAAGCCCTTCAATCGAGCAATTCAACGGACGGCTCGTTGGCTCGCTTCTTGATATTTGAAACGGAAGAAAGCTACCCATACTCTCAATACAACCAGCGCAAAGACCCACCAGCCGATATGATCGACCTGTTGCGCCGTATCGTTGAGCCATTGGGGTCTGGTAATATGTCCGGCATTATGTGCGCTGAGTTAAAGCCGGAAAAGATGTGCGAAATATCCTGCACGACCGAAGCAAGTGAATTCATCCAGAAACTCGACCGTGAAAATACGGATTACCTTCGCAAGATCGTTGGAACACCCATGACTTCTTTCTGGTCACGCCGCATTGAGATTATCAATAAAGTGGCAATGATTCATGCCATAGGCATGGATCCAGAGTACCCAACGATAACCCTGGATGATTTTAAGTTTGGTCAGAACATCGTTGACCGCTCCATCAACAAGATGGTTGACGGCATTGAGCGGTTTGTCAGCGACAACCAAGCTGAAGGGCAAACCAAAAAAGTGATTGAGTTGTTCCGCAAGGAAGGCGGGACAATGAGCCGGTCTGACCTGTATCGCAAGACGCATTTCCTGGGCCGGGACAGAGAAACGGTTATCAAGTCGTTGGTTGAGGCTGGTACGATTGAAGCCGAAGTCATCCCCACCGGGACGAAGCCAAAGACAATCTACACTATGATTAAGTAGTGGACTTCTTTGCTGTCCAGGCCGCAACGTATTCTTGAATGTCGGGGCGCTCGTTGAACAGCCTAACCAGCCGAATTACAGCGTTTGATGGCATTGTCTCGCCACTGACCCAGCGATAGTAATTGCGAAGATCAATGTTGAACAAAGCCGCACCAGCCTCGCGGGTTAGGTTAGGCTGGCGCTCCACCCACTTCTGAAAGATGGTGGAGTTGGTTTCTATTTTCTTGGCGGTCATTTGCCTAATCCCTGGTTAAAACGTGGTCGATGAGTAACAGAACAATTACGGTGATAAATCCCATTAGGATGTGGAGCATTTTGGTTTTCCTTTTTTTTCGCGTTTCGGAATAAATGATTTGTATAGGTGAAGTACGCCGCGCAGGGCGATTGCTTCATCATTACGTCCAAGACCAAGCATTTTGTCCCGGTAAGGGCGTATGCCGCGTTCAGCAATTTTTAAGCATGAATCGCAAAACGGCCTTAACCGCAGACCTAAACGATAACTTCCCTCACTAAATAATGTTGTAAAGATTCGTTCTCGTTTTTCTGTTTTTTCATAACCTTCCCAATCATAATCTTCTGACCAGAATTGATCCATGTCGATTTTTTCTATACTTTTATCTACGCGGCCATTCCAAATCATATTTGTGCAACACCGACAACTTAACCCTAGTTGTTGGGCAACCCGCAAGGTTGTGGTAAAAGGATCGGCTTGAAGGTTTCGAAATCTATCGTATCTAAACCTATCTCCTTCTCGCCACGGGTCTTGCTGTACTGCACTTTGACGACAGTCAGAAGTATACTCGACGGCTTTAGTTATTTGACTTAGAGACAAGTGCTTAAATTGAGGGTGGTCATATATCTTTCTGATAACCTCAATGGGATGGTGCGTGTAAACATTGTTGTGGCGGTCAATCAGCAAATGATATTGGCCCTCTGTAATGTAATCAGTTGTCCATTGACCAGGGTAAACCTCAATATCATACGAAATCGTATGACTTGGGTTTTTACACCAATCATTATTATACAGATGATCGTTCGATGAATCAGACCGGCGCATGATCCACCTCGACCTCAGTGTTGTAGCCGATCTGAAGCTGTGCGGCCTTTTTTTCAGCAGCCAGCCGGAGTTGTTTGGCCTCGCGCTTGCGGATTTTCTCTTTCCTCTCATATTGTTCTTGCTCTGCTGCACGCTCTGCAAATTGAGCCGCAAGGTCAGCCTCGAATGAGCGTATGACTTTCTCAGCCAGGGCCGAAAAAGCATGGGCTTCATCAGGCGTAGCAATCCCGGCGCGTATATCTTCCATCTCCGACATGATGGCATCACGCAAACCTTCAGTGGTGCGCTCGAATTTTTCAGGTGATTTTTTCATGGTTCAATTTCCTACTTTGAATTTAGCCGCCAATTCGTCCATTTGCTTTGGGGTAATAGAACGGCTCACAGTGACACGGTTTGTTTTAAGTTTGGCAGCAACAGCACGCTCAAACTTTGCGTAGATTAAATCTCCACGAGCCTGGACTTCACGCTGGCTTGCGCTTTTCAACAACATGGGGCGCGTTGCGGTTGAGATAGGTTGCATCCCATAAAGTGTGTAGGTGTCCCAAAAAAGTGTGCGGGCCATGCGGGCAGCTTGGCGTTTTTTAACATCAGGATTATTGATGTTTGCCATGACGCGGCCAGCCGCCATCGACATGGCAGACTCTCGCTGCTCCCCAAAAAAACGGCGGATTACATAATTCGCGCCAAAATTAAGAATCAAAATGCGAAGTTTTGAGTTTTCTTTTCTGGCCGCGTTTTTTGCAAGCCATTCGGTTGCTTCGCTGGGATCATCATTTGTTTTTTCAAGGGCTTTCTTAGCCCAAACTCTTAGGTCGGCTCTCATATTTATTCTCCCTTGGCTTGTTTACGGGCCAAATCAGCGGCATCAATCATCGCGTTGACGGGCCGGAGGAATTCAGACACGGCATCCCGATACCGCATCTCGGCCCCGAATTCTTGGGCCATCATCCAGCCATCCGCCATGTGCGCGGCTTGGCATTTCTCGCAAAAGATTTGACCCTCGGTGTCAGTGTAGAGATACGGGTCATCGTCGTAGTCGTCGATCAGTGTCGCGCAGCCATCGCATGATTTATCGGTCATATCTATCTCCCATCTTTTCAAACGCTTCTTTGATTTCTTTGCGAGCCAATGCAAGGCACTCAGCCTCGATTGAATCACTGTCCCACACGCTATTCCATTCAGAATCGTCTAACTCCTCGAAAGGAACGTGCAACCGGCGGGCGCTCTCAATCTCAACGTCATCGCCGTGCGGTGGATCAAACTGCGTGCCAGCAAACGCTTTGATGTAGTAAAACCTCACGCGAATATCCTCGTCGTTTTCGCCGTCGAAGCAATGTGTTGTGTCTAATGTGAAGATCATGGAAACAACTCCACTTCCTGAATTGTGTATTCAACATAATCTCTCCAATTCCAAAAATGATCTGGGTCATCTGTCACCCCAAGAGCATTTTGATATTCCTCGTCGCCCATGTTTAGGTGATGTTCACCCCATTGTTTTTTGAAATCATCAAACTGTTGGATAATAAAACCGCAATAATCCCCTGCGCTTTCCTTAGTTTCAAAAGCCCGCACAATCCAAGTTTCTTCTATTCCAGGCTCTTGAATGTCACCGCGCACCAGCCATATCTTTTTTGTGTTCGGCATGGCCCTACACCCCAAAAATGGCGGGCAAGACTACGCCGAACAGGACGTAGAAAACCGCGCACCATGCGACAACGAGAAAGCCTTCGATAAACCCGAGCATCATGTTGGATTTCATGTCGGTGTTCCTTCTGCCTTTTTAATGAGAGTGCGGGCGCGTTTGATTGATTCCCAAACGCGCATTATGTCATCGTCCTCATCAGCGTATTCCACCGCCCAATCAATCAAGGACGGGTTGCTGATGATTTCCTTCAACACTGTTAAAAGATCAGGGGCGGCTGTGATCAAACGCGCATCCTCGTCAGGCACGTTGATCAGTCCGATCACGCCATCCGGCGCTGACAAGTAAACAGCACCGGCCTGTCCAGGCGCGTAGACGGTTTTCCACGGGCCGGGAGTGTGTGGCTTGCTCATGTTATTTACTCCACTGAATATTCGGGAAAGCGGCCAACAATTTTAATGTCGCGGTCGTTGCGACCAAAGGCATCGTACACCCACGACTTAAAATCTTTGATGCTACGCAAATAAGCGCGGTGGTAAAAGTACGTTGAACCGTCCTGATAAACTGCGATCTCACCGCGTTGGCGCGTGCTGTCTTGTCCGGCACGAGCAGTGCGAACGTGTGCCGTTCCGTAATCTTGCCCGGTTTTTGAAATACTCATGGCTTCACCATCACATTCAAAATTTGCGTTGCAAGGCTCACACCAGCCGATTGTGCGCGGATGGTGTGCGCCCGCTTCAAGGCTTCCACAATGGACGGGCAAGCGGTGGCGTTGTCAGGAATCGGGCCATCGTACTGCAATTCAAGTGCGCGGCGGTTCCAGTAAGCGTTGTCAATTTGAGTTGGGTTTTGGTTCATGGTTGAGGTTCCTTTCGTTTTGCAATAATGGCGTTGTGCCATGAGCCGGGGCTGTGGTCAACAACTAAATCGTGGTCCGAAGCCATCCTCATGCGTTTTCAAAAGCCATCCTCAAAAAATAGGGTGAGGGGGCGGCAAGGGCCGGTTTTATTGGTTCGGATGGTGGTCTGCTCACATTCGGTGGGGGGTGTTGTGAGCGGTATATGCCTGACCGTCTGGTGGTCGCGGTATTGGGGGCGGGTGGTGGGCGGGTGCCGGTGTGCCGGTGGGGGAATAGGGGCGGGGGTTTTGCCCGGCCAGGGGCGCAAAAAAAGCCCGGCCAAGGGGGCCGGGCTAGTTGGGTGGGTGGTTGGGTGGTTTAGCTTAGAGTAGCGCCAGGGAAACGTAAAACAAGGCCAGGGCCAGCATAACCAAGATAGAGGCGGCTTGGTCCTTGGTCATGGGGTCGGCTCCTCTGCGTCTGGGTCGCCATAGGCGCTGGGCGTTTCGGTGTAGCAATTGGCGCAAACAAGGGGCCGACCTTCGTAGTGGATAAAGGCCGCTTCGGCTTTCCAGTCGTCGCGTAGTCCGGCGATAGTGGCGCGGGCAATGTTTCTAAATTCAGTCTTACAGCATGCGGGACATAGTGTCTCGCCGTCTGACATAAGCACGGCCAGCGGATAGCCCCCCGGCCATGCGTGAGCGTTGCGGGCCGTGTGTTTTACCTGTGCCAAGATTTCTGCGGCGTGGTTTGTTTTCATTGGACCGACTCCGGCTCGTTCTCGCCCAGCCATTGGTTAAACGTATCGGCAATATATTCTTTTATCTGCCGTTTATTTCTGCCGGTGACTCTTATGTCGAAGTCTGCTCGCAGATCGGCGGTCACTATGACTTGGTGGTCTGTCCAGCCGTCATAGTATCCATGCTCGTTCATGTGGTGAAATGAGGTGGTGAATACGATTCTTTTGTCGGAGATCGATTCCAACTTGGTCCCATTGTCGAATCCGCTGCCGCTCGGGGCGGTTTTCATAATGGCGTCAAGTTTATCTTGCCAGCGGTCGCGGGCGTCGGCGTCAATGGCTGCTGTTAATTGCCAATTCCACCATGCTAAGGCATTTACGTTTTTCATGATGCTGACTCCTCGAAGTCATATTCTGCTGCGGCGTCCAGGGTCGCGGCTTTTATGTCTATTTCATAGTCGTGCGCATCTTGTCCCACAAAGCTCCAGCAAGAATCGGCGTGCTGCCACTTGTTACCGTCGAAGTATTCTCCGACCAAGCCCCAAACCCCTTCGTTGTTTATTTGTTCCAGAAATGCCTTTTTTTGACGTTCCAGGCGTGGGGGGCTTATATCGCTATTCACGCGGGGATCGTAACAATCTCCGCATAAGTCCTCAAAATCGGCGCTATAGTCCGGCTCCCATGTGAGGCGGACGGCTCCGGCTATCTCTACATCTGTTTGGCGTTCGTCCCATTGGGTGAGTATATGGGCGCGGGCTAGTGCGTTTTTGGCGTGCTGATAATCGTGCGTTGTAAAGCTGCGCGGGTGGTTGGCGTATGCTTTCCACATTTCGGCGCGTTCTTTTTTGTAGTGGCGGGCGGTTTGTGGTGTCATGGTTTGGTTTCCTTTCGGGTTTGTTGTCTGCGGGTTGCGTGTGCATCATGCCGTGCGCGGTTCCAAAATATGCGGAGTACGTCACGCGGCGGGTCGTCGTTGTAGTAGTTCCGCCAATCAATGATCTGATCGCCGAAAAAAAACTTAAGCATTGAACGCTCTGCGCGGTCGATGGTCATAAGCGGGGCGGGTGGTGTGCCACCTGTCCAAGCTGTTGGGTTTATGATGCGGTGGGCGGTCATGGTGTTCATACATGAACATGGGCAAAAGTGCCGTTGGGAAGTTGTCCACCTGTCCAAAGGTTCTCGGGCCAACGCATCTTGGCAACAAATTTCTTAGCGGCGGCTAAGTGGTTTTCTTCAAGGTTTAGGGCGTGGTCATACCCTACATAAATTCGGCCAGCCTGAGCGGCTGCGCTGATGCGTGCACCGCGCGTGTTTCCTGGTCCGTGGTATTTCGTGACAATGGCTTGCATGGTTTGGGCTTCCTTGTTCTGGGTTCTATTTGTTCGATTGTTTGCCGGTTGTGGTTTCAATGTCGTAGGGGAAGTTAAATCCCTCTAATTGAACCTTAAGAATCTCAAGCAATTCGGGCGAATACTTCTTTTGCCAGCCAAAGCAAAACCGCCCGGTGTGCGTGTAATAAATCACGTTTTTTGTTTTCATGCCGTGGCTGATAAGCCATAGGAATCCGTCGCGGTGCATCTCGGCACGTTCAATGGTTAGGCGTGCCGATTCTGTTATATCTTTTATATTGTCCGCGATTCGTTGCTTCTCGCGTTCGGTGTTCCCAAACGTCTGGGCATGAATAAAGAGCGGCAAGCGTTCGGCCATTTCTTCGGCGGTTAACGGGGCAAAGGGGCTGTCTGAATCACATACGCGAGTCATGCGAGTCAATTTCAGATCATCGGCGGTTAAATATTCGCTGCCTAGGCAAGCGTTACAAAAAATAGGTGATGTTTCGGCGGGTTCGCGGTGTCCACAATACCGGCAGGCGCGAGTATTATAACGAAGAGTCGTCATCTCTAGGGTTTGGTCTAAATAATGACCTTGAACAATGTGTGCGCGGTGTCCATAGAGCGCGTCCTGTGCCCAATCGAACACGCGCAAACCGCTTGTGCTGATTCCTTCAATGGGTGCCGTGTTCCATTGGTTCGAAAAAAAATGCTTTGTGTCTAGTTCAATCGTTAGGCCGTCCATTTTCGGCTGATAGTGTTCGGCTCCGCCGTGCGAGTGCATGATTCGCGGGTGGGTCTTTTTTAGTTTCTGCCTTAAATCTGTCCACGCGGCTGCTTGTGCTGGGTCGTGTGTGTCGAATTGGTAGGCATGGTAAACGGTTTTCATCGTCTGTTTTCCTTTTGTGGGTGTGGGTCTGTTGGAAATTATTGGCAATCGTCTAGCATAGTCCCAAGCTGCCCCCGGTATTTCGTCAACATTTTAAGTGCGGCGGCTGCTTGTCTCTGAGTGAGTGGGTAGGATTGTGTCGCGAGCGTATGACCGAATCGCCCGTCAAATTTATTGAATCCGATTCCGTTCTGGGTCATGGCGTGGTCTTGGTCGTTTCCGGCCAAGTATCTAAGGGCGCGAATGATGGCTGCTATGCGTGCCGGGGTTATGGCGTCGGGCGCGGGTTCGGTTGGTGCTGGTGGTTGTGCCGGTTCGACTGCTGGTGCCGGTAGAGCGGCGGCGGGTTCTGGTTGCACGGCTGCTGCTGCGGCCAGGGCTGCTATTTGTGCGCGTATGGCTGCTTCGCGGGCCGTGGCATCGTTTTGTAGATCGCGGGCCATTTCGCCGGTTTGCGCGTCTAGCGTGGCGTTAAGAATTTTGATCTTCTTAAGCACGGTCCGCGCAATGTAGATTTCCAGCGAGTCGTCATACATCAGGTAGTGGGCTGTCACCTGCCGTTTTTGAGATATGCGGTGCAGGCGGTCGGTGGCCTGTTGCATGTCACTAGGTAGCCAACTCATAGCCATATGCACAACGTGCGCGGCTTGAGTCATCGTATGCCCGACTCCCATGGCCGTAAGGCTGCATACGAGAACGCGGCAAGGGCTGCTAGGGTCTTGGAATAGTTGCACGAGCCGTTGGCGCTCGTCGGTCGGTGTGCTGCCGTGGGCAACGGCTGCGCCGTACTCTGCAAGGCCAGCCGTTACAGCTTCAAGGGCTTCGATATGGTGGCCAAAGATCACTAGCTTGTTTTCGCCGTTTTCGAATATGTCTTTCGCGTATTGAATAACGGCTTCGGCTTTGGCGATTTCCAACTCTTTACGGATGCGGCTGATCTCCTCGAAATCGGCTAACTGTGAGTTAAGAGCGCGGACGGCGGCGGCGTATTGCGCGGCGTTTGTCACTGGGTCGATGCTCTCAAGGTTCGCGGCTAATGCCTTAACCTTGTCAAAGTAGGGGCGCTCGGCGGCTAGGATGCTGGCGGCTCCGTTTTGGGGTAGGGGTATCAGTTGGTCGCGTTTGGCGGGCAGGTCGTCCATAATGCCGGGGTCGGATTTGAGGCGGCGGACCATGATTGTTGAGCGGAGCCGGGCGTTCAGTTCGGCGGCATTTGATGACCCTGAGGAGTCGAACCCGAAGCGGTTTTTATGCCCGGCGCAATAGCGGATGGCGTATTGGTACCAGTTCGGCCAGCCGTTCGGATCGCAAGCGTGCAACAGGCCGAAAAGTTCAACGGGGCGGCTTGTGGCGGGTGTGCCGGTCAGGAATAGCACGCGGTCGGCGTCGATGCCTTTGAGGGATTGGGTGCGCTTGGTGGCTTTCCGGCCAAGTATCTGGGCGGACCGATTCGCGTCTGGGTTTTTGAGATAGTGAGCTTCATCGCAGAGCAAAAGCGACCATTTGCGAGCCAATAGGGCTGCGGCTGCGGGTGATTTGCGGCTAAACACGTCATAATGGGCAATTACGACTTGCGTCGTTGGGGCGTGGGTGGTTTCCGCGATTCCTACGGTGCGGGGCGTGGTTGCCCATGCGGCTAGTTCGTTGCGCCAATTTAGGCGCAAGGATGCGGGGCAAAGTATCAGGATGGATTCATACTCGGGGTGTAGGTTAACAATCGCGCACCCTTGCGGGGTTTTGCCTAAGCCCATCTCGTCGGCCAGGATCGCGCCTCGTAGGCCGCTTTGGCGGATTTGCTCCAGCCGGGCGACGCCAGCGGCTTGAAATGGCATTAAAGCCCGGCCAGGAGGCGCGGGGATTTCTAGGGGGGTGAGGGGCGCGGTCGCTCGACTTGCCTCTACAGCGGCCAGGGCGTCGATTTGGGGGCGGTTCTGGGGGCGTAGTAGGGCGGCGGTCGCGGCGTCGGCGTATGCGGCCAGCCGTTGGGCTGCGTTGGGGTCGGTGGTGTACCAGCGGCGTTGGTCGGGGTGCCAACGCCATTTGGCAGCTTTCAGGGTGTCTTTGTCTTTGTAGTCGGCGACGGCGTAAAAAGTGGGCGGGGTTGTCGGTTCGTGGTGGATTTTCATGGTGTGGGGGTTCCTGGGTTTAGAGTTGTTTAAGGGCTGCGCGTTTGGCCGTTTCAATCTGGGCGCGGGTCATGTTTGCGGCGTAATCGCGCACAAAAATCATTGCCTTGTCGCGTTGCGTTTCCGTCAATGCGGTGATTGCCAGCCTAAGGGCTAGCGCAAGGGCTTCGACGTCGTTTTTAATGGGGGCGGCGGTTTTCATAGGTGCGGGTTCCTGGGTTCGGGTTTAGATCAACTGAACATGACTCAAGCTGTTCAAGCCTCTGAAAGTGTAAAACCCGGGCTTGTCGTCGTGTGGTTTCAGGTTACGCCAGCCAAAGTATTCAATTTGTAGGCCGTGGGCTGACTCTCGGGTGTTAGTTTCAACGGTTTGAAACGGGCCGTGGGGGGCTGCCTTGTGGTGTATGTAGGCGGTCGGGCCGGGTTTGTCGGGGTTGTCGGGCGTGGTGCTGGTCATGCTAGCTAAGGCTCTCAGCGTAGGCGTTGGTGTCTTTCAGCACCTCGTCGAGGTTGGTCGTGTGGTCACAGATAACGTCCCAGCCGTCATTGCCGTACACGAAAAAAACCCAACCGTTGGCGGGATGTTCGCGGCCAGTGGTGTGCGGGGTGGGGATGTTGTCGGGCTTGTAAACGAGCAAGCGGTCATCATCGCACTCGCCCAGTTCGAGCATAACTTGCTTCTTAGAGCGGGTGGGGGCGCAGGGTGTCTCGTCACCCTGGGCAACGGCCAACGTAAAGCCCGCGTCGAGCAGGGCCGAGACAGCGCGGGAAGCAATGGCGCGCTCGACCTTTTGGCGCCTAGTAACGTGAGGGTCGACTTCATAAGCGGTGGTCACAATGGTCATTGGTTTGTCCTTTGGGTTTGGTGTGGTCTAGCACCGCCTTAAGCCCGCTGCGGTTTTGACACCGAGCGGGCTGTTGGGGGCGGTGGGGCGGCTATTCGTCGGCGTGGTCGGCTTGTTCTTTCCTGGCGGCTGCGGCGGCTTCGGCGCGGGTCTAAAAATACATGGGTATCTCCGTTTTCCTTCTTCAATTCGTACCAGCCTTTTTTAACAAGCGGCTTGCCTCCTTGCGTGTAGTTGCTCACGCAATAGCGTTGCACAGTCCACATGAGGCCCGTGAGTTGGTCGCCTACTACTCTGACGTCATTGTGTTTGGGTTCGGTTTTCATAGCTTGCTATCCTTTGCCTGGTTTAAGGGTGGCGATCTGCCAGGGTGTTGGTAGCATGGCATAGAGCCAGGTGCAAGCGGTTTATTGTGTAATGATTTCAATGGGTTGGAATAATGAAAGATAATGTTGAGGGCATTTTGCATTTTCCCAACATTTTCTAAGTCATTGAAAAGATTGACGTTTTCGCTCTTTTCTTACTATATATATATAATAATATATAATATATAATATATATAGAAAGAATTAGCGGCTGTTAAGGAAGGTTAACGGGTGGTTGGGGTGTTGGGGGGAGTCTGGTGGGGGTAAATATAGGGGGGGAGAAAATGTTTTTACATTATTCGATTTTTAGGGTCTTTTTTCGGCGTTTTATTCAATGGTGACAATGCTTTAAGAAAATGTTTTGAGGTGTTGTTGGGGATGGCTATCTAACATCTGGCGGGGAGCCACTTTTTTGGCTGGTAACTCATTGATCTGGCTGGTTTGTTATGTCGGGGGAGATAATGTTGAGAGATAATGTTGGAATGCGGGCCGTGGGGTGGCTATCTGCCAGGGCTACCATGGGTAGCGGAGGGGGTCCGGCTTGCGAGTGTGGGGGCATCTGTGAAGGCCGCAATGGCTGATCGCCATCGCTAAAAAGGCGAGTACACGCGGTTTATGCAACTCTAAGTGTATGGCGGGGCTTGGGGGAGTTGGCTGGTCTGGTCGTCTACCGGGCGTTTGTATTCCCCAACGGCCAAACATGCGCGGATAATATCAGCGGCGGCCAGTCGGGCGTCTATGCGCGTGGTGATGTTCTGCCGGGCGCTGAGTCGTGGGTGAACCGATTTCCAGTATTCAACATTCTGAAAAAATTCCAGCAGCTTGCCGGTACTCATCTCCTCGGGCCGGAGTTCCCATATATCGCCGCGTTGGGTCTGAATCACATAGCGGCGGCTTCGTCGGTACTGGATATACCCCAAAGCCTTCCAAATCGGGGCGCGGCGGGCCGTCTGCTTGGGTGGTAGGTCGGGCCGGGCCGGTAGCGGCTCGGGGGCTGTGGGGGTGATTTGGCGGGAGTCCATGCCATTCCTGGGCGGATTAAGTGCCGAATGATCCGCGATACGCGGTGCGGCATTTTGTAAGCCAGTGAATCACTAGGTCAATGGCTTAGTGTAATTGCGGTTACACTAAACCTCGGTGTCGTCGGGGCTGGGCGCTGCCTTCAACCTTCCAGTTGCGGGAATGTTGTGCCGATCTGGTGCGGGGAGATGGGTAGGGAGATGGGTACGGGATTCACCCATCGGCGGGAATGGCTCTATTCTGCGGGTTTGCTGAGCGAGTGTGGCGGAAACTATGTCCGCCATTGTGGGCGCGGCACCATGTGCCGGGCCGCATGTTGGGCTGGTATCGTGCCAGCGTCCCAGCCGACCAGAACCGCGTGCTAGTGAGTAAGGACTCACTAACGATAGGCATGGCCCGGTGGGGCTGCTGGCCGATGCCGTTCACGACCCCCACCCAGGCACTTTTCCGGGCCTTAGACCCAGCGTATCTACTGTTTACCCCCTCGCACCCATTTCCAAAAAATTTTTCCAAAATTTGAAATCCAACTTTACAGTTCCCACACTGTGTGTATAAGGTGTGTACGAAGGTTAAGGGAGGCGATTATACAAATTTTCGATCTAAAGGATGCAGTTGTTGTTGTGAATCAACCTGTTCCTGCGGCTGGTCGGGTTTGGGGCCGGACGTTTGAGGAGATGCCGAGGTACAATGTGCTGACGGAGTCTGGTGAGATTTTGAAGGACGTGCCGGTGACGCAGTTGCGGCTGGTTAAAGGATCGGCCCAATGACCCCCCGCGAGGCGCTTCAACGTATCCCGTGGCCTGAACTTGGGCCGGGTTTCACAATTAGGTTTGGGCAGCGTGAAACCGACGCGATCCTCACCGCGCTCGCCCCTTACCTGATACCCGAGGGGTGCAAAGTTATTTGTGAGAGATGCAATAGACCGCCGCGCTCAGACTGCCCTGGATACGTTTATAGTATGGATGAAGATCGCGTTCCCTGCCCCCTCCGAAAGGCCACGCCATGAACCCAATCCACAAAACCGGCGTCGTGTTGTATGCGCTCATTGCTATCGTGACGTTTGGACACGCGATCAATCTGCCGCATGGGTCGGACAGCAATGGTCAACTCTATCACGCCTATCGTGCGATGTTTGGTCCCTTGGCATGGCCGCTGTATTGGTCCGCGCAAATGTGGGAGCCAAAGCCATGACCCGCAAGCCAAAGCGCGTGACTGAGTGGCAACCGATTGAGACTGCGCCGAAGGATGGGTCTGTTTTTCTTGGTTTATGTAGGAGCCAAAATAATATCCAATTTGTTTCTGCAAAAAAGGATCAAAAAGGCCGAGGATGGACTGACCCATTTGAACTTTATGATTATAACATAAAATTAACCCACTGGATGCCCCTACCCGAACCACCAAAGGGAGTGAAGTGATGACCGACACCGCAGCGCCGAGGTTTACTGTTGATGAGTTGCTCTTGATTGCAAAAGATGCAAGGGCGAATGGTCAACTAACACCAGCGGCAGCGATTGAAGCCTACGCCGCCGACCTTTCCAATGCGCCGACGAGGGATGATTTATCTGCGCTTATTGCTGACCATTTTATGCTTGGTAAAAAGTATGCAGATCAATACGCCGACATTTTCATCGCAGCGGGTGTGAAGGTGCGGCCATGAGTGCAGGGAAAAACTTTTCATGCACTAATCGTGGTCAAAGAAAAAAAAGTGATTTCTACGAAACTCCGTTTTCAATGACCCAGCAATTACTTGATGTTGAGCCATTTAGTTTTGGAGAAAAAACACTTGAACCCGCTTGCGGTGATGGCGCGATTGTAAAGGTGTTGGGTGATAGTGGATTTAAGAACGTTTCATATTACGACAAAGAAACCAATTTTTTATTAGAGAAAACCGAATACAGCCAGATCATTACGAACCCACCATTTTCGCTTGCGACTGAATTTATTTTGAAGGCAAAAGAAGTTTGCACAAGAAAAATTGCGTTCCTGCTGCCACTTTCGTATCTGCATGGAAAACAGCGGCTTGATTTAATCTACAAAGACACAGAATTTCCGCTTGCGCGTGTCTATGTTTTTTGTCGCTACCCGATGCTTGGTGATGCTCTGAGAGCAGACGGAAAATATAAAACCGGGATGATGGTCTATGCTTGGTTTATTTGGGAAAAAGGCAAGATTGGAAAGCCAGAGATAAACTGGATCGACAACACGAAATTTGTCATTGGATCAAGGCACAACGCACAGGAGCGCACCGATGACTGACACCCCCACGAAGCTGAGTGCGGAGGAGTTGGCTGGAATACGCTCACGCCGCGCCGAGGCGATAGACGTAAACCGTTCCTACACTGAATTGTACATCGAGGAGTATCGGACTTCGACAAAACTCCTCAACCACATCGCCGCGCTTGAACTCGCAATGATTAACAAGGCGTTCCAAGTTTTTGACGCAGCGATCAAGGAGACAAAATGATCGTTTCTCTCCCGATCCATAAATA
>Ga0209596_1000154_pt1 | contig 61588 bp, 63 predicted proteins | sample M_130807_MF_Meta_FD_187314 | JGI IMG/M metagenome (GOLD analysis project Ga0209596, IMG submission 187314) | Freshwater microbial communities from Lake Montjoie, Canada to study carbon cycling - M_130807_MF_MetaG (SPAdes) (version 2) | ecosystem: Environmental > Aquatic > Freshwater > Lake...
TAATAATCTAATGGACCCCTTTTCCAATTATGACTATATCAAGACGTCAAAAATGAATAATTGTAAGGATTTATATTACCAACATTATTGTAAGTTGTATGATATTGACACTGAAATATAAAAATTAAATATATTGATTATTTATAACATAACATGAATACAGATACTATTATGTTGGTCTTTTGGGTTATTTTAGCAGCAATTACGGCATCTCTAGAAGTTGTATTTATAAAAAAATACATACAAACAAAGGAGTGGTCTTGGTTTTATTTATCATTTTTGACAAGTTTATTTTTAATATTAGCGTATGTAAAAACATTCAGTGGACAAAATGTATCTATTATTTATCCAATAATCAAAATTTTATCTATAATAATTGTTATTATAACAGGTGAAATATTTTTTAACAACAAATTAACAATCAGAGTTATTGGTGGAATTATATTTGGTGTTATGTCTATTTATTTATTAGCAAGTTGAAAAACAAGTTAATCCAATCAAATAATGTATATTTTACGTTATACATTATTTATAATATTCCGACTTGCCTGAATCGAACAGGCGACAATTTGATTACTTATTTTCCTAATAAAATTGGATACATCTACAGTCAAACGCTCTACCAACTGAGCTAAAGTCGGGTAAAAAAGATGCGGTTAGGATTTTGGTTTTTAAAATAGTCTTTTATTTTATCATCTTGCGATTACTAATATAAAAGGTTTTCCAAATTATCATCTTATTACGGATAATAATTGTCAAACGTTATTTTTAATTAAACTTTAATTGGTTTCGTGAATGAAATTTTTATTGCTGTGCCCTAACATATTAGTATTTGATTTGTCTTTAAGTTGTTTTACAAATAATAAATTAATTGTTTTGTTTTGTTTTGTTTTGTTTTATTTTGTTTTGTTTTATTTTGTTTTGTTTTAGATCCCAATGCTGCTATTTACAGAGTTAATGTATTGTCTAACATCCTTTTTGGAGGCGATATACCAAGCCGGGGGCACTAATTGGATATTAGATGTATTACAAGCACTGCCAACATTGTTCACAGATGTGCCGCCTGTTAAAATACCGGTTCCGGTTTGGACACGGTAAGGGAAAGGTTTCTGTAGCGGATCCGGGTTCGTACATCTGCGTTGGATACGTAAAGTCTGCTGACTGGCATCAATAGGGATCTTAATGTTCTTAGTATAAGGAGCATTGGACTGCATAATGCCCATTGTGTAACCGCGAGCAGGTGTTGATTGGCACTGAGTAGAGCCACACGTGACAATGTGACCAATATACTTTGCCTGATCATTCACGTCAACAACGCAATCATTGGATGCGCTCAAATTGTGAATATATAGACCTTGACTAGCACTGTCTGTCTGATTTCCAGTGTAAACTGGCTGTACCCAATTGTTAGGATATTGACCAGAATATGCCCACCTAAACCTCTTTCGTAACATTCCTTTTGTTGACAAGACGGATTGTTTGATAAATTCCCATTGATTTCCCTGAACTGTAACAATACCATCACCGGCATTTAAGACCGGCTCTGCTTGATAATAACGACCACCAGAACCACCCCAACCAATGGGATATTGGCCTCTATAAGGCGTTCCTTGTTTGCTAAATTTCATATCCTTTCCTACACTAATGCTTCTATGAGAGCCTTGAAGAGAAAACCCAACAGGTCCGGCATGCTTTGTAGCGTCTTCTAACATAACCGATGTTAAAGATCCAGGTGTACCAAATGGACCCTGAGGCAGCCAATAGCCACCGGGCGGCTTGCCGGATCTTTTTGTTAATGATGACATATAATTGGTTGTTTTCTTCTTTAAAGTAGCAATTGACATATATGATTAAATGAGAATATTATTTTCTTAACTTCGTGAACCTTTTTCCACCTTTGAAAAGGTGGAGCCAAACAAATAGTTTGAATTGTTTGTGTTACTAATTATATAGTTTGACTCCACCTTTTCAAAGGTGGAAAAAAGGTGGAACTATATAAACAACAAGACTCGTTGTTCATATTTCTTGTTAAGACATCGTTTTATGAACCAGTATACTTTGCTATATTTTATTGGGTTAAGATTTTTTTCTAATTCTTTATCAGTTGTTAAACCATTATGTATTAAGTTCTTATTCAATATACAAAAAGCAACTAATACACCTAAACTGTAATAACTTGATTTGTAATGAATAGATGATGGTAAATTTGTTAGTTCAAGTAGTTCAAAACTTGAAAAAACTGGCTTAATAATTGGACTACAAAATAGAATTGACTTTGTTTCGGATTCTAAAGGTAAAATATATTGCGGGTTTGCGACAATAAATGTTTGCTCATTGATTACCAAGATGTCATTCAGATTGTAACCATATAAGACGTATTCATTTTCTTCCAAATATTGGATCTGTGATGATATATTATATATTAATTTAGCACATTCACGTTCAGACATTTTATTGTTAGTTCTTGTTTTCAAATATTCGGATAAGGTTTGAACTGATGCTGCTGTAAAGAAAATTGAGTTTTTCCGTGGATCGTGAAATGCGCTTGTTAGTATGTGTGATTTAATAATAGATGAATATAGTTGTAAACTATATTTACCATTTGAAACAAGACTATAACTATAATCTCCTAATTGTTTTATTTGATAATTATTCATTTGAAATTGTTATTTACTTACCTTTATATAATAATTTAATTATTTATTTGAAACCCAATATATATATTTTATATTTTATATTTTATATTTTATATATTATAATGAAATATTCAAAATATTTTGATAGAAGAAGTAGTACATTCTTGAAATCATATGAAATGATAAAGGAAAATATGGGAAAAAATGGAAATGAAAATAAAATGTATAATATTGTAGAATTAGGAACCAGTCGTAGTTTTGTAACTGGTGGTATAGATGGTTGTATGAATACTGATAAAAAATATTGGAGGCCATTCAAACCTGATATTTGGGATTGGGGGCTGGTATTTTTACAAAGGTATTTGGTGAAAATTTGAAAGATGAAACGTGTAATATTTATACAATTGATCCTGATGACAACGCAATTGCTATTGTAACAACTATGTGTAAGGAATATGAAAAGGTTAAAATCTGTAAAACACATTCAACCAACTTTTTGTCCGATTTTAACGAAAAGATAGATTTTTTGTATATGGATCATATGGAAACTAGTGAAGATGCTGCTATTCAACATCTGAATGATATTAAACTCATTTTTGAGAGGAATTTAATGAGTGAAAATGGTATTATATTAGTTGATGATGTTGGCCAAAGTATCATAGATGGAAAAGGAAAATATAGCATCCCATTTCTTCAAAATAATAATTATAACATTGTAATCCACGATTATCAAGTATTGATGGAAAAAAATAACGTTTTGGTTTAATTAAATTAAATTATAATCATAACATTTTTATATATCTTGTATTTGTGTTTCTTGTACTATTGTTTCTATTTTTAATTGTGGTTCCTTCTTTTTAAGTATGATCCTTCTCTTTTTTGTGCTGTTTATTACTTCTAACTGAGCTATTTCTACTACGGATTGTTTTGGTTCTTCCTTTATAATTGGACTTCTTGTTTCGTTTCTTACTTGACTTCTATCGTCCCTTCTATCGTTTCTAGCTTCGCTATCCCTTCTATCGTTTCTAGCTTCGCTAGGCCTTCTATCGTCCCTTCTATCGTCCCTTCTATCGTCCCTTCTATCGTGCCTTCTAAATTCATTTTGATCTTCAAATTCAATTCTCGGACCATTATGTCGTACATTTCTGCGAATGTCTTCGTGTTTCGCATTATTATTAGTCCATCTGTTGGCCGATATCTTCCAAAACCAAGGCATATTATAAACAACCTTGATATCCTTACCTTCTATAAGGCGGCGTCTAGCATTAATCGCATCGTCATTCCAGTACCACTTTCTAAAATGAATGAATATTCTCTTATACTTTTCTCCCTTCTCTGAACTACGTTCAATAATGTCAATGTGATCTAGTTGTCCAAGGTCCAACTGTTCAAACACTTCTCGGACCTGTAACTCACTAATATTTTCAAAAACACGCGGAATACACATACTCGGCTCATTTTCGGCGAGGTAATTAAGGTCAAAAATACGATTACTTGCTGAAGACATTTTTATTAAACTTTCTTTTAAATATATTATAAAAACAATTTAAAGAGATGAATGTGCTTCAATTTTTTTACGCATTTGAAAAAAATTGAAAATAAGTTTTCATTAATATATTCTATTATAAATATAAACTGTCGTTATCATCTTTTAGAATGAGTATTGAAAATTTATTTACTAGACGCTGCTCCTTTTGCAGTAGTATAGAGCACGATATTCGCGTGTGTAATTCGCCTTTAATTAATGATATTGATCGCCGATTATCCGAAGGATTTTATGCGATTACTCAACAGGGTGAATTCTTAAGAACAAGAGAAGAAGATATAAGAGAGCGTTTCATTGTTTGGGCAACTGATATGTTTCATTTGAAGGATTTGCGTGTATTTGTTGTTACTACAATTGGTTCACCTGCTTCTGGATACAATAAAAGGCAGTATGCTGAAGAAGTATGGAATGTTTATAAGACACTTACTACTAACAATTTTATTAATGAAAACGAAGCGTCTTTTAACGCTGAAGAAGTGTCTTTAAACGCTGAAGAAGTGTCTTTTAACGAAGTGTCTTTAAACGAAGTGTCTTTAAACGCTGTAGAAGTTGTAGAAGACGAAATTACTTGGTCAATTGACCGAACACCCAGAAGGCATAGTGACATTGAAATGATGTCTTTACCAAGCATTAGGATGTCAAGGAGCGAGAGAGTTCGTGAACGACGAGCCAGAGACGTTATGAATTATATTCCTAGTCCTGAATTTGTATCATTTGTAAGAAATTTGATGACAGAGCTAGATGAAGAAGCAGACTTTATACCATTTTCAGAAACAAATAACAAATTCAATATTGCTTTAACTGTATTAGAATCAGGAAAAGAAGAAGAAGTTTGCGAATGCGCCATTTGTTTAAATGACGAAATTAACAATTCAGACATTGTTAGATTGAATTGCGAACACCAGTTTTGCGGTGACTGTGTTATAAGTATATTAAAAACACACAAAAAATCATCAGAATTTGCGCCCCGATGCGCTCTGTGCCGAACGGATATTTTGGAAATCAAGACAAATAACACCGATGTTCAAGCAAAGATCCAGGAATTCTGCTTATAAGGACACGATATAAGGACACGATATAAGGACACGATATAATATGTATATGTTTTTTTTGTAAAAAAAACGGTTTAAAGACTTGTTATTAAATATAATTATTACAATGCAGTTTATTAGTACTAGTACAGCTTCTATTTACATTTTTAATAACTTTAGGAATATACTTACTCATCAAACGGATAATGATAGGTTTATGCATTTGAAGATATTTGTAGATAGTGATGATCCGGAGCTAAAAGATATTTATATAAATGCGGCAGCAACTCATAACCAGAAGATAATGAATGATCCGCAGTTTTTTGATGCTGGTTTTGACTTGTTTTTGCCTCAAAATATGAATTTTTATATGCCTGGACACATAGAAACACGCGTAAACAAGGTAGATTTTAAGGTTAAGTGCTGCGCTAAGGTTTGTATGTTGGATAATGAAAATCCTACAAATAAATCGTATTTTAGTGGTTTTTATACGCATCCTAGGTCAAGTTTGTCAAAGACACCTTTGCGGCTTGCGAACTCCACTGGAATAATTGATGCCGGATATAGAGGCAATTTAATTGGTATGTTTGATTGTATTTGGTCTGCTGAAGCGTCGGGTATGATTAATTCTGACTTTTCCTCTGCTAAATTTACGCGTTTATTACAAATATGTGGTCCCAATTTGATGCCAATTTTTGTGGAGATCGTTGATTATGCTGAAGCACTGGGTCCGAATACGATCCGAGGCGGAGGAGGAATTGGATCTACTGGGATCTAAAACCACCTTTCCAAAGGTGGTGCCAAACATCTAATTAGGATTGTGTTTGGTTCTAATTAAGAGTGCTTGGGTCTTAGATACACAGAACATTTCATAACTTTGTGAAAGAAAAGTGGAGCAAAAAAATCCAAATTAATAATTTTGCTCCACTTTTTAAAAGTGGAATATATTATATACAAATGGCTTCTAGTATATTTGTGAACAAGAATATCAACTTAGTTGTTGGACTAATATCATTATTAGTCGTACTTTGGCTCATTATGTTTGCTATTCCAAGTCTTTTTGTAAGCTTATTCAACACTGTTTTAGGTAATTTTATCCTGCTTGGAATAATTATCTTGTCTGGAATGTACGACACTAAATTGGCGCTAGGATTATCTGCTGTGTTTTTCCTATTGTTTCGTTTTTCCCATTTGTCTATTTCTATGTTTTCAAATGCTTAGATACAAAGTTTGTGTTTAATTTTATAGTTATATTTTAAGATGAATTATAACTATAAAAAAATTATTTGGATTGTTGGTGTGATTATAATACTTTTATTGATTAATAGATGGTTACAAGTGAATACAAAAGGTAGAGTGAAAGAAGGATTTGATATTAGTGGTTTGAATCCCGAGTTCAATTCCATAGATACTTTAGAAGCCACTTTTAAACCCGTACCCGGTTTTGTTCCCTGGCCAAAGGATCTTGTTCATCGGTTTAAAATATATCAAAAAACCGTCAGCAAAAACGTGAAGCAATATAATATGTATGTGCTCCAGCAGCAAGCAACTGCGGAAGAAGCTGAAACACTTATAAATACTGGTTATTGGCCATGGCCTGAAGATCTAAAAGACGAATATATTAAGGCTGTTTGGCAAAATCCGATTATCAAAATTGATCCGAAGCTTGCTCTACAAAATGCCCAAGAAATATATTGTAAAAATGCTGCGAGACAACTACTTGGTTGGAATACCAAAGAAGGACAATTTTTAATCTACGGATCCAATACTGGACGCACTGGGACTATGCCAATGAATAATACAATCAAATGTTCTACTGATTTAAAGAACTCAGTATTACAAAAGATGGTTTATAAAAGCTACAATTTATGGAATGGTTACAAGAATACGGAAACAACGACAATAAAAAATGAGGATATCCCAGCTGAAGTGTCAGGATTTAGTTTTGTGAATGGGGCTTGTAATCCGTGTAATGCGATGAATCAGACGCCTGAATATAATTGTCCTTTTAAATTAGCAGTAAAAGGACAGGGTTCAGAAATTAGCCCAGTGTGGAAGAGTTTGTGGGGCTTGTAATTTATTTAAGCATCTTCTTGTTGGCTGCTTACGCCGCGCATTAGTCCAAGTTTCTGCGGACTCGCATATGGAGACGTAAATGTTGTCTTTTGTCTAATGTTTTTGTTAAAAGTTGTTAGCAACTCATCTTCCTTTTCCTCTTCCTCATCATCAGAATTTGCTTGAATATTATTACTAAAACAAGGAGCAGCAGCTCTTGTAATACCTTCTTCTTCAGAATCTGAATCGTTATTATTACTAAAACAAGGAGCAGCTCTTTGAACATCATCATCATCATCATCATCATCATCATCATCGTCATCATCATCATCATCATCATCATCATTATTATTATTATAGCAGGCTGTTTGTCTCGTGTGTGATCTTTGATTATATTGTTCAGGTTCATCATCATCTATTGCGTCGCAAGTATACGTCTCCTGTCTACCTTGCGAATTTATTCTTGAGTTGATATATACTTCCGCATTTTTTTTTCCAATGTTATCCATCGTGACCTTAACATCCATACAAAGTGTCTTGAAAAACGCGTCATTATTTAAGTCATTGTCATTCATATAGCGCAACATTTTGATCAAGAGTTGTTTCATTTCTGCCTTGAATTCAGTCTGTACTTTTTTGAATTGCTTGTTTCTATCTTTTGCCTCTTGAGCCTTTCTTTCGGCAATTTCTTTGTCGGATGAATATAAATCATCATCATCTTTTATGCCGAAGAGTATGTGATCTAGGTCACCTGAATAATTGGACTTATTCATTTCATTGCGCAACTGCTCTAGTTCTTTCACCTTATACATTGCTTCTTGAACTGCTTGACGGAATTGAAACATTGTTAAATCAGACTTTTCATTTTCTGAAATTATATGCTCAAATGGTAATCCGTTCATTAGACAGCGGATTTTGATGATAACTGTGTCAGGAGTTGATGACATTATGCTGAAATTCTTCGCCTCCTCTGAAGCGATACTTGGAATGGCTAGGTGGGTTGTCCACGTATTGTTTCTGTAATTATATATTCTTCCATTTTCAATTATTATTTCAACATTGGTTAGCGCCTCGTATAGAAATTTGTGTATTATTTCACCGACACAATTGCCTGCGCTTTCCGGATCATTGATGTGCTTGTTTTCGCCATCTGAAATCTTCTGTAATATCTTTGCGTCATAATTGACACCTAATCCGAGTATAAAGTTGGCGCTATTAGATGGCAACAGTTTTCGTAATTCTGCGGGTCTTGTCTCACCCTTGTTTGCGTCTCCGTCGGTGATGACAACAATCATATTCTTGATGTCTTTTTCTCCTTGAGAATCTGTTTCTCTCGCTTGCACGCATTTCCGACCTTCCTTTAGCGCTGCTTCTAAATTAGTCCATCCTAAAGATCGCAGTTTATCTATTTGTGGTAGGATTTCAGTTTGAATTTGCTCTTCTGACAACTTTAGTAAATTTGGCACATCTAAAATGTGATGGACCTTGTCTTCAAATCCTTTAACTATAAATTGAATATTGGTCTCCGAGTCTTTGAACTTATGTAATTCCCTTATTAAATTCATTGTAACCGTGCGCATATGATGAATTTGCGATCTTCTATCTTTACATTTTTCGTCCATAGAACCGGAAAGGTCTATGAGCATTACAATGCGTAGCATTTTTGTTAACACTTTTGTAAGTGCTGCGGCTTGGATCTTGAGCATTCCAAAATGCTGTATTTCATTTACTTGTGCTATGTGTACTTGTGTTACTTGTATTTTATTTATTTTTATATTTTCTGGTATTTCATTTTCTGTTTCTTCAGTTACTACAGCATTTGATCTCTCTACAGCAACTTTATTTGCGACAATTTCAACTTCATTTTCAACTTCATTTTTGATATTATGAAATGACAATGTTGCGCTTTCCAACAAAGCACTAGCGTTAGTATTATTAGTATTAGTTTCGGTAAATCCACTCATCTTTGTCTATAATTATGCGTAATCTTTAATATGTTTTTTAAGATTCAATTTTTTCTTCCACTTTTAAGAAAAGTGGAGCAAAATATTCAACTTAAAATTAAAACGAGAAACACAAACAATTCAAAAAAATACAATTTAAACACATTGCTATTATTGAATATATAATAATGGAATCCAATTCTACCACCGAAATCACTACTGCTAACGGCGAGAAGAAGCCTGTTCGTCTTGTTGATATTCCTGTATCCAATCAGAATGAAGCGCTACAACTGATTGTAACGTTTCTGAATTTGGCTCAAAAAAGAGGTTCTTTTACTCTGGATGAGTCGGCGAAGCTATGGGAGTGTGTTAAGCACTTTTCTTAACTTCGTGAAAAAAAATTCGCAAAAATAATAATACTTTGTCTCAACATTTTAAAAACGTTGAGACAAATTAGTTTTTGGCTCTTAGCTTGCGCAGAACCTTTTATAAAAGGTGGAATGGACGAGATTATCAAAAATAAGTTATATCTAGGAAATATGTTTGACGCAAATGACTCCGTTTCAATAATAAAAGCAAACATATCTTGTATTGTTTGTGTAGCCGAAAGATTAAGAATCATTAATATAAATCCAAACGTAACTGTTCATAAATACGAGTTAGCTGACGATCATAATTGTAATATTTCTCTCTATTTTGACGAAATTGGTGAGATTATAAACAAGGGTGGCATTGTATTGGTTAATTGTGCCGCTGGAATCAGCCGTTCATCAACAATTGTGATTGCTTACATAATGAAATATTACAAATTAGATCTTGAAAAAACATTCAGTTTTGTAAAGAAAAAACGAAACCAAATATGTCCTAATAAAAGGTTTATGGAATGTCTTTTAGATTACGAGCTAACATTATTTGGCAAAAATAGTTTGTCTTATGATGAATGTATTAAACTATTTTATTATACTTGATTGTTTTTATTATATTATTTATTTCAACATTGAATAGATGTTGAAACAAACTAAATTCAAATAGTTTATTTGGCTCTTAGCTTGCGCAGAACCTTTCATAACTTCGTGAAAAATTTGGAAGTCTCTCCGAACAGGGATCGAACCTGCGACCTAACGGTTAACAGCCGTTTGCTCTACCAACTGAGCTATCGGAGAATACAAATATTTATGTGTTTTTCTCTTTAAATTGTTTTATTATCAAAATATATTACCAACCTATTAAAATGTCATATATTCACCATTTCATCCATCTATATTTCTTCACGGAATTTGAAATCTTGTTTTATATTTACTACATATTGCCCTACGAAAAACAACTAGTTTACAATATGTTTGACGTTAATAAAATAATTGGCAGATTTGATGATGACCTTGTTATTAAATTAATCAATAATATTAGCAATATTAATAGTGGTTCTAACAAATATGACGGTCAATGTGACGCAGAGCAAGACCGCATTGATAATAGCAATAATAAATTATGGACTTATTGTTTTATTTATATTATTTTTATCAATTCAATATTGTGTTTGCTCTTTGTATATGATCTAATTTTAAATTATAAATTATACAATGAAACCAAAGATTGTAAGACTATCAAACAATCTAGTCAAAATCACGAGAAAAAATACAACTCACAGTCAGCATTAACCGCATTTGGCAGCGGAAATAAATTGGACCTGAATTACAAGAAGACGGATAATATATCTAACTTTGAAATAGATATGATTGATTTGGAACTTGATCTTACAAGTATTAGTAATTCACCTACTAACATCATTGAGAAAAACAAATGTAAAGTTTCATATAATTCATATTGTATTTATTATTGGAACAATTCAGTGTTAGTTGTTGCTATGTGTAATACACTCAAGTTTATTCTTTTTATTGGCGCATTTGAATATTTGTTTTTTGTGTTTATTATTAACAAATTTAAAATTGTTAATTCGGAATTGTTGTTGTGTAAACTTTTGAAAGAATTTTAATTATTCTATTTATTTATTTACAATAATCATTATGATCAATCCTGTTGCGGAAATGTGCGACAATATATGAAAAGTGTTACTGATATGAGTTTTTACTGGTAGTATTACTTTAGCTAAGTAATAGAACGCGCATATACAAAATAATAGGATGAACATTATGGCTCGGTTTGTTTCTTTTGAATAAATATAAATACCCAAAAATAAAATGGATAAAATGGCGAAAACACGATCACACCACTTTGCCACCTTATTAGTTGTTTTATGATTTAACAATGATGTTCCTATAACGGTTAAGAGAATTGCTATTATATATTTTGGAAGCAATTTGTAGTAATACGCATAGGCTAAACAGAACGCAATTAGTGTCCCGTTAATACAAGATGATTTGAATAAAATTAGATTAGTCATTTCACGTTTTATTTGTTGTTATAAAAGGTGAAGAAAATAGGAGGATTTATTGGATTGTTAATTCTAATTTCCCAAATGTTTCTGTTTCAGTAATCTTTGTGATATATCTGACAACTTTTTGTAATTTTGGCATATTTTGTTTAGTTATAATGGTTGTTTCAATTGGTTCTAATGTGTTTGCTACATACTCAACTGAAAAACATTTTTTAGGAGTATCAAATGAAGGGGTTAAATTTACTATTTTAACTTTACGATCTGGTAAGTATTTTATACCTGCTAGTGGTGTAATTAAACTAGCATCTAGTATATCGTGAATGCAATAATCTTGCATTACTCCAACACACTCAGTTAACTGCGCATCAGAATATACTAGGGTAGGATTAGATATAACACCTTTCGTTGGTTCTTTGGATATCGGAAGACTATAATACAAATATAGTTGCGGCATTTATATAAATAATATAATATTATATTTTATTTTCTATAATATTAGATGAAAGGTCTCACCGAGATTTGAACTCGGGTTAACAGATTCAAAGTCTGTGGTGCTAACCGCTACACTATGAGACCAAAATGGTCTAAGACAGATTTTGTAACGAGCAATCTATTGAAAAATTGGATTACATTTTGTAAATCTTCTTTTATACCTTACTACTCACTCATACAATGATTTGGGTTGGTTGGTTTATTTTTAATAATTGTTGTTGCTGTAATGGATACTTAGTGATTTTTATGATTTTTTTAATTTGTTTTTATACCGGTATTTGCTATATCCCCCATTTGCTATATCCCCCATTTGCTATATCCCCATTTGCTATATCCCCATTTGCTATATCCCCATTTGCTATATCCCCCTCCCCACTTAAATATATATATATTTTCTTTAAATTGTTTACAACGCAATTATTATAACGGTATTGTTTACAACGCAATTATTATAACGGTATTGTTTACAACGCAATTATTATAACGGTATTGTTTACAACGCAATTATTATATGATGCCCAATAGACGATATTAAATGCATTAGAACGTGGTACAATTGCGACATTTTATATTCTGGATGAAACACATAATTGCTCGTTAAATATCCATATGAATATAAATAGACGACTGAAAGAAATGTTGTTAGAATAAATATGTATTTGAATATACTTTTACTACTTATGTTTTTACTTATTATGCTTGTATAAAACTTGTAGCCACCGTAAAATATGATGGAATATAATGCGATCTTATCCAAAATATTTGTTAAAGGGGTCCTTGAAGAATGATGAATAACAGATGTGTATGTTAAAAATAGAAATAAAAAAGCATATAAGTATTGCTTAAAATAAATACCTGCTACAACATTGGTCAAAAATACAAAGGAACTATAAATACAATAGTTACAATGATTGTTTGTGTTTTCTAATTCTTCGTCCATTTTTATTATCTTGATATTTTGTTATTTTGTTATTTTTGTTATTTTGTTAGATTGTTATTATACCTTTTTCCTTGAGTTCTGTTTCTATCCTTGTTGAATCTGTATATACGGATTTAATGTAAAATATGTAAAGAATTCCGCTAAATATTATTAATGCTGGAATATATATCCCAAATATGTGGTTTATTCTTCCGTAAATAAATAGTAATAGTTGCGCAGTCAAAACTAAAAAAATCCATACATAAGTTAAATGATCTGTAACTTTTGTTATATGAACTTTGTAGACAAAAAGAGAGAACGCGGTAATTGTAAAAACACCAGCGATCATTGTTAGTTCATTATGTTTTGTCATTGGGATTGTATTATCTAATATATGTGTAGGTAAAAAGGTTGAATTAGTATAACAATATAGATGGTTTGGCTGGCTCAAATAATGCGTGTAAAAGCCCGTGGTTTCCAACCGCAATTGCGATGACCGCCATCATTGAGATCTGTTTGTAAAACCCCAGTTTCAAAATTTGCTTAAAGTTTGTGATGATTAATAAAGCAATTAAAAAGATTAATATACCTGTAATGGCTAGGGAATAGAAGGAAGGATATGTGTAAATATTTGTTGGAGTAGGCATTATATAATATACGTATATATTCCACTTTTTTGCCGCGCTATATAAAATCCTTCATAGAATAATATTTTATGATTTTAAATTTTGTAATCCTATATATATATATGCTAATTTTAGGAAATTTGTATAAACAAGATGATCATCTTTGGGTAATTGTATTGAGCTCATATAAACTTGACGGTTATAAATACTTCAAAAAAACAATTGTTGTTGATGAAATTGTTATTTACCAATATAAAATACAAATTGGTGAAAAAGATACACATATTCAAATAGCAGACGAAACTATAAAGATTACGAATGTAACTCCCGAATTAAACAACACCAGCGTTTATTTTGTTTCGTGCGATGGACAATTTATGAAACAAGTTAATGAAATTATCCCGATTTATAATATTGAAGATGATGATATGTGGAAAAAACTGTATATGGATATACAAGCAGATACAAATACCCATAAATTTGTCATACATTTAGGTGACCAAGTGTATATGGACGCGGCACACAAAGAACTTATAGAAAATAAGACAACTGATAATGAAGATACAGTGAGAAGAACATATTATAATTATTACAACGTGAATTATGAGAACAAATACAAAAAGAAGGTTTTAGAAAGTGTACATAATATTATGGTTGGAGATGACCATGAAGTAATAGACGGTTATGGGTCTATTAAAAACAACTTAACAGAGATAATGATAGAAAATGTAAAAAAAATGTACAAGATATTTCAAGAAGATTTATATGGTATTGAAGACCATAATATTAAACATTTAGTTTTCCAAGATTTCCAGATGATTATTCCAGACTTGCGCAAATATAGAAAGCTTTACACAGACAATACTACAAAATATCCTATAATGGGTGAAACACAGATGACGGAGTTAGAAAATATAATAAAAAACACACAAGATACGATAAAACGATCTTACTATGTAAACACTATACCATTGGTTGGTGTAAATAAATTATTAAATAATCTGATCAGTACTGTATCAGGAATTAAAACCTTGTATATAGATGATTACATTTCAAGTGACGGGTATTTAAATGAACGAATTCATATTATGAATGAGTTATTCAAAATTAATAATGATGTAGTTGTAATCGGCGGGGATTATCATTATGCTGAATATTATAACTTCATTAAAAATAGCAAAACTATAAAACAAATTACTACATCCCCAATATCAAGTGCTCATCCTGGAATATTTAAAATTAAATTAATTGATAACGTCTCTGAAATCCTGCTCAAATTGTTATATGACAGAATAATTGCTGATACTTTTATTGAAAAGAAATGGATTGTTCTTGATTATAATTATTTGAAAGTGACTGAACAAAATGCTACGTTACGTTGTTGTGATGATAAGAATAATAAAATTATTTCAATGTAATTGTTTGGCTTAGCACCTAAACGCAAGTGCTAAGAAAGCCACTGCGACAATACCTAAAACTAGCCCCGCGTGCCAGTAATATTGCATTGTTTTGTACATTGTTAGCCACGCCTTTGTCTGTTCTGGAGAATTAATATGTTCCAGCATATACGTTGATTTGGGGCTCAGCATATAATAGAAATAATTCGTAATGAAACTGATTGTTATTACAACGCAGACCATTGTTGTTGACGTCATTTTTAAGTTATTTCTGGGTCTTAAGTTGTTGTTATAATAGATCACTATAACGGAAATAATGAGTCCGAGTGCGTAACCATAATAATAGATCCGTTGCCGTTCTGCGGTTATTTTTGCGTATAAATTCTGTAAATTGGACGGCAACTGGGATTGATAATATTGAATTGTCTTGTTTTGCTGGGTTGCGTTTGTCATAAATATAGACGAAATTACAAAAACTGTTGCTAAAGCACAAGAAATATAGCACGGCATTTATAATTATATTAGATTATAGATTATACATTATTTGAATTTAGTCTTGAATTTGTATTAAATCGTGTTATGAAATTCGGCTCGGCGGGTAAATATGGATTATTTGGTATTTCTTTTATTTGTTGGGTGTGTATTTGTTGTTGTTGTAATTGCGGTTTTGTCTCTTGTATTTGTTTTTGATACGTGGTATTGTTGGTAAATTGCCAGTTGTTGGCTTGTCTTGTACTATTGAACTGTTTGCGACAGAATTGATTACCACATTGTCTGAATACGCCTCCATCTTGCTTTAACATTAGCGCAATTGAATTTGGGTCGCCGCAAAATATACATTTAGGGTTTATCATTTGAACTTTGTTTGATATATACATTGTGGGGTTGCCGTGATGAACTTGGTATGCTTGATCTAAAGGGGTTAAGTTCATTGTTATTGTTATTATAATCAGTAAATATTTATTGTTTTTAATTTTAATTTATTAATCTATAAATATTATATTACAATGAAGTTTGAATCAACATTGGATTTTTTTATTTTGTTTATTGTTTTTATCAAAATAGTCTTTCTATTGTCTGCTCTTGGTAATGTATTACTAACTCATATGCCTGCGAGTATTAGTAAAACAATTGGCATAAAGGATGCTACATTGCTTTACTGGAAGGAACGAACCGAGTTCATATTTATTATGTCTATGTCCGTTTTGTTAGTTTATCATTTCAGACCTGGACATTTTATTCCAATTTCGGCTGAAACCTCATTGTTATTCTTTTTATTTGGATGTATTTTGGTCATCACTGCTAAATGGAATCTGTTTTTTACGGAAGCGCCGTGGTATAAGAAACTATCACAAGCGTTAAAATAATATGGTTGAAAAAAATTGAATTGCTTTTTTACAATAAAAAATCAATTATAAAACATATTCATCAACTTTATTCAAAATATTCTTAAACTTAACTTTGTATAAACTTAACAAATGCAGTCTCGGTCCTCAAGCATTATCCAAGTAATACAATCGCTGTTTAAAAGCAGTTTATTGAAAGCTTCTTTGCCAAAAGTCTTGGACATTACCAAAGTAGATAAAATTATGGACAGGCGCTTCTTAGAAACATTAGCATACCAATACGACAAATTCCTAGAAGCCAATATACATCTACTAGATCTTTATAACGTGATTGACTATTTGCTAAATGTGAGAGACGAGATCCTTCTGAAACTGAATCGTATGATCCGTCAAGAGCAACTCAGAAAGCACAATGAGGAATATGAAAGGAAAAAAAAAGAGGAACCCACTTCTTCTGTAAAAATATTGATTGAATACAACTGCGGCTGTCAGAACCTCTTGTTTTGTGCTTCTGATTCTGTTATCACTGGAACCAATAGTAGCCGTCATCACTGTTTAACTCATTTGACTCTACTGAACAAACAACATATTTTGGAAGGCGAACTAACAAAAATAAAAACCGAACTCTACGCCGCAATTGACAAACAAAATGTAAAAAGCATCAATTATTGTAAATAAAACGTAAAGCAATCATGGATCCATTCTATAAAATTGATCCACATCCAGACCTCGCCTACAAAACGATTATATTTTAACATTATAATACTTATAAAACTTGTATAAAAATTATAAATTTAATTAACTCATATTTTTTTACATTTTTTACATAGATGAAAAAAAAATTGAACTTGGTTTTTCTTTATAAAATACTTTTATAAATTATATCTAGACCCTATTTCAAATAAAATTTTAAAGAATAAAATGATGCTCGCCCAAAATAATATGAATAATGTTCCTCAATTTGAGGCAAAAGGTAGAGATTTGAATCCGCATTTGTTTGTCGGCATTCAGGACCCCGTTATTAATGAATTTCTTAACGAACATCAAGAGTTTCTCAAGGTTGCTGCGTGGACCGTGTTTATGTATATTGCTTACGCCGCAGTGTTTATATTCTTTGGCTGGTCTGTAATCACGTTTTGGCCATTTATTAATGAATGGATTGAGATTATATGTATGGTTTCATCAACCGCTGTAACTGCGATGTTTCTCAAATGGATTCACGATGAAACCGAAGAGGCTGACGCATATATTGTCAAGTTGAAGGCCAAATTGGCTGCTAAGGATGCGATCATTGCGGAGCTTGAAATGAAACTTGCTTCTGACTCGGACTCGGACTCGGACTATGACCCTGAGCTTGATGAATATTAAAAATATATATATTTAACCTATAATGTATTTGTATAATGTATTTGTATAATGTATTTGTATAATGTATTTGTATTTATTTAATTTAATTTAATTTAATTCTTTTTTTATATAAATGACAAATAAACTTATTTTTCTTATTATTTTTATCATATTAGTAATATTTGGATTTGGATTGACAATATTGAATCAGGGAAATAATCTTAATGCTTTTCTAACAACAAAATGTGTAAAAGGAAAATGCTATAATAAGGGACTACAAAAATGTACTTCATTAACTGGATATACTTATGTTGAAAAACCACCTGATTTAGATGCTGCTGTAAATAAAAATATTGACTCTAAGATTGACCGAAAAACACTTAAATGTGTTATGGATCCAGATGTTAAAAATAAATTATTGGCATTAAGTAACATATTTGTGCCATCTATTTTTAACGGCACATATTGTGATATATTATATACAACATATTATGACGATATCAATTTGTCTTTTCTCAAAAATCGTATGGAAAATATGAATCTACCTATGGCCAAATGCGTCCGAATTCGCAGATACCAATTCAATCCCAATATTTACTTTGAAATAAAGCATTCAGGAGGCACCAAATTAAGAGCATTAATTGATACTGAGTACAACTTGTTAGAACCTGACATTATTGACCCTGAATATAAGGAGAGTATTATTGCGCTACTAGAAAAAATAAAGAATAAACAGATGATCCCTTTGTTTGAAAATACGTATAAACGTTTGTCATTTATATATAAACGTAATCCTGATATTAGAATGACAATTGACACGAACATTGAATATGTTCATAAGAATATTTACGGCAAAAATGACAAGGATATATTGGAAATAAAACTACCTGAAACAACTAATATGACGGAAGCAAAGCAATACATAAGAGAAATTAATCATCTTGCGAACACAACTCTTAAATTTGAAGTGTTTTCAAAGTATAATTATTACTATAATATGGTAATGAATTCTTAGATTTTTGCTAAGATTTTTATATTTTAATATTATAAATGGTTTTTAATAAAAATATTAACATATTGGGAGTTATTTTTTTGTGTTTAGTAATTATCGTGGTTTATTATGTTTATACGGGTTCTAATACAAGTAGTAGTAATAAAAAGTCTAAAACTTTAAAAAAAAGTTCTAATAAGTGTGACTCCAATAGCTGCCCTGTTAAACAAGAACAAAATGATATTTATATACTTCACGAATCTTACAAGAAAAAAAGGGCCAAAAATGACGCTCTAACAAAAAGTTCCGGTGGCGCTTTTTTTAAAAAATCCAGTAATAAGGGTCCTGAAAATGTATTCATTATTCGCCACGGTGAAAAAATGCATAAAAAATTTGCGCTTGACTGTAATGGTATTTTACGGTCTACTTATATTCCCGATTTAGTTGAAGATCTTAACCACAAAGGCTTTGGAATTAATGTCATTGTTACTATGAATAATTATGAGTCAATGCACGTACAACAAACAGTAATGATGACTGCTTGGTTATTAGACATACCATTATTTATTTACGGCGAGCAACACGGACAACAAATTACTATTGAAAATGTGTTTAAAAATCCGTATTATAATGGTAAGAATGTACTCATTTGTTGGGAGCATACGTGTATTCAAGAGCTAATTCAACAAATTATTAATATTGCTCCCAAGGCTAAGGGGCTTACTAATTATAAGTTTGTTAATCCGGACGGCAATTCCGGACTTCCTAACTGGGGTCACAATAACTACCAATCTGTGTTACATTTTGACGATGAATTGAAATTTGAAGCGTTTCACGAATCATTTACTACTTGTTATTCTGATGATAATGACCAAATCGTTTATGGCGTTAGTCAAATGTGTCAGAAAGTACCTGCTTATACATTAGTTAACTACTAATAGAAAAAATATTATATTAAATTTAAATTAAGTTTATTTCAACCTTTTCAACCTTTGAAAAGCGTTCAGCGTCATAACTGCGTGAAAAGAGCCAAACTATTTGTATTTGTATTTGTATTTGTATTTGTATTTATGGGTAGGAGTTAAAGTAGTGATTGATATCATATTCTCCCTCATATTCTCCCTCATATTCTCCCTCATCTCCGCTTTCCTCAGTTGATCCGCTTTCAGTTGCTTCTGTATTTAGTGGTTGAAACAACCATCTGAAACCTCGTAACAAGTGGTCTTCTTCCATCACGTTTATTTTGTGATACATATATCCTATTTCATTTTCAAAATCATCATCCTCGCTGTCGTAATCGGACGCTCTGCTTGCGTCATCGTCACTTGAATCTTCATATCTTGCTGGTCCATCTTCTTCAGAATCATATTCGCTTTCGTCTTCGTCATCTGAATCTTGTACTTCATCTGCTAGCTCCGCCCTACAGAAAGGGCATCCAAAACCATTGTGTGCTATGTTTGTTAGCAGACATCTACAATGAAATGTGTGTCCACACTCAGTGGTGACTCGGTTCTTAAGACCGGCTATTTCTTCAAGGCAAATAGGGCACTCGTCTACTACTTGAGCTACTTGTGCTACTTGAGCTACTTGAGCTACTTGGACTAAAGTCTGTGCCATTTTAATTAATTGTTAAGTTTAATGTGTTTCAAATTAAGTTGAAAGAAGTTTTAATAATTTATAACTATTTCTTACTTGGGTTTTAGCAATTCAATTTTTTATAAACCTTTGAAAAGGTTTAGCCAAACCCCCTTTAATAATTTTTTTGAGAATTTTTTGAGAATTTTTTGAGAATTTTTTGAGAATTTTTTGAGAATTTTTTTGATTGTTTGGCTAAACCTTTTCAAAGGTTTATAAAAAATTGAATTGCTTTTTTCTACGATTTTTATTTGTATAAATTATTACATACATCAATTTTAAATTTTACGATTAAGAAAATGAATTTTATTAAGTTTACTGCTAATACTATTGCTAGAGCTTTTAGTAGTTCTGTTATAGATGCTGGTATAAACAACTATATGTCTAGTTACAAAAAGCAATTCAATTCTTTTGAACAATTGTTGACCAAGTCCGACTTTGGCTTCAAGAAGCATCAGTTTGAAGGCGTCCAGTGGTGTGTTAGGAATGAAACTAGAAGCGACTCTTTAGTTAGAGGTGGCATCATCGCCGACGAGATGGGTCTCGGCAAAACCATCCTTATGATCGGCACAATGTTCTTAAACCAAGTTAAAAAGACACTTATTGTTTTACCTCCTATTCTGATTGACCAGTGGTACAACGAAATATATAAAGCTACCGGTCACAAAGCGCTCATCTATTACGGCAAGAACAAACAGAGAATTGGACTTACTGAGTTGTCAAGATCCTGTATCGTTCTAACCAGTTACAACACATTGTTGCCTCTAAAGTCCAAAAAGACCAAGAAGATTCTAGTCAATCACTTGTTTGATATTAAGTGGGACCGCGCAATCTTTGACGAGGCTCACCACTTGCGCAATATGAGGACGAATCGCTTTCTGTCTTGTAAGAAGATTGACTCGCGTATTAAATGGCTCGTGTCCGGCACTCCCGTCCAGAATAGACGTACCGATTTCTACAGTTTGTGTAATATCTTAGGAATAAGGCCCGAGGTTTACAGAAATGTTTTAAATGTGCCGCATATTGTTAAAGATTACGTGTTACGTAGGTCCAAGGCTGACGCAGGCATTTTGTTGCCACCTGTTTGTATTGAGAATATTGTTGTGCCCTGGAAGAATAATAATGAGAAGCTTTTGTCTGAGGAGATCCACTCGCTGATTCCGAACCAAAGCGGTGTGTCTTATACAAAGGGCTCTGCGGTTGCTCATATGATTGGGTCAAATGAACAAAGGGCTATTATGTTGATTGCTATGTTGCGTGCTAGGCAGAGCTGTGTGTTGCCTGCGCTAATGAAGGTGCCAATTAAACGTTGTATAATTGAGGACGAGTCGGGTAAGTATTTGGACGCGTTGGAGTATTCAAGCAAATTGGACGCGGTTGTTAAGTTGATTCTTGAAAGGAAGGACAATGAAAAAGGTAAGATTGTGTTTTGTCACTACATTGATGAGATTGATATGATTGCGAAAAGATTATTGGAGGGAGGATTAAAGAAGGTCGTCACCTATGACGGACGAAATAGTGGTTCAACTGCTAAGTTGTGTCAGGCAGCGGATGCGATTATATTGCAAATTCAGACCGGATGTGAGGGTCTGAATTTACAGAAGTATTTTAGTGAGATCTACTTTGTGAGTCCGCATTGGAATCCGGCGATTGAGGACCAGGCAATTGCTAGGTGCCACCGAATTGGCCAGGAGTCAGAAGTCAATGTGTTCCGGTTTGAAATGGATGGCTTTGAACAGATGCCGGAACAGGACTTGAAGCCAATTAATTTGGAGAAGTATGTCAGTAAGGTCCAAGGGGTTAAGAGAGATATTGCGACTTCCACCCTCAACCTTTGAAAAGCGTTAAGCGCAGCAAAGATCCAAACTAATTTATTTGTATTTCAACCTTTTCCACCTTTTCCGCTGCGCTTATAAAAGTGGAGCAAAACCTTGTGTATTTGTTATATTTGTATTTGTATTTGTATTTCAACCTTTTCCACTGCGCTTATAAAAGTGGAGCAAAAATTTGTATATTTGTTATATAATTTAATTAATTTATTTATTTTTTATTAGTCTTTCGTCTATTAGTCTTTCGTTTTTTATTTGTTTTTCTTCTAATAGTCTTTTGTTTATTGGTTCGTTTTTTATTCGTTTTTCGGCCTCCTTTTGGTTTAGGATCTGGTTGAGGACCTGGTTCAGTATTGTTATATTTTGCATATTGTGACTTAGATGCTGGTTTTATAAAGTTGTTCTTTTTATCAAGCCATGCTTCTTGTGTTTCTTGTTGTTTTCCTTTACTGCCTTTATAATAACACGTGTCTACTGTCTGTCTGGCACTGCCAATATTTGTACATACAGTTTTGATATAACCTCTGGGTCTGGTGTCGTCTAAAATATAATATTTACCTGCTTTAAATTTATCTGTCTTTGGTTTGTTTACATATACATCATCTAAGTATTGTCTTGCCGCGTTTAACAAATCTTCACCTGTAAGAGGTGTTGTCCAATCTGATGAAGCTGTTGTTATATTAGTTATATTTTTTTCTTTTGTTGCTATTCCTGATGCTTTTGTTTCTGTTCCTATTGCTGGTTCTAATGCTGGTTCTTTTGTTCCTAATGCTGGTTTTGTTGCTGTTGTTTCTATTCCTGATGCTGTTTCTGATGTTGCTGTTGCTTTTGCTTTTGCTGTTGTTGCTGTTGCTGTTGCTTTTGCTTTTGCTTTTGTCTCGTTAAATTCGTCTTCGGTAGTTACTTCTAATGTGTCTAAATATTTATATTCTAAATTTCCGCGTTCAAACGCGTATTGTTTTGGGTTTTCAATTTTTTTAGTAATCGCATCATGATGCATATCAGAAGTGTTGTGATAAGTGGAAACAGCGTCAATTATTTTTTTAAATTTGCCTAAAAAAACACTATTACCTGAATTTGGGGCTTGATACGAGTATTCTTTATCTTTGTTTACTGGCTTTGTAATGAATTCTACCCAATAAGCTTCGATTTTTATTTGATTTTGATTATTATTATTATTATTATTATTATTATTATTATTATTATTATTATTATTATTATTATTATTATTATTATTATTATTATTATTATTATTATTCATTAAGTAATATTTTGATATATACAAATATTATTTAATTAATTGCGTCATTATTAATTCTAAATTTTATTTGTAGTGAATTATAATGTTTTACAAAATATATAGTTTTATTAGATATTTTTATATTACAATCATAAAGCAGGAGAAAAAAATTGAATTGCTAAAATGACATTTGATTTAAAGTATAAATTATTTAGTATATATTTGTTATAAACATTTTAAGATTAAGATTAAGATTAAGATTAAGATTAAGTGATAAGATGAGTGCTTCTGATAAGAATGACTTAAAGGTTGTAAAGAATGACTTAAAGAAGGTTAAAAAGAGTAAGAAAGAGGTTATAGAGGTTATAAAGAATGAGGAAGAGGTTGTTAAGAAGAGAGGTGAAGTTTATATCGCTTCTATGAACTTAAGAGGGGCTCGGGGTGTTAAGTTGGACCCGGAGTCGCTTAACTTAAATGTGACCAGTGCTCAAGCCAAGTTAAGTTTAGATAGGAGGGATTTTAGTCCTATGACTCCCATTGAGGGTGGATATAAGGGTTATTGGAATTTTGAAAGTAGATGGCAATCTGGTAAGATCTTTGAGGGATTAGATGAGAAGGTGGTTAAAGACTGGTGGAAGGCTCAAAAGGAACCTAAGAGAAGGTATCCTAAGGGTAAGGGAAAGAGGGTACTTTGTGCTCGTTTTGAGGGTTATGAGGAGAAAGGAGATATGGATTATATTAGTAGTAGAAAGGAGGTGTATTGTAAGGAGTATTATGATTTGATTAAAGATAGAGAGAGGGTTAAGTTCTGGAAAAAGATGTTGGATGAAGGTGAAAATATAACTATATTTGACTTTGATGGTCCTAGGAATGAAGATAAGAGTGTGACTTGTTTGAAGTTTAGTGAGGATCTTTTAAAAGAGAAGGTTAATGACTTGAGTGTTCCGTTTGGACATTGTTACGTTGTGGGGATGCTTTTGTCTAATATGGATTTGAGTATATTGGATTAAGAACAACCTTTTATAACTTCGTAAAAAAAGGTTGCGCCAAACTGTGTGTATATTTCCACCTTTAAGAAAGGTGGAGTCAAACTGTGTGTATATTTCCACCTTTAAGAAAGGTGGAGTCAAACTGTGTGTATTTTGTGTATATTTTGTTAAATTAAGTTAAAATTATAAGAGGCTTTTGCTTAAAGCCTTTTTCATTTGATTTATTCCTTTATTTCAGCGATTATTTGTCCCATCTGAATAAAGTCATTCTTCTTATAATTGAATTTTTTAATGACATTGGGCTCAAAAATTAAGCAATGGGTTGACCCTCCATAAGCGAAGAAGCCTAATTCGTCGCCTTTTTTGACCTTGTGTCCCGGCTTAATGTTTTTATTAATATTACAACTAGAAATCTCAACCATTCCCACTGGCATAATACAAATAGTGCCAATTTTCTTGTTATCCGCTTTGATATAAATAAGCGCTCTCGTCTCCACATTGGTTAAATATGCCTCAGACAGTTCTTGATCATTTGGGTCTTCTCCAAGCGCATTCACTTGTGTAAAATACAGACCACTTTTCACATATGCTTTTTCAATGGTCCCATTTATTGGACTGTGCCAACGATGGTAATTAAACGGATTCAAAAATGCTTGGTAAACGTCGCCGCCTGTAAATTTGTCAACGTATTTTTGTTCACCATTAAGCATTGCGTTCAGTGAATATGGTTGCGATTTAATCCAAAAGTTGGCCTCGGGTTTTACATTGTAGCTGATTTTATAAATTGTAGAGTCGCAAGCCGAGTTGACTACATTATTGTTATCTGGTTCTACAATAGGCCGCGCGCCAGGTATCAGCTTCCTTGTAAAGAAGTCGTTCCAGGATTTGAAGCCATAATAAGGCTTTTTCGGATCATGTTGGTATTCGGACATATCAACCTTTTTGCCAGCATCTTTGCCAAACCAGCCCGATTTAGTTGTATTTAATACGTACCTGGATGCGGGGCTGTCTAAGAATTTCTTATATTCGGCTAAAACTTCGCCAAACATTGCGTTAATTTTGTCGTTTCTATAAGCGGCAAAGCCTTCCGGTGAGCCCATTGTCCATATTAAAATGGCTGACAGAGGTGTGCCTACTAATGCGGTTTTATTAAATTCTGGTGCTACTGTTAAGACGTTGTTAAGTTGTTGAAATAGTTGGTCAAGAGATTTGGGTGGATTTTTGGACTTGTATTTTCTAGGAATAGATGTGATCATTGTATTCATATATTGGTCTTCTACTGGATTGGATTCAAGCATTTTTTTGAATTTTGTAATGACCGGGTGCTCCTTTTTATTAATATTCTTTCTTGTTTGGTTCTTTGTTTGACGGCTTAATGTCAACCAAGATACCTTTTTAGTTTTTGTCATTTTATATATTGTATTAATATTTTATTAGTATGTTTAACACTGTCTGCCATAACTGCCATAACTGCCATAACTGCCATAACTGCCATAACTGCCATAACTGCCATAACTGCCACTGCCACTGTCCGCCACTTGACGCCGAGTATTAATAAATACAGTGCTACAGTACTTTACCCTATAATACCCTCCCCTTTCCGCCTTCGGCGTCAAGTTGTCAACAAATGAATAACAAAATATACTCTATTGAAAACAGTATACTAACAAACGGGGTTTCAAGAAATGAGTGTTTTTTTGAAGAAGTGAGTGACAAAATGGACACTGTATATGGTGTCAATTAAGCCACAGTTTAAATACAATTTTAGCATCATTTGGGTGAATGATGTTAAATAAATTAAGTTAATTTGGTTAAGTTAAGATGATAAATGGTCTTCAAGAAATGAGTGTTTTTTTGAAGAAGTGAGTGACAAAATGGTCCCAAGTATTAGCTTACTATAAGAAGCAAATATATTGTCTTCCTTTTGTTAGTTCATCGCTTTTATAAGTCTAAAAATTGGTCTATAAATAGAAACAAACTAACAAAAGGTGTTAATAACTATGGATCCTCAAGAGACTGGCAAAGTTCTTTAAGTTACTTTGGGTTTAATATATATACTTTACTATTTCGTTCTATAAAGTCAAAAGGGAAATGAAAAATGGACATTTTTAAAAATGTCCAAAATTGAAAACCCGAAAAAAGTTTTGAAACAGAGTTGTCAAAAATGGGATCGTGAGCATAATGCTCTGGTTTCAAATTGGGGGTCCAAAAAAGTGTGATGATAACTTTTTTCGCGGTAATTATTAGCGATTTTTATCGTTGCTAATATTAAGCGACAATGTCTACGATTCTATCGCAAAAAATCGCATATAAATTCCATTGTCAAAATTGTGACTATAATACGTCTAATAAATATGACTATGAAAAACATTTGGCAACCGATAAGCACAAAATCAACATTTTGGCAACAGATGGCAACAATTCGGCAACAGAAATGTCGCAAAATAGTCAATTTATATGTAATAATTGTAATAAAACTTATAAATGTAGAACTGGCTTATGGCGTCACAAAAACAAGAGCAATTGTAATAACATTACTAACAGTCATATTTTACAATTCCAAGACAATGTGAAGGTTGATATGAATGATCCTAATCTTATTATTGAGATACTTAAACAGAATCAAGATTTCAAGCAGTTAATTATTGATCAGAATAAGACTATAATAGAACAAAATAATAAGCTATTTGAGATCTGTAAAAATGTCGGTAATAATAATACTATAAACACAAACTCTCACAATAAATCATTTAATTTGAACTTCTTTTTGAATGAGACCTGTAAAGATGCTTTAAATATTAGTGACTTTGTGAAGTCAATTAAACCTAGTTTGGAAGATTTGGAAGCAACTGGGAGGCTAGGGTATGTTGAAGGAGTATCTAACATAATACTGAAGAATTTAACTACATTGGATTCAAATATGAGACCAATACACTGTACAGATATTAAAAGAGAGGTTCTATATGTGAAGGATAATGATGAATGGATTAAGGAGCAAGATGAGAAGCCTGTACTAACAAATGCCATCAAAGTAATAGCAAATGAGAACATTAAGAATATTAATAAGTGGCGGACTTCTAATCCCGGTTGTACATTAGCCGATTCAAGGAAGAATGATATGTATTTAAAGATTGTTAGTAATGCGATGTCAGGATCATCCTCTGATGAGACTTGTAAGAATATTAATAAAATTATTGGCAATGTTTCCAAGAAGGTTATAATTGATCGGATTTAATCCGGACTTTTAATCCGGACTTTTAATCCGGACTATACACTATACACTACCATCAACTTAACAATGGTAGTGTGTTAACTTCTCCCAAGATGCTTGGAGCAAAAAATGGCACAGTTGTATACTGTGTGACCATATATGGTGTCATATAGGGTTTCAATAAATGAGTGCCATTTTGAAGAAATGAGTGACAAAAATGTGACCATATATGGTGTCATATAGGGTTTCAATAAATGAGTGCTATTTTGAAGAAATGACTGACAAAATTGTGACCATATATGGTCTTAAATAAATGAGTGACAATTTGAAGAAATGACTGACAAAAATTTGAGCCTATACTGCGTTATATACTTCGTCTAATCCGGACTTTAAATCCGGACCAAAAAAGACGACGAAAAGAGAAAAAACGGGAATATACCCCGTCTTCTTTATGATTAAGTTAAATTATATTAAATTACACAATAATATACAATATACAATTTTTTATTTTTTTATTTGGGTTACAATATGATAAGATACAATAAGATAAGTTACAATAAGATATACAAGCAAGTTTAAGTTATAAGTTTATTCGTTGTCAGATTCGTAGGCATCCTCAGTCATCTCCTCCTCCTCATCATCTGGCAGAGGCTTGATCGTCTTGGTCTCCGGATCATACAATCCGACCTCCTCTCTGGTCTCCGGATTATACAAAATGTTGGTACTTGACTTGAGGTACTTAATATCGTTGATAGTGATGCGACTCACAGTCACCTTCTCTACAGGAGCTTCTACAACTACATTTTCTTCTTTAGAAGCAACAGCCTTTGCCTTCTTAGCAGCAGAGGGAGCCTTAGGAGCAGCAGTCTTGGTTTGCTTCTTTGCTTCAGCTAAGGCTTGTTTGGTCTCCAACTTCTTCAAAGCAGCAGCCATCTTCTCCTCATAGAGAGCTTGCTTTTTGGCCTCCTTCTCATCCAAGAGGGCTTGCTTCTTGGCCTCCTTCTCATCCAAGAGGGCTTGCTTCTTGGTTTCAGCCTTGGCAACTTTATCTGCTTCCAATTGAGCTTTCTTGGACTCCTTATCAGCTGCGGCCATTGCCAGCTTCTCCTCAGCTTTCTCTAACTTCTCGGCTTCTAATTGAGCCTTCTTCAATAACTTTTCGGCTTCCAATTGAGCTTTCTTCAATAACTTCTCTTGCTCTAATTCAGCCTTCTTGGCAGCCTTCTCTTCCTCAGTGAGAACGTGTTTCTCTTTCTTCTCCTTAACGACCTTCTCTTTCTTAGAAGTAACAGGCTTTGAAACATTATCCTTGACAACTTCTGAGACAACTTCTGAGACAACTTCTGAGACAACTTCTGAGACGAAGGCGCTTGAAACTACTTCCTTCACGAGGTTGGCAAACAGATCTACTTCTGCTTCTGCTTCCTTCTTTGCTTGCGGGCGCCCTTTGCTTCGTTTTGTTACGTTTCGGCTGCGAGATGCTTCAAATGCTTCCTCCGCAACTTCCAGCAGCCTGTGCTCTTCTTGGAGTTCAAGGATCTTTGACGACAAGAAATTTATACGTCTCTTATTGCTCTTTAATGCTACGGTTGACTGCATTTTAACTTTTAACTTTTAACTTCTAAATTTAAATTTTAGCTTTTAACTTCGCGTGAGATTTATTTATACTACTTTATTACCTACTTATTAGCATTTCAATTTTTTATTTTTTATTACACTTTTTTAATTCACTACTAATTCCACCTTTGAAAAGGTGGAGCCAAACGAACTAGCTTGTATTCTATGTGTTTAAGTTTGTATTCTATGTGTTTAAGTTTGGTTCGTTTGGTTCCACCTTTTCAAAGGTGGAATTAGTAGTGAAATAAGTTTTATTATATTTCAAAAAAAAATTGAATTGCTAAAGATTGTGATAGACCATTTTATAAAATTATTCCAAACCCTAGTTCAAACTTAAAACCAAACGCTAATTTAATTCAATAAGATGTCCAGACAATTTAACAACAAGTCCAATAACTTTACCAATAGTAGAAAGCCTTTCTGTAAGGTTTGTGCTGATGCTGGAAAGACCGACACTGCTCACTTTCCCAGAAAGACTGCCGATCCTAACTCTGAGGTTGTTTGCCCTACTCTGTTGTCTCTTGAGTGCCGATACTGCTTCAAGAACGGTCATACTGTTAAGTACTGTACTGTTCTTAAAGAGAGAAACGCAAGAGATGAGCAAGACAGACGCGAACACGAGAGACACCAGCGCGAGTTGGAGCGTCAGATGGAGCAAGAGAGACAAGCGCGTGCTCCAGTCGTAGAGAAGAAGGTGACAGGTAAGTTCGCAGTCTTCATAGACGAAAACGAAGAGGAGGAGAGAAAGGAACGTGATGAGGAAGAGATGCGCCTCAAAGCAGAAGAAGCAGCTGCGGCTCTTGTAGCTAAGCGTGAAACTGAGTTCCCCACCTTCGGCTTAAAGCCTGCTGCCAAGACTGCTGCTCCTTCAAACAACTGGGCAGCAATGGCTCAAAATGCCGCCGCATTGCCTCTTCCCAAGACCAAAGCCAAGGTAGTCGTAGAGAAAAAACCTAAGGCCAATGTTGGATGGGCTGACGACAGTGACGATGAACACAATGAAGAGATGTACGAGTCAGTTGTTAACAACAATGATGGCGTCAACATCACATATTACTCTGCCAGAGCAACTGCCGACGATGACGACTGGTAAGTCAAACAAACAAAACATAGGATCCGTTGTTACAAAATCAAAAACATTAAAATTGAATAAAAATTAACAAAGTATTGACAACGGGTCTTCATATATATTGTATATTAGCTTGTATTATCATATTATTACCATTATAAAAATAAAAATAAATAAAAAATAAAAACAAATAAAAAATCAAAACAAATAAAAAATCAAAACAAATAAAAAATCAAAACAAATAAAAAATCAAAACAAATAAAAAATCAAAATAAATAAAAAATAAAAAAACAGGGAGCCAAATTGGTTCCTTGTTTTTTCCTTATAAAAAATTGAAATCCTAATTATATCTTTATAACTTTTTATAAAGATATAAAAACAAGACACATATACACAAGTAAAATGACATCAAATAATGATGATAGAAATATTCAATATTTCAATGAAGTCCATAAGACAGCATATACAAAGGCTGAGATAGAAGGCATATATTGGCTGTGTGATATATACAAGTTGAAGACCGCCGAATGTATCAGTTACGCACACAACTGCCATAATTGCGGTAAAAATATAGATAATGTCGGCAATGAATTTTGTTGTCCCGATTGTAAAATGATGCACAATATGCAAAATCATTTTCCAGATTACGTGTGTTTTTGGGGTAAAGAGTGCAAAATATGCACTCAGGCCTACAAGACAAATGGTTCAAATTACAGCGATTATGAATTAGAAGGTGATGAAATCGAAGAAGACCCATATGATGATTTGGAATACAGTGACTTAGAAGTAGAAGAACCATTACTTTCATTAAAAAAACCGGAAGATTTAGAAAAGCCTGTGTTAGAGCGCGGCAGCAACTATATTAGTTCAGACGATGATGATTCGTTGTTATATCCAATTAAAACACCATCGGAACAGATCCAATCGCTAGTACAAGGAAACAATTCAAATACAAATTCAAACGTGTTCCAAGAAAACATCATAGATCTGATGATGCGACTCTATGGTCAACCAGAAAATAAAAGTAAATAATAAATCAATACAATTGTTTAAGGAGCAGTCCAATCAGTTGGAGGCAGACACTCTGTTTCTAATTGTGTTGAACCAGGAAGATAATATGTTGTTAGAGTACTACAATTACTCATTGGTTGAAATAAACCAATTTTTAATTCACAACTAGGATAACAAGTCAAACAATTAAAATATTGTTGATTTGACAATGTAAAATCAAAATCAGTGTTACTAGTATTGCCTAAAAAACAGAATATATTGTCATAATTATTGTTATTCCAAAACGGGTAAAAAGCAGATGCTGGGTTTGTTGGGTCTGTTGTAAATGGTTCTTCTCCAGATGGTGCTAAATATTTACCATCTACACAAATCTGATCAGATACACTTGGTTGAGCAAAAAACTCATCAGGACCCATTGTAGATCTATCTATACCAGCACTATTACTTGTTTCTATTATTTTTAAACAAAGGTCTTGGATTGTTGTGTGTTCCCAACAAATTAATACATTCAAGCCGTTAAATGGATTTGCCGGGTCTGTGTTAAAAAGCGCATCAGCTACTGCTTGTGTATCAGTGATACCTCCATATATGAACATTGGAATATTTAATAAAAATGACGCCATAGCAATAGTTTGTTCATTACGCATTGAATTGTTTGCTAAATTCAAAGGACATGGGTTACTAGTTACCATATAAGATATTGGGTATCCGATTGTAGCAAGTTGATTGACAAAAGTTGGTATTTGACAAGCACGGTATATACCATTTTGATTCAAGTGATATTGAATAACAGGAGAGACACTTTTGGTTTTTTCACCATGTCTTAAAATATATATATTTTTTGGTCCTACCATTGTAGGATCAACTGGTGCGCCAATATTAGATTGACTTTGTGTAAACTGTGCGCCAATAGTAGATTGATAAGCATTCCAAATACTATACATTACTTCTAAAGAATTTCCACCATAACTGGCATATTTATCACGAGGAACCCCACCTGGACACTCTAATGTAGGTAAAGTGTTACTAAATTGCGCTGTGGATGAAACTGGTTGTACTGCTTTTGGCAGTTTTGAAAAACTTGACAAAAATTGGTCAGACATTTATAACTTGTATAAATATTATAATTAATTTAATTTAATTTAATTTAATACCTAATAATTTCAGAAAGTTATTAAGGCAATTCCCAATCAGTTGGAGGTACACAATTAGGTTCTATTTCATCATCTGAATCATAATAATATGTTGAATGAGTACAATTATTTATTGGTTGATATAAACCAATTTTTAATTCACAACTAGGGTAACAAGTTAAGCAATTAAAATATTGTTGATTTGTTAATACAAAATCAAAATCGGTATTAGTAGCATTCGCAAAAAAGCAAAACATATTATCATAATTATGAGTATTCCAATACGGGTAAACTGCGGTTGCAGGCTCTTTAGGTGGTCCTGTAGAAAATGGAGGGTTTCCATCGGGAGATAAATATTTGCCTCCAACACAAGTCTGGTCAGATACACTTGGTTGAGCAAAAAACTCATCAGGACCCATTGTAGATCTATCTATACCAGCACTATTACTTGTTTCTATTATTTTTAAACAAAGGTCTTGAATTGCTGTGTGTTCCCAACAAATTAATACATTCAAGCCGTTAAATGGATTTGTAGGAGATGGGTCAAAAAGCGCATCAGCTACTGCTTGATTATCATTTGCTGATCCAAACATAAACAATGGAATATTTAATAAAAATGATGCCATAGTAATTGTTTGTTGTTGTCTCATTGAACCATCCGCTGAATTCCAAGGACACGGGTTTGCTGCTACTAAATAAGTTATAGGGTATCCATTTGTAGCCAATTGATTAATCAAATCTGGTATTTGACAAGCGCGATATATACCATTTTGATTCAAGTGATATTGAATAGTTGTACTTCCTGGGGTCCGAAACGATGACGTTTTTTCTCCGTGTCGTATAATATATATATTTTTTGGTCCTACCATTGTAGGATCAACTGGTGCGCCAATATCAGCTTGACTTTGTGTAAACTGCGCTCCAATAGTGGATTGATATGAAATCCAAGTGCTGTACATAACTTCCCAGGCATTTACACCAGTTCCGGCATAATTATCTACAGGAAATCCACCAGGACACTGTGATTCAGGTAAAGTATTACCATATTGCGTCGTAGTTGAAACCGGTTGCGTTGTTTTTGGTAGTTTTGAAAATTTTGACAAAAATTGGTCAGACATTTATAAATAAATAATATATTATATTTTATTATTTTTGTAGTAAATTCAAAAATATTAGTTTTCAAAAAAAAATTGAATTGCTAAAATATATGTAAAATTATTGTATAAAATTAAAACAACAAACCTTCAGTTATTAAAATCCAAACCCAAAATCAACTTTAAATTAAGAACAATGTCTAAACCTGTGACTGTGACTGTGACTGCTGCGTCTTCTAATCAATTCAATGAATACAGCCTTTATATTCCCACAATTAACAAGAAATACACATCCGATCGCATTGGATATCTCTTCTGGCAATTCTGTATAGGCAATGTAGATCGTGTAGACTTTGTCCCTATTATGAAGCAACCCAAGGACCCAAAGAATGAGCCATTTGAAGACGCCAATTTCAGGCAGGCGTTTATTTATATCAGACCCGGTACAAAATGGTCATCAATTGTGAATGATGCGATTGAGAAGGATGGATCATATCGTTTCTTTCCAAACCAATCCCCTCATCCGGACCCGAGAAATCAAGGCAACCCAAAGGAATATTGGGTCATTCTCAAGAACAAGAGTCCTGTGCCCTATGCGCAAACCCATCTGAATATTCACCAATTGGCGCACAACAACTCTCTTTTGGAGACCAAAGTCTCTGAAATGGAAACAGAGATGTTAAGTATGAAAGAGGAAATTGAGAGATTGAAGGGGGTGTTGTATAGAGAGCCTACATCAGATGTAGCAAGAGCCCGATGTGATTCTCATTCTACCACTGAAGCCGAGGCTGAGAGCTTTGTAAACTCTTGGGAAAATATCTTGCGAATGACCGAGGAGCGACAGGGTATTTTTAGAGATGAGAACGGAATGACGGAGGAAGATAGACAGCAAATGTATTCAGTATCACCGGGTGATGATGACAGTGAACAAGAGGAAGAACTAGAATATGACGACAATGGTGATGCAACGCCAAGAGGTAGAGTTGTTAAAAATGAGGACAATTGCCATAAATGTGCGATTCTTGATGTAGACGGATATAATAACGGCGATGTAGCGCCAAGAGGCTGGAAACTCTCAATTGAAGCAGATCTATAAACGTGTAGCGAGTGTGGATGATAAATAACCTGTATAAATTGTAACCCTGTATAAATTGTAACCCTGTATAAATTGTAACCTATAAAACTATAAAAATATGTATAAATTGTAACCTATAAAACTATAAAAATATGTATAATGTATAACCTATAAAAACTATAAAAATAATTATAATATATAATTTGTAACCCTGTATAATGTATAATGTATAATTTGATAACTTAATTAACTTAACAATAAATGAGGGCTAAGGCCCTTTTTTATTTTATTTTGTTAGTTTGTTCAAATTACAGAGTTAAAATATTTACATAATTTATGATTGATTTATGTAAATATAAGGATTTGTTTGGTATTCCTGGGGAAGGAATTCACGCATTTAAGATATATGGAATCTCGGTGTGGGATACATTGATTACAATTGCCTGCGCATTAATTATTGCGTGGATATCAGGTTGGGGGTATTGGAACACAATAATAGGAGTTTTTTTGTTAGGTATTGTAGTTCATAAGCTCTTTTGTGTTAGAACAATAGTAGACAAGATGTTATTTCCAGGGAAGCGAGTTACATTTGATTTAAGTTAATTTTTTTACATAGTTGTATCTGGTTCCGTTGTATCTGGTTCCGTTGTATCTGGTTCCGTTGTGCCATTTGCACGTTTCTTCAATATAAGGTACCATTTCAAAATTGGATGTGTGCCATCAGAATCTGGTTTTATATTTCCACAACCAACCGCAGTACAATCGCGCGCATCAGTGCTACAATTACAACGATCTTGATTTGCCATATAATAATTTTGCTCTGTACTCATACACGTACCGGTTTTTTTACACCACCCACAAATGCCACCATATTGATTTGGATCACTACCGCCTACATTTGCGTTACTACATTGTGTACAATTAGTAATTTTATTACAAGGATCTGGTTTATTATCAAACCCTTCAAATACATTCATACTGCTAAAACTTTGAAAAGGAAAAAAATTAAACAATATGACGACAATAATTAGCCCAATAATAATCCAATTTTTATAGTTCATTTTTTTAGCCATTTGTTTTATAATATATACTAACATTTTTATTGTTTTATTAAAGTTTACACCGATGAACATTTAAAATGGCACACTCATCTACGATGAGTGTTTCCTTTAATTGATTTATCAGTAACAGTTGCCATTACATATATCATGGAACGCCTTAAAGCGTTCCATTTTATATATTCAATGGTGTAAATATTCAATGGTGTAAAATTAAGTTGAATTATTGTTAACTTTATCATCATTGTATTGTTGAACAACTGCTAGTATTGTGCCAAAAGCTAAAATTCCTGTAATTGTTGCTACATAGTAATATATCCCATTGCTACATAATCTCTTGTATGTGATAAATATAAATAGAATGATGCCAACAGAGACCCAAGCCAGGGAAAATACGCGATAACAAAGTATGTAATTGTCGTAAAATGTCTTGAACATTGTGCCATCTCTAAAATCAACAAATTCATCAAATATAATCAGTCCTAGCGTGAATGTCAAAGTATAAGCCTGAACTGTTAAATAGTCATACAATGATAATCCAATAATTGGGTTTATGTAAGAAACACACAATGTATTGTTAGTATAAGCAAAGTATAAATTGAACGCAATAATTGGAGCATAAACAACAATAAATATTCCAATTGTAAGCGTTCGTGCTAGTTGGTTTAACTTTAATTGTTGGTCCAATTTATCTATAGGTGGCTTCAAAATGCCTCTAATACTTGGTGAACTGCTTTTAGACAGCGATTCTTCAAATAAAGGATCATTTAATGAGTCGTTGTTATTTGACATTATCTAAGTCTAAGTTTGTTGAAATATTATAATGTAAAAAATAAAATAAAAAGGATGTTCAATTTTATTTTATTTTAGATCTTGAATAAATGTATTAAATGTTAAACTCTGGAATCGCATACTTGTCGCCAGTTTTTATATACTTAGCAATGACCTTTGGATTCACCTTATTCGCAATAATATCCTCTACTTGGTAGACATTACAAGTCTTATCAATATAATAAATAATTCCGTGAATTTCTTGAGCCCACACTTCAACCTTCTGTCCAACAGGCTTGTCTTCATCATCATTTGTACAAATTCCGTGCGGTGTCCCCTTCATATGAGTACCACAGTATTCACACTCAGTCTTTTTTCTACGAGTACATTGTTCGCCGCTAGCGCGTTTTGCGCAGCATCGGTCGGATAAGTGTACGACATTCTTGACGCGCTTTCGCTTGAGAAAGTCCTCCTTTACAAGGACAAGGCGGTCGTAGTCGTATATATACTGAACCAATTGGCTCAAATTGGGGTCCGTTGCTAGGCCGAGTTGGTCGGCTTTCGTCCTGATATTGTCTTTTAACTCAGTGATATATAATTCTATTTTCTTGTTGATTCTACGTTCCATTTGTCTTTATATTGGTTATAATAATAATATATAGTGGAAGCTTTAAATCAATTTTTTATATATTTTGTAAAAGGGCTTAAAGCGAAGCGAATGAATCAGCGAAGCGACTGAATCAGCGAAGCGACTGAATCAGCGAAGCGGTTAAAGCAATAACGGCAACCGTTACTTCTTCTTTGCTCGCTTCTTTTTAATTAATTTTTGATCTGGTACTACTTCTTCTACTACTTCTTCTTCTGTCTTGGAGTCTACTTCTTCTACTACTTCTTCTTTTACACCTTCGCACTTTTCAAGTGCGTGGTAACTGTTGCCTTTGTCACTCAAATCTGCCGACTTTGTCGGCGTTTTAGATGTGCAAAGGTGTAATACATCATCTATAGTTTCATTTTTTATCGCTATGGCTTCATAATCAATAACGGCATCAAGTACAACGGCATCAAATACAACAGTATCTGACTCACTATTGATTTCTTTTTCTTTTTCTTTTTCCTTTGGCTCCTCAGAATCATCAAAGTTTTTTGTTAGTTGATCAAACATTTTATTCATATAATTTGGATCATTTTTTAAATTTTCATTTATTGTTTCAGTTCTCTCCCTAGTTAAGTTTGTTGAATTAAATTCGGTTATGATTTCATTTAAATTAACAATATCATCTTCTTTTTCGTCAATATGTAGACTTAAATTGGGACTATTATTAGGTGTAGTAGTAGAGCTAATACTACTGTTACCGCTAATATTAGGTGTTATTATTGAGTTTGATTTAGATCCAAACACTCTAAATGTGTTAATTACCGAATCTACACCTTTCTTTAAAAAACTACTCTTGGTTTCACTCTTTCGTGGAACAACCTTGGGTTTAACAGCTTCATTATGATCAACATTATGCGATGCTAAACCTCCATTATTACTATTTGAACTACTACTACTAATACTGCTAATGAATGACGACGTTTCGTCAAAATCCCTAGAATTCTTGCGTCTAGGATTATCATCAAACGTAATGTCTTCGTTCAAATAATCATCCATAGCCTTCATTTTCCTAGCAAAACGTTTAAAATGCTTCATATGAATGTTATGAAAGAAATCCAAATAAGAAATGAATAGTCCAAGGTTTTGTTTAACCATTGTCACATTAAATAAAAACGTATTTACAAAATTGTTAATATTTAGTCCAGAGTGTTGTTTAATTCGGTAGTTCTCCAATTCAATTTCCTTTGATACAATATGATCTTGAATTCCATTTAGTAACAATATAATAGTCTTATGTACCTCTTCAATTGTTTCAAAATTGTATTGCTTATGAGGTTCTAAATCTTTGTAAATAGGAAACACACTATTGGATTTTATCATCTCAAATGTCTTGTTAGTACCAATTGTTTTGTCAACATATTCAGAAACAATTTTGAAAAGTTTGTAATATTCACAATACATCCGATTATTCAAAGCATAAAAATATTTTTGCATATCTGCGTATTCAAAATCAATCAATCTACTTTGAAATTTAAATGAATCTAGACCAAAAACAAACAAAACATCGTGATTGCTTTTAATAAAATCACTAGTCATTAACTTAAGTTTAGTTAACTTAACTTCTAGAATACTAAAAACACTCATCACTTGAATCCGCGTATCCTTTATTTTATTGAAAATAACCTTTATTTTTTGTAATTTAGCTTCCATATATATAAATAATATATATTTAAAAATAAATATATTATTGGTATATTTTAATATGAGTAATAGTACAAATACTAACAATTCAGCGCCTAATGGAAATTTAAATACAAAAACCGATAGTTCTATTGATGCGAATGCGGTTTTACCGGAAATTAACTGGACTATTGAACACGAAGATATTCTAATTGAATGGGCTGATAAAGCAATGTGTTTTCGTTGGTTACATTCTAGAGCCCACGCGTTATATAGCAAGTTGAATTATAACTACACTATTCCTGTAATTGTCATCTCTACTTTAACAGGAACAGCTAATTTTGCACAAGATCGTGTCCCTGTTGCTTATCAAGGTTATTTCGTAATGATTGTTGGTGGCTTCAATATTTTAGCCGGTATTATTACAACCATTCAACAATTTTTGAAAATTACGCAATTAAACGAAGCACATCGGGTCTCTGGTATTGCTTGGGATAAATTTTACAGAAATATTAAAATAGAGTTAGCTAGACATCCTGAGGAAAGAATGCACGTAAATCAAATGCTCAAGATGTGTAAGGAAGAATTTGATCGTTTGATGGAAACCAGTCCAAATATTCCGGATGAAATCATTGATGAATTCAAGAAAAAATTTAAAGACAGTAGTGATTTTGAGGCAATTATTAAACCCGAGATCTGCGACAAGCTAACATCTACAGAAACATTTAGAAACCAATGGTCTAGTCAGGAGAACTTAGCAAAGAAGAAGAATTTGAAAGCACAGCGTGATATAAAAATAAAGCAAATTGTTACTACCTTTATATCTGAGTTTCAGACAGTTCAAGGTCGTGATCCTATTTCTAGTGAAATAATTGACAATTTAAAAGACAAGATAGACACAAAAATTCTGACAAGTATTATTGAAGATATTCAATCAGAAGAAAGAACAGCTAACGCTAACGCTAATGCTAATGCGTTAACAATTGTAGATTTACCTGTTTAAGATGAAGGCTCTAGATCAGTTGTAACAGTACGAGGTAACACAAACATTGTAATTAGTATAAAAATCATAAAGCCAAGATATGGACCATACATATCAATCGTAATGTCATAAAAATTTAATATTTTTGGGATACAAAATAATAATAATAATGATAAACCAATTCCGGTTATTAATGATGACGCCATTATATAATTATTTAAGAATAAATAATTATAATATTATCTTACAATTTGACAATTTGAAAAAAATCAAAAGTTCCTAAGCTATCATATATTTGTCCTGATTATCTATTTCATATTTGTCTCCTAATGTACTCTTATTCAGCATATGATATGAAATTGGAAAGGCTGACTCATATTCTTTAACAAGTATATCCGGAAACAAATTATCCAAGGTGTCCTCCATATAATGGATAACAATACATGAATTGTTTTCAAGTTTAGCAGATACTTCTGCGTCTGTCAATGAAAATATATTACTAGATTCTGTATGAATTGTGTAATTTCCAGGAAAAAAAGCATACCTATTAATACCACCTTGAATATACCGACCATACTCATTATCAATTAGATTTTTACCTGAAACACTGTGCGTTAGATTCGTATTAGTCAAGTCTACCATTTTATGCCCTCCTTCCCTTAACCATCCACCCTCTTTTACAGCATCTTCAAATAGTCTAAAATAATAGTAATACTCACCACACGATGAATAAACTGTATCTTTTGATGTTCCAAAGACAGAACGAAACTCTGTTTGCTTTAAATACGATCCATTGTAAATCGCATCTGGTAAGGGGAATGTATCGCTCATAGTAATCATATTCTGAGTATCTAGTTTATTAAGTATTGCTAGTTGCGGCATATTCAAAAACAATTCGCTAACACTCTCATCTATAGGAATATTACATATGCTTCTAACATTCATTATTTCTGTCGGTAATGCAAACCATATCGGTGTATTTCTAGTGATTGAAATTCTAAAAATATCAACATCGCTAATATCAACCAAAGCATAAATGTGTTCATTATGGTCGCTAATAAGACCTTTAAATGCGTCGCGCGTCAACATGGATCCATCACACCCGATCGCTGGCAATAAACCCTTTATTTTTTCTATAATTGTCACAGGATAATCCGACTCAGAATCAACTTTAGAAATGGTAACAATTGGTAATTCAAGTTTCTCCGGTATTAAAGTGGTTAAGAATGGCTTCTTCTCCAATAAAAACTGTATAAAAGGATATTTGCTGTTTTGGGTTACGTGATAACAAAGAATATTTAAAATGACTTTACCAAAAATATTTGAATTGTGATTTAATATATCTACATTCGTTAAAGATTGGGTTGTATTTTGCTCCATTGAATATGTGTATTTTTTAATATTTTTGTATATGTGTGTATTATTTATATCTATTTCAGAATTAGTGTTTATTGTTAAATTATTCATTGTTTAATGCGTTATAAATATATACGTATTTTTTGTTTAAATTATTTATTATAAACTATTTATTTTATAACAAATTATGTATTTATAATAAACTATTTATTTTATAATAAACTATGTATTTATTTTTTAACCTTGCGTTTAATATCCTCTTTTATATTTTCTTCTCTATTATCAAGCAAATGCTGTGTTAAATCCTTAGCTACATCAGGCTGGTCCTTATAATACTTCTCCAATTGAAGAAGTAAATACTTACCTGAGATCGCCTTCTTTGTTTTGCGCTGGCTGTAAACTAATGCGCCGCCATTAATATCAAAACAATCAATGGAGTTGACCTTCATTACATTAACTAAGTTGTCTGTTAACAACTTCTTTTGTAAAGTTTTGTTTTTAATTTCCTTTTTCAAATTATTCAGATCATTATCTATTTTGATCCATTCACGTATGTTACCAATAAGCTCTTCCTTTGTATTAGTCTTTTTTTTTGTACCTCCTTCTAAATTAGGTTGTACCTTTTCTATTTGTTCAGCTGATTCCATTCTAAATTAAATACTATAGTTATTTTAAAATTGTTTATTTATATATTATTATTTTCTGAAATTATCATCAAATCTTTATGTCTTGAACAACTGGATCCATTTTTCAATGCTTTATTGCCACACGTCTGACCCTTTCTAGGTCCAGACTTTAAAACAGTTTGACAAATGTTGCTTTCTGGTACAAAATTCTGAATTTCTATGGTCTGTGCCGTTACCACATTTGTTACCTTCTTTAATAAAGCCTTTTGCGTTTTTACTAATTGTTTTGCCTCTTCTTTTTGCTTCTTAAAAGTCTCCTTTTCTTGTTCCTTTTGTTTCTTAAGAGCTTCTTTATCTTTCTTTATCTTCTCTAACTTATATTCCCTAACAGCGACACGAATATGTTGGTAACAAAACGATTTGTTCATTTCTGTCACGTGTGATGCCAATTTTGACGTACACATAATATCCTTACCATCTACATTACCCAAGACCTTACAACAAGTGCCATTAGTAAATGTGTATCCATATGATATAAAACTGTAATTACCTATATTTGGATTGATGATAAACTGTGAATCATTATTTGTTTTGATCAATGAATTAATACCATATCGCTTATCAAGTAGTAAATCATCATAATACGGCAACAATGTAAACTGTATAGAACGACAATAAGGACATTTAATAAAGTAATCAGTTTTAGCATCTTTAAATTTTATTTGATCAGAATCTGTTAATGATGAAAAATTATAAGTTTGAAACACAAACTTCTGTTTACATATTTCAGTATATAAAGCAATATAATTGAACTTGTGATTACATTCCAATGTAACAAATTTGTCTGTTAATTGTTGACCAGTTATTTGACATATGTTGTCTGAATCAGTATCCTGATCAGGTTCATCCAATGACTTATATAATTCTTCATAAAAGTCAAGTCCACCTTCAATTATGTATTTTACCATTTTATATTCTTTACAATTAATCTTTAAATTTATTTTGTATTATTTAGTTATAAGTATGTCACCAAATCAATGGGGTCCACCTACGTGGGTTTTTTTTCATACATTAGCAGCAAAGATCATTCCTGAGCAATTTCCTACAATTGGTCCACAAGTATTACGCAATATTATAGCAATATGTGGATTATTACCTTGTCCAGAATGTTCAATCCACGCAAAACAATTCTGGTCCAAAGTGAATATTAATAAAGTCAATACAAAGGATGACCTGATTAATGTATTATATGTATTTCACAATAGTGTTAATAAGAGACGACAAGTGAATCCTTTTAGATACACAGATTTACAATATTATAAAACACTCAACTTAATTGAAACATTTAACAATTTCACTCGCAATTTTCATACAAAAGGTAATATGAATTTATTAACCGAGTCGTTTCATAGAGGACGTTTATTGACATCATTGAAGCAATGGCTAATGAGTAATATTCAATATTTTGAGAAGTAATAATTTATAAAGAAATTTATACCGTTGTGAAATTTATACCGTTGTGCTACTAATAAGTTCACCATTTTGCGTAACAGTACATTTAAACTTTTGCTTACTTGGCATTGTACATACTTCAGCCGTACTAGACGTTTCGTTAATGAATAACAAACTGCGTTTTAAATAATACATTGCTGATGATGCTCCAATACCTAATGATACGCCTCCAATTAGATCACCAAATATAGTGGCAGATGACATATTCATTGTGCATCTTCTTGCGCGCTTAATTAATAAATCAAAAACAAGATAGAAGCTAAAGAATAAAACAACACGATAATTAAACAAATTACTCTTATTATCAAGGTTTACCAATATCATAGGAAAGATGAAATAGAACATAGCAAATGCTAAAGAAAATGTACTATATGTTAGATTTGTATTGCTTATAAATGGTTCAAATACTCCTATACTACATACTGGGTCTCCTTTAATATCAGCCGGAACGCCTGTTGAGCTATATTTCTTAACCAAAGATCGTACTCCTGTTGCTACAAAGAACCAAAACATAAATACAAAGGTTTTTCCTACAGTTGCTGAGAAAACGGACAATATGAAAATACCAACGATGATTATGATGGGCGCGTAAAATGATAACACATTGAATGTAGATGTTAGAAATGATCCCTGACCTGGTGCTGACAAAAAAATTGGAAAAATAGTTGTTTGTTTTGTTCCTCCTGCTGCTACTGTTCCTGTTCCTCCTGCTGGTCCTGTTCCTGTTCCTCCTGCTGGTCCTGTTCCTATTCCTGCTGGTCCTGTTCCTCCTGCTGGTCCTGGTCCTATTCCTGCTTTTTGTGACATTTAATATTAATATATACTAATAATTTAAAATAAAATTAAATTGAATTAAATTGTAATATGAAAATGTAAATATATAATTTAATAATGAATCCTTTACCAATAGACCTTACAAGAGAAATAACAACGTTTCTTATTCCGTCATCAAACAATATAATATTTAAAATAATATCATCAAATAGTTATGTTTCAAGTTATAGTTCAAGATATGAGAAGGCATTTATAGACAATAAAATAGTTAAAAACAATAAGGGGATGTTCTTATCAAGAATAAGTAAAAAAAATAACAAACATCGTTACTATCTAACAGAAGAGATAATAGACACGATAGAGGTTGAATATAATGACAGATTAATTAATCAGTATTATTATGAGTACAAGTCCAAATATGTTGGGAAAAATATAGATGAAGCGCTAATAAAATTAATGTTATTGTGTTGATATAACTGTAAAATATTTTGTAGTGATTTGTATTTTTTACACATTCGCACATCTAAAACACCGATTTTATAGGCGTTTTAGATGTGCGAAGGTGTAAATATAGCAAAAAAAATTGAATTACTTTTATTCTAACAAAAGTAATTTATAAATATTTAGTAAACTCGCAAATCAATTTGTAAAACTTTTTAAAAATGAATTTTGATCTAAGACCCAAGGCTGATGACTTTATGTCCGACTCCGACTCCGAGTATGACTCCGACTCCGAAGAGTCAGTAATATTTGATATGAAGGAACATTACCGATCCTTGGAACTTAAGAGACTCCGGCTAATTATACGTGACAATTATGAGCTGGAAGATGGAGAGATCCTTATGGCGTTTGAACCTTGTTCAGACGACGAACAAATTGCTTGTGAACTAGCAGTCGCTTATATTAAGATACTTGACGGATACCAAGTATGTCGCAATCTGGATGAGAAATCCGAGTTTATACTGGACACAGTTGACAACCTTAAACTTAACTCAGCACAGGCGCTGAAAATTCACACTATGTTCAACCTTTTCATAACTTCGTGAAAGCGAAGTGGAAAAGGTTGAGCCAAACATTTCAACCTTTCCATAACTTCGCTTATAAAAGGTTGAGCCAAACTATTGTATTTGTATTTGTATTTTATAATTTGTATTTGTATTTGTATTTGTATTTGTATTTTATAATTTAATTTAAGTTATTTTTGGCTCTTAGCGTAGCAAAACCTTTCATAACTTCGTGATAAAGGTAGAATTGCGTTTTCTATTAAAAATATAAAGCATATTTTATATTAATGACAGAAGAGGACAAAAAGGACAAAGAGGACAAAGAGGACAAAAAGGACAAAGAGGACAAAGAGGACAAAAAGAGTAAAAACAAGAAGGATAAAAAGGACAAAAAGAGTAAAAACAAGAAGGACAAAAAGAATAAAAAAGAGAAGAAAGAGAAGGAAAAAAAAGACCCAATATTCCCAATTAAGGACGGTCGTCTATTTGAAAACGAATTGCTATATTGTGAAGGCAGAGAAAAACCATTACTAAGAGGTTTTATTCATTTATTTGGTCTATGCTCAGGAATGATACCCATTGGACTATTTGAAATTGTCAAGGTGGCAAACTCCGATAAACTAATGATAATATTTGCTTGTTTTTATTTTATATCAAACTTCATTTGTTATTTTGTTAGCGCATTATTCCACGTTTTGAAATGGCCAAAAAAGGTTGAAATCTTTTTACAAAAAATAGATCATATAATGGCCTGTGTATTTTGTGTAGCATCTATATTATTAATGGCATATTCTTTATTTCCTTTTAAAATACAATTACCTTTAATGATCGCATCATTTATTTTGTTAGTTATAAACGTATATAAAATATATAATTGTGAACCATCAATGATGATTCAGTCACTTACTGGTCTTGTTAGTTTATTATATATACCATTTTTTTATATGTATACAACTAAAAGAGAGTTTGCTCTTTGTGGTATTATATTTTTCTTATGTTTAATTGGTACTATAATTTTTATACAAGAGGTAAAAATACCGTTAATAGACAACACTATTTTTGGACATCATGAAGTATTTCACTTGATTCTTGCGGTAGTCGGTGTTATTGGGTATTTTATGTTTCATAGTATGCTTACTAGAAAATGTAATGGTATTACATGTGAAACATAAATTATGTCGGTAATTTTATGTCGGTAATTTTATGTCGGTAATTTTATGTCGGTAATTTTATGTCGGTAATTTTATGTCGGTAATTTCATGTCGGTAATATTTGTTTTAAGTGTGAATTCTCTATTTTATTTTTAATTATATAAATAGATGAAATTGTTAATAACAAAATTTCAACGGAAGACCTTGTAATCATAGGCATATCTTTATTTGTAATACTATAATACAACCACAAACCAGATGAAGAAAAACTCAAAATACAACAGATTAATGATAAACTATTTGTACTTTTATTTTTATATAACAGCAACATAAAAATAAATCTTCCAACTACAGATATAGATGTTGCTGTATATGGTAAAAAATCCAACTGTTGCGAATTCATTGAATTAATATATAACAAACTTTTAAATATTAATTTATTGTTTTATGATCTTTATTTAACCTCAGGTTTATTCAAAGACCTTATCAAAAACTTCGTCAATATGTTCTACACTATGAAACTTAATGCCTTTTGTTAGTTCATCATCTTTATATTTCTCCATAAAACCATCAAAATCTTTCTCATTCTCCTTAGGGAATATGAATTCCTTGACTCCTGCTTTGATGCCACCCAAAATCTTTAAATCTAGTCCACCAATTGCCGTAACGTTGCCATCCAATGTAATTTCACCAGTGATCGCAATCGTATTCTTTATTTTCCGATTATTGAACAAACTATAAAGCGTTGTAGTGATTGCCGTTCCAGCACTGGGACCATCTTTTGGTGTGCTGCCATCTGGGCAATGTATATGGATCCCTGAACCCGATTGACTTGCTGTAATAGCAGCTTTGATTGCTTCCGGTGACAAATTGTAAGCCAATGTTAGCGCAACATTCATTGATTCTTTCATTACATCACCCTGAGTGCCTGTTAGTTTCAAATCCATTGGCTTCTCACTCGGACGCCACTTGGCCTGAATTGGAATCACCCCACCCATACCAAGCGAATTGGCCCATAGACCATTTATGATTCCAACCTTGTTCTCACTATGAATCTTCTGGATCTTCATCTCTTGCTTGTCCTTGAAGAATTTGGCCGTGATATCATTGATATTAATTTTAATGGGTATATCATATTGCGTATTAAAATTCTTCAATATATCCAAATTGATTTCTGCTACAATTTCAAACAAAATCTCCTTCAATTTGCGCACACCCGGCTCCAAAGTATAATTCTCTATGATATATTTTAGCGCATCATTTTCAATTTCAATCATATTTGTTAATCCCATTTTCTTATACACATCAGGCAATATATGGATCCTACTAATTGTTATTTTTTCATCCAAAGTCAAATTCTTAAACTTGACACGATGAATACGATCTAACAAAATCTTGTCAATTAGTTCAGCGTCATTATAAGACAATATAAACAACGCCTTGGACAAATCCAGGTCTATTCCTGAAAAATACTTGTCTTGGAAGCAATCATTCTGCGCCGGATCTAACAAGTGTGTTAAAATGCCAATGATTTCCTTACCGTGCTCAGTCTTGGAAATCTTGTCAATTTCATCAATAAAAATGATCGGGTTCATACACTTTTTATCCATTAAGATTTGAACAATCTGTCCCCAAGTGGACCCTACATACGTGTAGTTATGCCCGTGAAGACTTGATCCATTCGCATCGCCGCCCATTTGTATCATAGCAAAAGGTCGTGGATTACCGTGCTCGTCTTTCAAACAACACGATAGACCGCGCTTTGCTAAACTTGTTTTTCCTGTACCCGGAGGCCCTTCAAAGCCAAAACAGTAGCCATCCTGTTGCCCGTTGATCCACTGGCCGATAATGCGCTCTACTTGTTTCTTGGCCTTGTCGTGTCCGTGAACAGCATTATCCAATGTAGCTTTCACATCGGTCATATAAGTGTTAATCTCATTGTACTTAGCCTCTATTTCACTAATAGAAAGAACAAGTGAACAAGTTGGCGAAACATTTTTAACATCCTTTTCAACCTTTGAACTAACAAATACTTCATCCAAAATATTGCTATTGCTATTGCTATTGCTATTGCTATTGCTATTTAAAGACTTCATTTTTCCCACAAAAACCATAATAGAATCAATCAATTCATTCTTCTTTTTGTTAGATTGTTTGATTTTTGGACAAGCAATTTTATGTTTCACAATCAGTTCATTGATCTTTAAAATATACGTAACTAACGCACTTTTATCACAGTCATTTAAAATGGCTCCTATATCGGGACCAACAACTTGTTTCTCTTTAAGTTGTTTCAAGCATTTAAGTATTTCAATACTGGTGTACCGGTCTTTAAGTTCAAAATTACATATATTATTTTCCGGCACTCTGATTATATTAAGAAACTTGTCACGAATAGTGTCCATAATATTCAAAATTGGCTCCTTCTTATAGATGCTAAATGGTATTTTTAAAAGGCCGTCCAAGAATTGCCGCGCTTTGGACCCAGAATCCTCGGATTTAGCCTTGACCTCTTTCAGCTTCTGCATTGCCTTCTCTTTCACTAGATCAGGCGCCTTTAAAAGGCAAATTTGCTGCTCCAATGGGATCTTCTGTATGTCAAAGTTTGCCAAATCATTTGTGTACTGTATGGTCTTCTTCATCGCATCCTTGAAGCACTGCTTAATAGACCAGGGAAAACTATCAAAAATGGTCATTTGCTCTGCTGAATCAACAATTCCATTGCTATCATTGGACATCAAATCATAAAGCAAGTAGGCCAAATATTGGTTATCATATTTATCCGATTTAACTAACAATTGGATCAGAGTCAATCGCTTTGCGAACAAGTCACTTGAAATGAATTCCTTCACAGTCTGCGCAATTGTCTTCTGTTTAATCGTATTCAAGTTACTCAAATATCCAGCATATTTAAGATATATATCACTGGTCTCGTAAATCAAATAGTCCTTTATTCCTAACGATTTTAAAAAGCACGTAAATGTGTCATTTTTAAATTCCGCCGTGTTTGGAATGGTATCCTTTATCGCCTTCATTTTCTGGCTTACAAATTTGTTATTCAAAAGATCAATTAAAACGTCATCTAAAAACCCCGAAATAATTAGACTCTTCTTATGCTGCGGATTGTGAATAATCACTTGTAATCCATAGACCTTCAAATAAAACGTTTTAACCTTAATGCTTAAATCAACACAATCTAAATTCTTGGATTTTTCTGTTAGTTGTAAATCATCCGATTTGCTTGTATTATCGTCCGCTTTTTTTGAATTTAGTATTCGGTAGCTTGTTGGATGAAAATACTTCTTTAGAAGCTCAAATTTATGCTTTTCTGTCTCGGAAACAGCATAAGTATTGACTGAATTATTGCCAAAACAGACCCATAAGAAGTCCTCAAATAATTCCGTACCATATAACTTGAAAATGGACGACAATTCGTTATTGATATGCTGTAACAGGTTTATAACAATATCGGTATCATTGTTAATTGTCTGATCATTGATTTCTTTTATTGATTTGCTTAGTTCAAAGAGCATATTAATACAATTATTTTGATCACTGAGACTAATTATGTCTAGCAATTTGTTTCGTTGTACATGTAATATTGTTCTTTGAATAGTGTCTTGGAAAAATGCCATTTTGCGTTCTATTAGCACTACAATGTCCTGACTAGGCTTTTTATTATCTTTTTTTAGTAATGCTGATTTATCTGACATTTTGAATTATATAATTATTATATATTATTAAAAATACGCTATTTTCACTAAAGATTATCCTATGTTATAATTTTCCTGGGTTTATATTATTCATGAGGTGTTATAATATATTCAGAATCATATTAGACACATATTATCATAATAATGTATAGATTATAAAATGGGAATCCCCTCATTCTTCAGCTACATTGTTAAAAATTATCCGAATATTATTAAACGTTACCACAAATCGTCTCTAAATGTTGACAATTTGTATTTGGATTGTAATTCCATCATATATGATGTCTATGCTAAGATGAAAACTGACGACTTGACGGAGTCTATTACTGCGAGCATTATCAAGGGTGTTATTGTCAAAATTGAGTATTATATTGCGACCATTGAGCCTAAGAAGCAGGTCATTGTTGCGTTTGACGGCGTCGCTCCTGTCGCCAAATTGGAGCAGCAGCGCATCCGCCGTTACAAGACCTGGTATCAGAATGAGATCAGTAAAGAGATATTCAATAAGGACAAGCCTGACGTTTGGAACACCACTGCGATCACACCCGGTACCAAATTTATGGCCGAGTTGAATGCCGGGGTCTCGGCGCACTTTAGTCCTACATCGGTGAAGGGAGCAAATGTAGTTGTTTCGGGTAGCAATTGCGTCGGTGAAGGCGAGCACAAATTGTTTGACTATATCCGGCAAAATCCTTTAAAGCATTCCGACGAAGTATCTGTCATCTATGGACTAGACGCTGACCTTATTATGCTCTCAATCAATCATCTCCCTGTAAGCCCTAAGACGTATTTGTTCAGAGAGACGCCGCAATTCATCGGCTCTATTGACAGCGAATTGGAGCCAGACGCTGATTATTTCTTGGATATTCCGCAACTAACTGAAGCAATTGTATTGTTTATGAATAATGATGTTAAAATGACGGAAGAACAGAAGCTGAGTGAAAGCCAGAGAAACAAAGTCTATGATTACATCTTCTTGGGCTTCTTCTTGGGCAACGATTTTATGCCTCATTTTCCTGCTGTAAACATTCGTACTGGCGGAGTTGATAAGATGATGAATGCCTATAAGGCCACGATTGGACCTGGAGAGAACCTAACTAATGGCAAGGTCATTTATTGGAACAATGTCAGGAAGATGATCCAATTCCTGGTCAATCTGGAGGAGCAATACATTATTGTAGAGCATAAATCACGCAATTCCAAGGAGCGCTACTTGATGCCAGAGACGACACCTGAAGAGAAATTCAAGCGCTTTGAAACAACACCAGTATTTGACAGGGATATGGAGAAGTACATTAACCCTGTGAAACCTTTCTGGCAGTCGCGCTACTATCGTGGCCTATTTGGCATCAAATCAGACACCAATGATGCTCAGAAGAAGGATATTGCTATCAACTATTTACAAGGTCTAGAATGGACTATGAAATATTACACAAATGGGTGCGCTGATTGGCGTTGGAGATATAAGTATAATTATCCTCCTTTGCTTCAAGACTTGATCAAGTATATTCCTGTTTTTAATACTGAGTTTGTCGTTGAAAAGCCAGCAAATCCGGTTACTGAAATTGTTCAATTGTGCTACGTGTTGCCGCGTTCTCAGCTAACTTTGTTGCCACCAAGACTCGTTAGTGAATTGTTGAGACATAAGGATCACTGGTATAAAGGCAACTGTGACTTCGTCTGGGCTTATTGTAGGTATTTCTGGGAATCCCACGTGGAGATGAATGAAATTGATATTAATGAATTGGAACAGTTTATTGCCGATAACAAGCATCTTTTGCTAGAGAAATAATCGGTTTTTTACAATTAAGGGAGAAAGGTGACAGAAAAGGGAGAAATGTGACAGAAAAGGGAGAAAGGTGACAGAAAAGGGAGAAAGGTGACAGAAAAATCCCCAAAAGGTGACAGAAAAGGGAGAAAGGTGACAACTGTTTGACAACAAATTTTTAGTAAAAACTAGCATAATATTTTGTTGTAAAATTTGTTATTATAATACATTACAAAATATAAATATGATAATATAATTAACGTCATAAATAAACAACAACGGTTTAACAACGATTTTTTAGTAAAACTAGTAAAAATATCGCATTTTTACAATGTAATATTTTGTGACCAAAATGCGTAACAAAATATTTAATATATTTCATCTCTATTTCTCAGTAACAATTTTTTTCTGAAAAGTAAAAAGGGAAATGGAATTTGGACATTTTTAAAAATGTCCAAAAATGAAAACCCAAAAAAAGTTTTGAAAATGACCCTTTTTTTCACTTTTGTACCATAATGGTCTGAGTTATATTTTTAAGATTTAAAATTTTGTGACGCTAATTTTTCAACAAAAACGGCATTTTTTTGGTTCTTTAGGAAACCAAAAAGGTTCAAAAAACTTATTTCAATGCGAAACAAATAATAAAATATAATATTTTGTTATTGTATATAGATGTCTAAAAATATTGAGAATAATAGTCTTAAAAAAAATGCTTCCAAAATGCCAAAAAAATGCCAAACTTATTTCTGCGAATATTGTGACTTTAAATGCTCTAAATTATCAAATTATAATACACATTTAACAACACCTAAACACTCACAGAAAGTGTTTTTGAACCAACAAGGAGACAAAAAGATACAAAAAAATGATTACAAATGTGAATATTGTCAAAAAAAATATAAATCCAAAAGTGGATTATGGTATCATAGTAAAGTATGTGAAGCTAATATGACTGAATGTGAAAGCGATAATGATCAAGAAAAATATCAACAACCTATAACCCCACAAATTGACCCCAATATTTTATTGGATATTATAAAACAAAATCAAGAGCTTCAAAAACAAATGATTGAATTTATGAAAACAAACACATCAATAAATACCAACAACACTAATTGTAATAATAACAACAACACATTCAACTTAAATATGTTTCTGAATGAGAAGTGCAAAGACGCAATTAATATTAACGATTTCGTAGACAATATCAAAATGCAATTAACCGATTTGGAGAATTTCGGTGACTTTGGCTATGTAGAGGGCGTTTCTAGGGTTCTTATTAAGAATTTGAAGGAACTAGATATGTATTCCAGACCAATCCATTGCAGCGATCTAAAACGCGAAGTGCTTTATATTAAAGACAACAATGAATGGACTAAGGAGTCCGATGATAAACCAGTGCTTAAAAATATGATCAAACAAGTCGCCAACAAAAATATTAAACAGATCCAAACTTGGAAAGCTGAGTATCCCGATTGTATTTATTCCGATTCTAAGAAGAACGATCAATATATGAATATTGTAATGAACTCCATGTCTGGTGGCACAAGTGAAGAACAACAAAACAACCTTTCGCAAATTGTTAAGAACGTCACAAAAGCAGTTGTTATTGAGAAAAAAACAATCATCTAATAGTTAAGTTAAAAAACTTATAATTTAACTATTTATTAACACATAAGTTGGCCCAGTTTATTGTCGCAAAACGGCTCTATATATCCTGAATTGAGACCCGCAATTGACAAGTTTGCTGCTATATGTAAGCAACTATGTAAAAGGGCCGATAATAAAATCATATTACGATTATATGTTAGGCCCCCAATTTTGTACAAGAAGAAACAAAAGGCTATACCTAACAAGAAATGTATAATATATTGAGCATTATAACAGCGTATGACCTGGTAAGAAAATGAAATATAAATGTAATACACGTCAACTGTTCGCTGCCAAGAATTGAAATGAGGGTCCTTCCAGTAATTAATAGACGTCAAGAACAGACCACCTGGAATAATAACCAAGTCGTAATGTTGGTTATATACAGTGTATACTGAAGTGCCTAAAAATAGCCAAGAAGTGGTCCAAAGGATCCGGCTACACTCTGGGAGATATACTAAATCCTTATCACCTTTTTCTTCTTCTACATTTATTTCATTTTCACCTTTTTCACCATTTTTTGAATTAATTATACGCTTCATATTAAAGTATTATTAAAATACAATCATTATTATTTTACATTTTCTCCGTATTCGTATTCCAAAACAATCGAATAAATCGGCGAATAAACAATTTCACAAAGAACAGTGTCATCAGTCCGACAATGACGACCCCGGCAACCAATATGAAGAGTTTGCCAATCTCGGACACCTGTGTTGAAGCAAACCCAAGTATCACGTTCGCAGGTATACTTAATGTAGAATGAAGCATTTGACCAACTCCGCCTAAAACCGAATCATAAATATTGACACCTTTTGTTAGTTGATTTGAAAACCACGCATTGAATTGCTGCCACTCTTGGTTGCTAAAGTTCTGCTGTTTCTCCTTGAATAACAGTTCGCCTTGTCTTACAAAGTCGCGCGCCTCTTCAATGAGCGACTTCTTCCTGTATTCGTCTCTAATGCGCTGGGCTTCTTGTTCCGCTTTAAACATTTTCTCTTTTTCGGCTTTCTCTGTCTCCAAACGTTTCTTTAAAACCGCTGCTTCTTTCAATCTTAAAGCTTCTAGATCTAATTTATATTTTAAAGGACTATCGTGCGCAGCAATAACAGTCTCGTCCAAAATATTGAGCCAAAATTGTCGCAAATTCTGGAAGTATTCATCTATATTCAAAGATCTTTTAGCAATATCTGACAAATAGTTTGGCAGCCTCTGTTCTATTCTCTGTAAAATGGGCAAAATATACTTGGCCTTTTCTACAAGGATCTCCTTCTTGTCCTTATCAATGTCAAACTCCACATCAAAATTGAGTTCATTCTTGTTTTTCCCTTTATCGTTGCCTTGTTGTTGACCCTTGAAGCCCCGGTTCAAATTCCGTATAAAGCTGTTATCAATAATGTTCTGAACTACAATCGTGTAATAGCGGATATGCTCGGAATTATAGTCGGCGATTTGGAGCGTGTTATTTGCGGAATTATAATATAATGTATAGGGTAGTCCGAAGGTGTTGAAACACAGGCCATTTAGGAAAGATTGCCGATTATTGAGGGCCAGCCGATAAACCTGGTAGTCGTACATTTGCTGGACTACTTGGGCTTCCAACTCTGATTTTGTCAGCTCTTCTTTTATTAAAGCAACTTGTTTAGAAGAAGAAAAGAAGCTGAAGAACCCACTGCTACTATCGTCAACAACGTCATTGTCATTTGATCGCATTTCCGTCTCAAATTTTGAATAAGAAGAGTAAGATAGTGGCAAAGAACTGGTTGTTTTAGCAATCATTTTGTCACACATATTTAGAAGCCCGTCACTCACATTAATAATCAGACGATTAAGCGAGTCTACATTGTTTTGGACTCGTTGCTCAAATGGGTCCAACGAATCTTCAAATTCAAATTCAAAATCAAATTCAAAATCAAATTCAAAATTTTCCTTAAAATATGAAAACCATTTATTTAGCATATTTTTATTGGATTGTCTTTTTCTATCTCTTATTTCTCTTATTTCTCTTTCTTTGAACTCTTGCAGACTGAATCTATTTAGATTTAGGTTTAGATATTGATTATCATTTAGTAAAGGATCTGAAACTTTGTTTACCAACGTATAGTCGTTGACTATTTCGACAATATGGTGGTTATTGTTTAAAGACAATTGTGAATTTATTTGCTTAGATAACGTCATTAATAACGGCAAAAATAATATATATAAAAATATGTTTTGGAACATTCGTATTATTTTATTTATGCTATATGCTTTTATATGTTTTTAATTTATTATCTAAAAATAGTATATATACGAAATGAACCAACAAGGAAATAGTAATAGTAGCAATAGTAATCCAGTTAACATAAACGATCTAAGCCCTGATGCACGAGCCGTTTTAGTAGAAGTCTATGGTGATCCAGGGCCAGTTGAACTTCCAGACGTTACTCAGGCTGTAAACACTAATAGAGGAAAAATCAATAGGTTATACACATTGTCACTTAGAGTTGCGCAAGGAGGTCTTGGATTAGTTAATAGAAATGAATATTTGGGTGAAATGACAAGTCTTTTAGCACAACTTACCAATCCCAATTCTGGATTAACAGCTGTCGAAAGGGCTTCACTTATTGTAACTGATGAAAATATACAAGATTTGATGATAGCTGATGCTGCCCAAAGGCAAATGACTGCGGTCCAATTTCGAAATATAACTAGCAGAATGAATGATTGGTTAGATGGTGATCTACAAAGAATTGCGACTGAGAGAGGTTTAAGCACAGACCAGTATCAAGATGTTTTAGCCCAGACTCAATTCGCAGCATTAGCAGCAGTAGATGCGGCAGCATCTGACAATGCATATAACGCATATTTGGATGACAGAGAAAAGAGACGTAATCGTGTTATTGTTAGAATTAACCAACTTTTACTAGAAGCACAGGTTGCCGCACCAGCTTTAACTATGACTGCAATTTGGGCTCTAACTTGGCGCATGGTGTCGGGTATGTTAGCACTTCCCGCTGAAGTTCGTCCAACAACGGAAGTTTTAGCAAGAATAATAGATTATGGTATTCATAGCCCATTTGGAAGAGGGTCAACTGCGCTGGTAACATATATACCTGGAACAACTCCTGCCTATGGAATTAATCAATGGATTCATTGCTCCATAGCAGATGCCCCGGTAGCAGGAATGGCAAATACAATTACTAGTTATGTGTTAAGAATTCCAGTTCTTGTAATACAAGGAACATGGACTACTATAACGGTAGCTGCTAATTGGATTGGTAGAACAGCATCATATATTATTCTGGCTTATCCAATGACCTCATTAGCAGTAACCGGATTAGCTGCTGCTGGAGCAGTTGGATATTATGTATTGGTTTCGAGGCCAAACGTTGGACAAAATATAGTAACAAGTGGACAAAATATAGTAACAAGGGGACAAGGGATTGTTACGTCTATTCGTGAACATTGTACGAGAGATAATCTTACTGCATTGGTAGTAAGTGGAGCAAATGGTACATGGGATCTTTCTACCAATGCAGTAGGTGTTTTAAGAGCCGTTATAAGCGATATTAATAACACTGCCGCATTTCTAAGATTATTTGGCGACGATGTATCAATCGCATCGAGTAATTCTTCTAGATCTTCAATCGCATCGAGTAATTCTTCTGGATCTTCAATCGCATCAAGTAGTTCTTCTAGGCCCTCTAGTTCTTCTAGTTCCTCTAGTTCCTCTGGTAGACCACGTAGTAATATAAGTTTGGGTCTTGGTTCAATGACTTCTGCTGGAAGTAATATAAGTATTCAAACAGCAGCAACAACTATTAATGAAGTTGAAGAACTATTGTCTCAAGCTTCAGATGGTAATCCATCTTCTACGACAATTGTTATGGGTTGTTTAACAGCAGCAAATCTTTTAAATTTGGCGAATAATACCCTTGGTTCGTCGAGTTCGTCGAGTTCGTCGAGTTCGTCGAGTGAAGGCGAAGAAGAAGAAGAAGAAGAGTCGGCGGTAACAGCGGCATCAGATGAGATGGCAGCTTTACTTAATAATCCTAATCTTGACGAAGTAATTAGTGATGTGCAAGAACGTGTTATTAACGTATATCAAGAATTGCCACAAGAAGAACCTGGTGCGGTTCCTGGTGCGGCCAACTTACGTAAGAGGGGGCTTAGTGACGCTGATGACGGAAATATGAGCGATATAACCAATAGCCAAGGTTTTAGCCAAGGTTTTAGCCAAGGTTTTAGTGATGATGTTGAACGTTTGAATAAAACATCATTTACAAGAAAAAAAGGACCAGCAGCACTAGGACAAGAAGCACAAGAAGCACGAGCACTAGGAATAAATGCAACCACACAACAACAACTTAGAGATGCTTTAACAGATGCTGAAAAGCCTGAAAATGCAGGTAGGGAAGTTGTAGTAAATATTAATACAGATAACGGTGTAGTAGGTGTAAGAATGGTAGCGGCAGTCAATCTCCAAGATGAGGAATCCGTTGCGTCTAGCATATCACGATTGACTGTTGGAAATCCGGTTCAAAACCAAGCAGGACAACAGTCAGGAACTGGGGTACTTCTTGCGGTTGACTCTAATAATAATATTGTTCAACTGCCAGCCGCAAATCAGAATCAACAAGGTATATTTTCAAGAATGTCAACTTGGATAACTAACTTTATGCAATCTGTGCTATCTGGGGAAGATATGGATTTAGGTGGTGGCAGACGACGCAAGTCAAAGCGACGAATGCCGTCCAAGAAAACAAAGGTAAAAAGACATTTAAGAAGTAGAGTTGTTAGAAGAAGAACAAAGAAAGTTCAAAAACGAAGACACACAAGGAAAGTTATAAGACGTAAGTCTGCTACGCCAGCTCCTATAAGACGTAAGTCTTCTATAACACCTTTACAAATGCAACAGAACCAGATGCAGAAACAAATGCAACAACAAAATCAAATGAAACAACAAAATCAAATGCAAAAGTTGTTGATGCAACAACAAATGATGAAATACAATAAAAATATGAAATACGATGAAAATATGTATTAAATATACTATTTTGAAACAATAAGTTATAACTAAAAAATAATACTCTTTTAGTTATAATATACTAACAATGAATCCTCCACAAATACAAATACAAAGACAACAACTTGTAGAACAAAGAGAGAAACTAATCGTCTCCTCATTCAGTAGTCGTCAGGACTTCATCAAGTTATTAGAGAAAAATCCCGGACTCGTTATTTTGAAGCTAGGCGCCACTTGGTGCGGGCCTTGTAAGAGGATTAAGCCAGTTGTAGATGCTTTTTACGCATCTAGCCCTGACAACGTAATATGCTGCGACGTTGATGTGGACGAATCATTTGATTTGTACGCATATTTAAAAAGCAAGAAGATGGTCAATGGAGTGCCGGTCATAATGTGCTACAAAAGAGGCAATACGTCTTTTATACCAGACGACTCCATCACGGGCGCGGATCCTGTAGAATTGGATAAGTTCTTTAAGAGGTGCGGACTCCATTTAATGTCAGTTCTACCTTTGAAACGCGTTTAGCAAAGCAAAGAGCCAAACCCCTAATTTGCTTAGTTTGTCTTTCTAATTTGCTTAGTTTGTCTTTCTAATTTGCTTAATTTGTGTTTCTAATTTGATTTGTTTGTGTTTCTAATTTGCTTAGTTTGGCTCCACCTTTTGAAAGGTGGAAAAGGTTATAACGAAGTAAGGAAAAATAATTGAACCTAAAAATACTATGTTATATTTATTTATAAGATAGAATAGAAAATGTCACAAGCACAAGGAGCACAAAAGCAAACTTTAGTAGGAGTAGTACAAGCGTCAGCAGATTTAGAAGAAGCCTCTCAAATCTTTGGAAGGCTTAATGATGACATTCAAACGCACCTAATAGAAGAATATATCAAGCCGCAGCTAAGAGGCGACGATTTAGTAAAAGAATTTGACAAGCAGCTCAATTCAGAAGAGTGCCGAGGCCTAAAATGGCAAGTCTTAGTAGACGTGGTGGAAAAAATAATCCAAAATAAAGAAGCAATGGCGCAGATGTTTGAAAAGTATGAAGACATTGGATTCAAGGCATATTATGAGCAACATTTTATTCAAAAGATAAACCAGTTTAAATCGCCGACGTGGGACGCATTGTCAAGTTTCTGCGCCACATTAACAATGTGTAAGTGGCATTAGAAAGGAAAAAATTGAAATTCAAAAATATTAATATTATTTTGTTATAAATAATTCTTAAAAATCTTTCGTTATAAAAACTTTGTTAAAAAAATGATGCCCGAACATAGAGAATCAAAAGAGTCAAGAGATAGTTTGGATGTAATAAATAAAGCAATTATACAGAATACATTCTTGGGTTTTGAAGACACTAATAAAGGCGAAAGTTCTTCGGAACATTCCGTAAATAAAATAAAAGAAGAAAATCAAGAAAACGACGAATGTTGTTCCGATGCTTGTTTCAAGTGGTGGTTCTTTCACAGTTCATTTCAGATCCCGACTAAAGGCGATATAACAACTGATTTGCTTAACCAGCGCAAACAATTCTATTGCTGTGACGTGTGTAGCGAATGTCTAGAAATCAAATTATTAAATTATTGCGCTTCAAGTAAATGTATGAAAGAGCATTGCTCTGAGTGCTTCTATAACGGCTGCCAATTGTCGTGCTGCTGCTTCACGTTTATTCTGAGTACAAAATGAAATGAATAAAAAATAATTTATTAACTACTAGTTGCGTCTAGACCTTTTAGATTTCCTAGATTTCCTAGATTTCTTAGATTTCCTAGATTTTTTCGCATGCTTAGAACGCTTTCTCTTTAGACCACGAGCAAAAATCAAATCATTATTTTCCATTATATCAATTTCGTGGTCTACCTTATGATCAAGTTCGCCTTGGTTCCTTTGGCAAAACGCAAGCACATCATCTGATGCTTTATTTTCATTTCCATTTGCTCTAAATTTCAAATAAACGTCATAATATTGATATAACGTAGGGCGCAAATCTTGTTCTTGGCTATCAATAAACTCTTTAAGTTCACTTTTCATTATACATAATAATGTTATTTTTATTTTTATTTTTATTTTTATTTTTTAGTGAAAGAAAAAGAAAAATAATATTATTCCAAAAAAAATTGAAATACTTTAAAGCCAACTGTCTCATTGTATAAATTAAAACCATATTGTATTCCAAATACTATTTGACAAACAATATATCTTTCAATTACTTTTAAAACTTTTTCAGAGCTTTTATATAAGAATGGAGTTCATTAACACTAGTTTGATTAACTTGGAGTTGGAACTGAACTTGAACAATAAGACGGTTTTCGGATTTATTAGCGCATTAAGCGCAGCATCAAGTGTAACGGCAAAAGCAGAAGTAAAAGCAGCAACAAGTGTAACGGCAGTAGAAGAAACAAAATCAGAATCAACAGTCGCAGTTGTACCCCTAGCCCACTTACAAGAGTCCAGAGGTTGGATTACCGAGGAAAAATTCACAAAACGATTTGTACACAATTCGCATCCTCTTAATGGCCCGACGCACGAGAGCAATTGGCTTATTCCGAAAGTCCCTGGATCTTCCTTCGGATCTCTTTGCGTCGGATCCTATCCCGACAGCAATAAAGGTTACTTTGTAAAACTTCAAGCAGCTGGATTAAACACGTTTGTATGCTTGAATGCCGAGTATGGTACAAAAGACAAGTACGGGGATTACTTTGAGCCATATGCTACAAAAATTCCTGCCGACCGTTTCATTTGGAAGAGGATCAAGGATATGAACGTTGGCGACGACGCTGACCTTTTAGAGGTTGCTGACGAAGTCGTTATAAGGCTCAGGAAAGGCGAACACATTTACTTACATTGTGCTGGAGGACACGGTAGAACGGGTGGCTACGCAGCAATCATACTTCACAAGTTGTTTCCGGAGTTAACTTCATCAGAGATCTTTGAGTACATCCAATTCGCACACGATCAACGAGACGGACACATGTGTGGCACAAGTAAATGGACAAAACAGATGCTAATGGACCCCTGGGCTCATCATTTCAAGGCTGGTCAGGTACCTAGTCCTCAGACGCTAGACCAGCGCAATCAGGTAAGGGCTCTTATAAACCTTGAAGATTAAAAATGGGAAAAAATACTTAAATATAAAACAATAATCAATAATATATTATGAATGATTATTGTTCTATTTGCTCAAAAGAAGAAACTCTTTCAGATTTTGCTGAAGGAACAACTTTTACAGAAGTAGATGATAAATTGTATTGTGTAAATTGTTTTGAAGATTTGGAAAACAGTATAATTTACTGCGAAAGATGTTATAAATTTGAACAT
>Ga0209596_1000156_pt1 | contig 61163 bp, 105 predicted proteins | sample M_130807_MF_Meta_FD_187314 | JGI IMG/M metagenome (GOLD analysis project Ga0209596, IMG submission 187314) | Freshwater microbial communities from Lake Montjoie, Canada to study carbon cycling - M_130807_MF_MetaG (SPAdes) (version 2) | ecosystem: Environmental > Aquatic > Freshwater > Lake...
TATCTTGAAGGTTTAGAATGCGAAGTTCAACGCCCTATTAAAACAAAAGGTCGTCACACAGGCATGATTATTGATTGGAGTGATGGTTTTTCAAGATACCCAGCAGAACATAAACCGCTTAACATGATCGAACTTGAAAATGGTCAGTTTGCTTTGTTACCTAATAATTTTGTTCTTTTTAAAGACAATCATTTTACCAATGATTCTGCAAAAATAAATCTAAAAAATTATCGTCGTGGTGAAGAAGTTTATTGGGAGCAGTGATGTCAAAGCTCATCGCGATTGAAAGTGTTATTAGAAATCCGTATAGCTAAATCATTATCATATGTTGCAAGTAAAAACGTATTTAGGTAAAAGCAATCTTGAAGGTGTTGGCGTTTTTGCTGATGTGTTTATTCCTAAAGGAACTGTGATATGGAAGTATAATCCGTATTTCACTTATAAGATTTCCGCTAAAAAGATTAGTAAGTTTACAGATAGCGAAAAAGCGCGCCTAAAATTTCTTCCATATTATTGGGTGGATAAAAGAGGAAATTACATGATTCCGTTGGATCATGATCGATATATGAATCATTCACGAGAAGCTAATACTGAATCTGTAGATGATAATAATGATATTGCTAATAGAGATATTCAAGTTGGTGAAGAGATAACTGTCGATTACAGATTGATTCGCCCCAAAGAGATGTGGGATTCGTTCTTTTGAGGAAAGTAATAATGTCAAAGATCATCGCGATTGAAGGTCCGGATAGATGCGGGAAAGCTACACAATCGTTATTACTAAAACGAGAATTGATGAAGTACGGTAATGCAGTCGTTGTAGTAGAGGTGCCGATTCGTTCAGCTATAACCTATCGTGTTATATACTGGATGTTACAGAATGGCCTTGCAAAAACATTTCCAAAAATCTTTCAATGGTTTCAGTTCATTAATAGAAAGATTTTTCAGATGTACACCTTGCCTACGTTGGAGGAGCATTATGATTTTATTGTAATGGATAGGTGGAGTTTATCAACGATTGTGTATGGAATAGCTGAAGGTGTGCCAAGGGATTATACGATTGGCTTGGCAAAGAAATTACGAGAACCAGATTTTACTATTATTTTGTTTGGTGAAGCACACGAGCATGTTGCAGAAGATTCATACGAGGCAGATGTATCTTTACAAGCTCGCGTAAGATTAGAATATGCTAAGTGGGCATTAGAAAACCCCAAAACAACAAAATTGATTGATTGTAATCAAGACCACAAGATAGTTGCTAAGAAGATTAAGAATATTCTTCAAGAAAAAAGAATCCTTCCAATCTATTGAACAAGATTTTCATTTTGATGTATGGTTTCATTATGTCATATAAAATTTCAGATTCAGTTGCAATGCGTTTTATTCAAATTTTTCAGGAAGCCGTTTTAATGGGAATTGATGGAGCTGATCTTATGAGACAAGTTCGTCTTGTCGTAGATGAAACAAATCCTGATACTGTCGTGTTATGCCCTCAATATGAGAATCAGGTTCTTGAAATGCATAAAAAGTATCTTGAAGATGCTGAGAGACTAAGGGCTCGATCAGAGTCTATTACTACAGAGACGCCAAGATTGATTTTAGAGAATTGAAATGTTGTTTTGGTTCTTTGCGTGTTTTGCAGTGTTAGCATTGCTAAGAATTTTTGTAGTTAAGGATAACGAGTAATGGATAAGTTACAAGAGATGTGGGAGCAGCAACGGAAGTTTATGGAGCTTCTTCAAGTTTCTCGTAACTTTCCAGAATTTCCTATTGATATGACTTCAAAGTTTGGGCAAAAGTATCTTAAGGGTATTACACACGAGTGTATGCATGAGCTTTTTGAAGCTAATCAAGTTTTAAAGAACTCGAAGGATCATCGTATAACTGATGTAAAAGAGTTTGATCGAGCGCATTATACTGAAGAGTTAGTTGATGCTTTGCATTATTTTTTCGAGATTGCGTTATTGAGTGGAATTTCCGTTGAAGAACTTCATGAAGCATATATGAAAAAAGGCGAAGTTAATATTAATAGAATTGAAAATGGATATTAATAACATCTTAAAACATTTTAACAAATTCAAATATAACGTTCTAATGTTGGAGAAATGATATTATGACTGAAGAAGAAGATAAAGCGCTTTGTCAAAAGTATCCAAAGATTTTTAAAAATCGAAATGGTTTAATCATGGATACTTGCATGGCATGGGGCTTTGAGTGCGGTTCAGGTTGGTTTGATATTATTGATATTTTGTGTCATGAAATTCAAAATCATCTCGACTGGAAATATAAAGATCTTCCTGTAGAAGAGCAAGAAACTTTTCAAGTTGTTGCTGATCAGGTAAAAGAGAAATTTGGCACGTTGCGCTTTTACTGCTACGGTGGCGATGAGACGACCGAAGGTATGGTATCGATGGCCGAGGCCATGACAAATAGAACGTGTGAAGAATGCGGATGTCCAGGAGATAGCCGTGGCGAGCATTGGATCAAAATACTTTGTGATGAATGTAACGAAGAATGGAATAAAAAGCGCGGGATTGTTAGATGCAATTAACATGGGCTACAGATATTCATTTAGACTTTATCACCGATGTGAATGACATTCACACTTCTTCTCGTAATCTAGACACTTTTTGTTCGATGTTTGGTGAATCAGACGGTGTTATTTTGTCTGGTGATATTTCCTTGGCGCCTCTTTTAAAAGATCATCTATTGGCTCTTGGAGAGCGATTAGCTCGACCTATTTATTTCGTACTTGGAAATCACGACTTTTGGTCAGGAAAGTTCGCAAGTGTTAGAGAAGAAATGACAGAGCTTTCAAACTCATCCGAGTATTTGAAGTATTTGTCTGCTGTTCCTTATATCAAACTAGATAAAACAACTTTTATTGTTGGACATGACGGATGGTATGATGGGTTATATGGAAATGCTAGTCAATCTAATATTGTTATGAATGACTGGATGAGGATCGGCGACTATATCCCATTCTATACGCCTTTTGACAAAAATCGAAATGATTCTATTTTGCACATTTCACGTCAACAAGCTGACATCGCTACCCATCACGTCGCGACAGGAATCAAAACTTTATTATTGCGACAAAAACCTCAAAAGATTATTGTTGTTACACACGTACCACCGTTTACGAATCCGTTCCATCTTACAAAAAAAAGCAAGCAAGATGTGTATCCATGGTACGCGTCGAAGACGATGGGCGATATGTTGTTGTCTGCGGCTAGTTCGAATCCGTCTATACGGTTTGAAGTGTTTTGCGGTCATTGTCACTTAGGATACAAGGATTATATAGTCCCCAATTTGTTACTTTATAGCGGCGTATCTGAATATGCGCAACCTAAACCTCAATTCACATTCGATACATTATATGAAACGCGCAAGTAATATTCGAAAAGTAGACGTTAAACAAAAACAACAGCAGAAAAATGAAAAAACTGTTGAAACGATCGATAATTTAAAATTATTGTTTTCTGAACACCAACGAAAATTTTTTCAATCAAATTCCACTATCTTAAGACTTCGCGATTTATTATCAAGAAAATCTGCGCTACAACTATCTAAAGTGAAATTTGAGAAAATGAAGAAACAACTTCAAGAAGCAGAAGAAGATTATTCTTTTTCTCAATTGGCGTTAGATCAAATTTCTTTTAGAATGTCACAAGTTTCCTGAAAATAGAAATACGTTATAAGAAGTAAATGATTTAATCACGTGTGTTTGTATGCCTCGTACTTTATTATTAAATGCAGATTGGTTACCACTTCAGTTCATTACTGAGGTTCGAGCAATAAAACTTTTAATGCGTGAACGCGCCGAAGTCATTGTTGCTGCTGACTCTCCTAGTATGTGGGATTCCCATTATGCGACTGTTACTACATCGTTTCAAGTTCCAGCCACAATTCGCTTATGCGATAGAGTTAATATAAAACCAACTGTTTCCAGATTTAGAAAAAGAATACTTTTTAATCGTGATGGATGGTCTTGCCAGTATTGCGGCAAAAAACTCATATTGAATAATATGACGATTGATCATATCATTCCAAAGTGTAAAGGAGGTAAAACTACTTGGAAAAATTGCGTAGTTTGTTGTAGATCATGCAATAAAATTAAAGGCGCAAAATTGCCGCATGAAGCGAATATGACACTTTTGAAAAAACCTATAGAACCAAGAATTATTCATTTTTGGGACATTAACGATAAAGAAGATTGGCATCCCGATTGGGCAATGTTTATTTCTATTTAATTAAATTGCGTTTTTAAAAATTGTGTACTATGAAAACAAGAACGAAGCGATATACTTATTGCCGAGGAGTTTTATTTCATGAGCTTGAATTTGAAAGAACTGCAGCGGGTTGTTCGACATACCGTAAAAAATGAAAGAAACGTTGGTGTTCTTCAAGAAGAGATTTTAAGAGTTTTTGGTCATGCCATTTTAACTTCGCGGGGCTTAACTCGTATGGCCAAGAGCGTTAATGAGCATCTAGACGTCTTAGAGGTATCTGGAAAATCATACAAGCAAATTAAACCTTCGCTTTTGATAAATTTTATAAATTCCGAAGACGTCGAAGTTCGTTGTTTGGTTGCGAGACTTATCCCCGAGACATTTTTAAAACCATTAATGAAAGACGCAAATCCTGCGGTTCGCATGCACGTTGCGAAGCGTTCATCTCTTTCTTCTGTTAAGGAGATGTCTAAAAGATTTCCTCAAGATGACATGCTACGAACTATCTGCCGCGCAAAGGTGAACGAAGCCGGCCTACCTGACCCTAAAGTTGCTGATAAGTCATTCGACATGTATGGAGAAAAACCCATGAGAGATATGACAGGTGACTACGATTTTCTCGATCTATCTGATGTTTGGTATGATCAGACTGCGTTTAATATCGTTAGACAATATGGTAACAATATCGAAGCTCGATGGGAAGAAATTACAGTAAAAAATTATTGTGATAGTATGAAATCCATGGGAGTCGATGTAGATTGTGAAAAGTTATTAGATGCGGTATATTCTTGCCGCGACGAGGCAAGTGGCACGCTTGTCAAAGAATCTTTGCGAAATCTCGTTACTAGTCTCAGGACGTTAGATCACCCAGTAATGCCAATAATCTCTGAGACTATTGATCACGTTAAAAAGCTAATTTCTTCCAATTATGCCTCTCGCGAATTCATCGAAAAGTTTGAAGAAAGTTTTGATGTACGTTATACGACGTCTTTAAATCCTGCATATAAAATGTTAGTAGAAGGTCCTGAAAAAATTTCGCACCCTATCACTGTTGCATCGTCTTATTCTTCATTTAGAGAAATTGAAGAACAAGCTGTTGAGACTTACGTTAAGGCATGGAACTTTCGTGAATGCCCGCGAGGAACATCACACAAGCTAAGCTGGTCGTATCATCCAGAGAAAACTAATATTATCAAATTTAACTTGGAATTAAAGCGATGAAAACGACAAAAAGAAGGCTTTCTGAATCTATGGAGATGATGTTGTCTGTTGAACCTAATCTTCATATCGTTACTGATAATATGGTGGCAGAATGGGGCAACACACCATATCCGCAACTTTCTGTGTTGTTGGTTCATCTTAAGTATCTTTATGCGCTTCACCAGAACCACCATTGGACCTCCATGGGCGATCCTTTTTACGGAGACCATCTTTTGTTTCAACGTCTATATCAAGCGACTGTCGAAGAGATCGATGGTCTCGCTGAAAAAGCAATTGGTCTTGGAAATACTACAAATGTTAATTTAACGCTTCTGACTTCGCAACTTCTTAAATTGGTTACTAGCGCTGGTAACGCTTCAATGATTCCAATGTCTTCAGATCTTGCAAAAAAATCGTTAATGGCAGAAATGAATTTTCTAAAAGTCATTGATATTATGATATCATGTCTACAAGAATGTGGTCTTCTTACTAGTGGGCTTTCAAATATGCTTGAAGGAATTGCAGACGTTCACGAAGGCCACGTATATCTATTGAAACAAAGAGTCTCTAAACCGTTAGTTTGAGGAATTGATTATGGACGAAATGTTGGCAATAATCGTTTACTTCGCAGGAAATTTTGTTCCTCAAGGTTGGATGTTCTGCAATGGTGCAACATTGCAAGCCCAGCAGAATGCCGCTTTGTTTTCTCTTTTAGGAAATAGATTTGGCGGAGATGGTGTTCACACATTCTGCCTTCCAACCATACCAGATCTAAACGGATTAAAGGCAATAATTTGTACAACAGGTGTTTATCCACAAAGACCATAAGGAAAATAATATGAAATTAACAGTAATGCAACTCCGTCGTATTATTAAAGAAGAATTAAAGCATATTGCGTCGTATGATCCTCTGAAAGAAGATTTTTGGGATTCTTTTAATGCTGGATTTGCTAGTGTAAAGGGCGGTGGAAAGGCAAAAGCGGACGGTGACATCGATCTTGATTCATTGAATTATTCAAAGAATAAATTCAATACAGAACAGAGAAAATTTTTAAAAAATCTTTTGGCTATGAACTCTGATCAATTGGCTTCACAATATTCTGACATAAGCAAAGAGATGAATGGCCGTCGTTCTAAGGTTCCGCATGGTACTCCTGACGAAGAAATCGTTACGATGATATTGAACATGGCGTATCCTGAGCTTGATCTTTAGGGGACATGAGTCGAAGAAAAACCTCAAACCATCAGCAATATGATATTTATAAATGTAACTAATCGATGAAAGTTAAAAATATGAAACTAACATCAACACGACTCCGTAGCATTATTCGCGAAGAAGCACAACGCGTCCTTGCAGAGGCGCCGGTTCGTCGAGACACTAACTCGCAACAGATCCTTGATGTTTTGGCAGCTAACGGTCCGATGACGAAGGTTGGTGTCATTCAGGCGATGGGCAAGACGTCTGGCTATGGCGCCAAGGCTGGCTACAACATCTCCGCGTACTTCGCGAACGTGAGTCCTGATGCTAAGGCCTCTTTTGGAAATAACTTATCGCTTGTATCTTCTGGACATGTGGAAGTCGTTGGTCAAGAAGGTAGACAGCTAGTGTATGGTCTCACCGAGCTCGGTGAAGAAGAAGCAGGAATGTAAGGGTTTATGAGCAAAATTGCACCCGGCATTAATAACTTTTCAGATCTTTAGTCATTTAATACGAGAAATAAAATAATGAAACTAACAGCGATACAACTTCGTCATATCATCAAAGAAGAAGTCTCAAAGGCGTTGGCAGAATCTGCGTTACACAAAAGAACACCTTATCAGCACTATCTCGACGCTATGCTGGATGCTGTTTATGATGGTGATGGGCGTTATCAACGGAAGCTCGATGCCATGGCATATTCTATTTATGAAGATTGGAAAGCCGCATTTACCAAGTCTGATCCTAGCATGGGCCCATCTGGAAAGGAAGCTTGGATAGACCAATGCGATTTGGCGTTGAACTCGATGGACGATCAGATTAACAATGCTATTAGTGATAGTGACACATTACTCATTGATGAGGCGAGAAACAATATTGAATCGATCATAGACGATGTTGAGGAAAAATTATTCAACGGTGAGTTTGCTAAAGCGAACGTTGGCATCGATCTTGGTCGATTGAATACAGAGCAGAGAGAATTTTTAGAAAATCTTTCGGCTATGAACTCTAATCAATTGGCTTCACAATATTCTGACATAAGCAAAGAGATGAATGGCCGTCGTTCTATGGTTCCGCATGGTACTCCTAACGAAGAAATTATTAAGATGATATTGGATACTGCGTATCCTGAGCTTGATCTTTATGGGGCATGAGTCGAAGAAAAGCCTCAATGATATGATATTTATAAATGTAACTAACCTGTAAAAGCTAAAATAATGAAATTAACAGCAACACAACTCCGTAGCATTATTCGTGAAGAAGTAAAAAAAGCTACTTTAGGCAAGAAGAATCTTTCCGAGGGCATGGCTAGAATTACTGAGGATGAAGTTGCTGCCTGGAGATCAGGTAATCTAGGTTATGTTTCTGGCGATGTGATGCCAGAACCTGGGCATGATGATCAAGAATTTCTCCATGGATCTGAAGAAGGTCATCCTTATGATGCTGAAGGTGACATGGTAAAATCTCGATTAGGTTCAATGGCAAAGATGTCTAATGAAATTTCTGAATTACTTCATGATGAAGATCAATTGCCTGGTTGGGTACAAGATCTTGTTGCAACATCACATAACGATCTTCAACATGTTTATGATTACTTAACAGGTGAAGCTCATGAAATGGCTGCTCAGCAAACAATGCCTGTAGGCGAAGCTCGTAATAACAAGTCAAAGAACCTTAATGAATCTCACGCACAAGTTACTCAAGAGGAAATGAGAGCTTGGATGCGTGGTGACTGGGGATTTGTTTCTGAGTCCGATACAAAAGAAGAATGATCAAATGATCATGACGATATTTAGCTTCGTGAAAAAACCATAAAGTTGTAATTTAGTGGTATCATGCGTTATGATATGATTGATGAAACAATCAGTGTGTTTTGACGATGTGTTACTTGTACCGCAGTATTCTGAGATTGAATCTAGAACAAAAGTAGATCTTTCTGTTTCAGGCTTTGATGATAAGCTAGCAAAGCTTACAAAAGAAAGTCCTGCGCTTATGTGTCCGATTGTAGGATCGCCTATGGATACTGTCATTAGTCCAAGGTCATGTGCGGTGCTAGATGATATTGGAGGGTTTGGAGTTCTTCATCGATATTGTACGATAGAAGAATCAGTTAAAATGTTTCAAGAAACATTAAGTCTAACGGTAAGCGCAGCTAGACAACTTCCAAATATTATGGTTGCCATTGGCGCCACTGGCGATTTTTTTGATCGAGCTGTGGCACTTTATAATGCAGGATGCAAATCTTTTTGTATTGACGTCGCGCATGGACATCATGTCTCTGTTAAGACTGCGTTAGCTTCTCTGCGAAAAAAGTTTGGTAATGATATTCATATTATGACAGGAAACGTTGCAACAAAAGAAGCATTTAATGATCTTGCTGATTGGGGAGCGAATTCAATTCGTGTTGGTGTCGGTGGCGGGTGTTTTATTCCTGGTACTGTTATTACAATGGGCTATGGTACTAAAAAACCGATTGAAGATGTTAAGGTCGGCGATAGGGTTAAAACGCACACGGGCGATATAAAAGAAGTAAGCGAGATTTTTGAAAAGCCATTTTCTGATATTCTTGTAAGAATCAATGAATCATTAACGTGCACGTTGAATCATGAAATTTACGTTATTGAAAATCTTAATCTTCATAAGATTACCGATGTTAATCTTCATACATTTGCAAAATGGATTCCAGCCGGTGATCTTAATGGCAATTATTCATTAATTGAAGCAGATGGTTGTAATTTTCATCCAATAGAAAAAGTTGAAACCTTTCATAGCGAAGGTCATAAAATATACGATTTGACAGTTGAAGAAGACAATTCATATGTAGCTGAAGGGTATATCGTTCATAATTCAGTGTGTACGACAAGAATTCGAACCGGTCATGGAGTTCCTACCTTACAATCAATAATAGATTGTGGCAAATCAGATAGAGATGTTTATCTTGTTGCTGATGGCGGGATTAGAAATTCAGGTGATATTGTTAAAGCGCTAGCGGCCGGAGCTGATATGATCATGTTAGGTTCACTTCTTGCAGGTCATGATGAATCGCCTGGTGATCTTGTAGATGAACATGGCGTGGTACATAAAAGTAAGTCTATCACCGGTGTTTCTTTATTTAAAAAATTTAGAGGTATGGCATCTAAGGAAGCACAAATGAATTGGCGCGGGAAGGTATCTGTCATCGAAGGTGAATCAACTATGACGTCGTATAAAGGATCTATACAAACAACAATCATTGAGATGCTAGATGGAATACGATCAGGATTATCATATTCAGGAGCCACGACGATCAGGGAGTTACGAAGCAAGGCTAGATTCATCGCAGTGACCCCACAAGGAGTTCAAGAAAATAAGCCCCATGGTAAACTAAACTTAATTAAATGAATTTTTTTAAGGACGTTTAATGCCTCTTAATAGCTACGTTACCGTTTAATTTGACTCATGCTAAACCATATATGCTGTTTCTTCACATGAACAGCCAACATCGATATCAGATGGTATTTTACCACACATAGGACATTCATCAACGTCGGCTGACATATCTCTAACGCCTACTACACCTGTTTTAGTGATTCCTTCAATATCTCCTATCTTTTTTCCATAAAGAAGAGTAGATTCAAGAGGTTCACCAAATATTTCTAAAAGTGTTTTTTCTAATTTTATATTCACCTGAATAACTATTGTTTTAAATGGGGTTTTGCTATATCAATATCACAAAGTAGTTTCGATGAATTCAAGCATAATTGTCGTTGGTTTTATTTTATTATATATAACAGTTTTTATTTTAGGTTTTGTTCTAGGTCGTTCTACCAAATCTATAAAAGAAGAACATTTAGCAGTATTCGAAACAAAAAAAGCATTTTCTAAACATGACTCGCCCCAAGCGAGTATAGTTAGCATAGATGAGAAAAAGTTTGTAACATCGATATCTACAAGCGCGTTACAAAAAAGGGGAAAAGAACTCGGCACTAACGTCACTGTAGAGGATGACGTTGGAACTGCAGTTTCGAAATTAATCCTTTTGAAGAAAAAATAGTGTAATATTATAAATTAGGAGTCGAATATGGCAAAAGGTCTAGACGTTGGTACTTCTTTTATTGTCTTTGCCGAAGAAGGCACAAAGGGCAAGGTTATTTATACAGATTTTAGAGATGCGTTTTATATTATTAAACCGACGACGCCGGTCGCTACAAAGATGATTGAAAAAGGTTTGGCTGGAAAAACCTTTGTCAAAGATATCGATGGCTCGTTTATCATTCTTGGTAAAGACGCCATCGAAAAGGCGATAGAACGAAATGATTCTGCAAAGCGTCCAATGTTTAAAGGCGTTGTATCTTCTAAAGAAAAGGACGCCCGCCGCATTCTTACTTATATTTTAAAAGAAGTAGTTGGAGTGCCAAAAGAAACCAATGAGAAATTAGTTTTTTGTGTGCCAGCCCAACCAATTGACCAAGAAATTGAGGATTTCGATGTGGGATATCACGAAGATGTCATCATCAAACTTTTATCGGAAGTCGGTTACTCGGCTAAAGCGATTAATGAAGCCGAAGCGCTTTGTTATTCAGAATTAGATAAAGATGATTATACAGGCATTTGTTTATCATGGGGTGCTGGCATGGTTAATGTTTGTATTATGCTTGGCGGAGAACCAATCGTAAAGTTTTCAACAACGAAGTCAGGCGACTGGATCGATCGTATGTCTGCCGTTGCAACAGGAGAAACTGATTCTATCATTCAGGTCGAAAAGGAAAATGGAGATTTCGTAGTTGGTCAATCTAATGATAATCAAGTTCTAGCTGCGGTCGCTGTTTATTATGATCGTTTAATAGACTACACTACGAAGCAACTCACCGCTGCAATGAATAATCATAAAACGCTCCCACGATTCAAGGATCCACTACCTATCATTATCGCAGGCGGAACATCAAAGGCAAATGGGTTTATTGATCTATTTACCAAGAAACTTGAAGAGAATGGTTTCCCGTTGTTGGTTAAGGAAGTTCGTCATGCTAGTGATCCACTTCATGCCGTCGCAAGAGGTTGTTTGATCGCTGCTCAGGTGTTATAATAAGCTTATCATTATCGAAAAAGACAAAAAAATCTTTGATGAAATGATTCGCCAACTATGATTTGAGTTACATGAAAATTCGTCTATTTACATGTTATTGTAGATAGACAAGAATTATGTCGCAAACACCAAATCGCTTTGTAGGTCTCCACGGGCACTCGGGGAGCTCAGTTTTCGATGGGCTTGACTATCCACAAGATCATATTGATTTCGTCATGGAAAATGGCATGGATGCATGGTCTTTGACCGACCATGGTCATATGAACGGTTTCGGTCATGCATATCTTCATGCAGAAAAATTGCGTAAATCAGGTAAGAACTTTAAATTCATTCCCGGTTGCGAAATGTATGTTCATCCTGACTTAAAACAATGGAATGTGGATCTTGTTAAGTCAAGGGAAAAACCTGTTAAAGACGAATCTATCTTAACGCCGCTTATTGCCCTCGTCGATTCCAATGATGAAACGATCGATATTGGTACCGAAGATTCTACTTTAACAATCGAAAATGAGGAAGAAACAAAGTCAGGTAAATATAACGATCCAGTGAAGCGTAGACATCATCTGGTTGTACTTCCAAAAACGTCTATTGGTCTACAAAGATTATTTCATTTAGTCTCTAGAGGATATCTCGAAGGCTTCTATAGATTCCCGCGTATAGATTATGGGATGTTGAAAGAAGCTGCTAAGGGCGGGCACTTGATGATAAGCACGGCTTGTCTCGGAGGACCATTGTGTTTTGATGTTTTTGAACATCTTCAAAAGGTTTCTTTCGATGATTTAAAATATAACTTGTTAGATGACCACGCGTTATTTGAACGAATTTTAACATCGATGGGAAACACATACGATAAACTTTCCGATGCTGTCGGTAAGGAAAACGTTTGTCTCGAGATTCAATTTAACAAACTTTCAGCGCAACACTTAACAAATAGAGCGATTATTGAGTTTGCGAAGCGAAACTCTTTAACAGAACAGCTTGTAGTTACTTGTGATTCGCATTATTCTCGTCCTGAGCGTTGGAAGGAACGAGAAATTTATAAGAAACTTGGGTGGCTTAATTATCAAAATTTTGATCCTAACTCGTTGCCTAAATCTCCTGATGAATTGAAATGCGAATTATATCCTAAGAACGCACTTCAGGTTTGGGACACTTATCTTAAAACGACCGAGGGTATGTCTTTCTATGATGACGTTATTGTTCGTGATGCAATTGAACGTACGAGCGATATTGTTCATAACGAGTTAGGCGATATTCAACCTGATCGTTCAATGAAACTGCCTTCATACACAATTCCTCAAGGAATGACCGAAGATAATGCATTGGTAGATGCTTGTAAAAAAGGATTAGTTTGGCGCTGTTTAGTAGATAAGCCTGAATATATCGAACGTCTTAAGTATGAGCTTAAGATTATCCACAATAAGAAGTTTTCAAATTATTTCTTAACGATGAAAGCAATCATGGATATTGCTAGAGAAAATATGTTGATCGGCCCTGGAAGAGGAAGCGCACCAGGCTCGCTCGTATCATACGTTCTTGGTATTACCAATCTAGATCCAATCATATACGATCTTCCATTCGAACGATTCATGAACCCGGCCCGTGTCGGGTACCCTGACATTGATTCAGATATTAGCGATCGTGATAAGTTACTTGAACTCCTCCGCGATAAGTTCGGCAGTAAAAATGTTGTCCCTATTTCAAACTACAATACGTTTAAGCTAAAAAGTCTTATTAAGGATATTTCTAGATTTTATGGCATTCCGTTTGAGGAAGTCAATGCTGCAATGGGCCCGATTGAAACAGACGTAAAACGAGAACTCTTCAAACCTGGCACTGATAAGAATCTCTTTGTTCTTACATACGAAGATGCGATTAAGTATTCAAAGTCATTGCAAGATTTCGTTGCAGCACACCCAGAAGTTGTTGGTCCTATAAAGATCTTATTTAAGCAGAATCGTTCCCTCGGCCGTCACGCCGGTGGCGTAATCGTTTCTGAAAATATTGCCGAAAGAATGCCGCTAATTCTTTCCCGCGGAGAGCCACAAACTCCGTGGGTAGAAGGCATGTCGTATAAACATTTAGAGGAATTTGGTTGGATTAAGTTTGACTTGTTAGGCTTAGAAACCTTGCGCATTATTGAACGATGCATTTATTTAGTTCTTGAACGTCGTGAAAATATCGTTAATCCAACTTTTCAACAAGTCCGTGAATGGTTCGATAAGCATATGGATCCAAAGAACATTGACTTAAATGATCAAAAGGTTTATGAATACGTTTATCACGATGGAAGATTTGCAGGTGTTTTTCAGCTAGCAGGTTCAGGCGCTCAACGCCTTTTTATGAAATGCAAACCTAGATCGATTACTGATATTGCAACGTTGACTTCGATATATCGTCCTGGACCTCTTGCAGCGAATGTTGATAAATTGTATTTGGAGGCAAAAAACGAGCCTGATAAAATTGATTATCAGCATCCATTGATTAAGAAGGTTTTGGAACCCACGTACGGCTGTATTGTGTTTCAGGAGCAAATCATGAAATTATGCTCCGTCGTTGCTGGTTTTCCTGAGGCAGAGACTGACACGATTCGGCGTAATCTTCTAAAGAGAACTGCGGCAAAACGAGACGATAATTTTGATGCAGCGAAGAAAACGAAGGACGAGTTCGTTGCTGGCTCAGTCAGGAATGGCGTTCCAGAAAAGGTCGCCGACGAACTATTTGAAAAGATATTGTATTTTGCTGGTTATGGCTTTAACTTTGCCCATGCAGCATCGTATGCGATCGATTCTTACTATTGCGCATGGTTACTGACATATTTTGAAGAGGAATGGCTTTGTGCTTATCTTGAGTCGATGTCTAATTCTGACGAAAAACGAGCAAAGGCATTTTCAGAAGTTAAGTCACTTGGGTATAAAATCGTTAATGTCGATGTCAATTACGCAACTGAACGTTGGACGATTCTAGATAACAAGCGTTTTATGCCAAGCTTTTTATCTTGTAAGGGTATCGGCTCTGCAGCCATTGAAGAAATTATCGAAAATAGACAATATAAATCTATCGAGGAGATGTTATGGTATCCAACTGGTCAATGGAGACATTCAAAGTTTAATAAACGAGTTTTTGAAGCGCTCGTTGCTGTTAAGGCGTTCTCTTCGCTAGATTGTATTGGGCCTGATAAGACATTTAATAACTACAAACAAATGCACGAGGTTTTGATTAATCGTAATGCAGAAATTAAGAAGTGGTCGAAGAAGAATCCAACGATTGGTATGGAAGCTTTTAAGAAAGCATTGATCGAAACGCAAGATATAGAAGAGTGGACGCGTAGAGAGGACGTCGATAATAGTACAAAATACTTAAGTTCATTTAATCCTGCAATGCTTGTGTCAGATTATGTTCTTGCAAAATTTCAAGAAAAGAATATCAGACCTATCGACGAAGTTGATGAAAGCGACATTTATTGGTTCGTTGTTATGGGCGTGAAAGAAAAGAAAACGAAAAACGGTAAACCTTATTTGTTGCTCGAAACAGCAGGTTTAACAGGACAAATTAAGAGATTATTTTGTTGGGGGTGGGATGGCAAAACAGAAATGCAGATCTATTCAGTGTGCATTTCAGAAGTGACTGTTGATAGCTTTGGATGCAAAACTTTTATAAATAAAATTAAGATCTTGGAGAGCTAAATGAAAATAGGCGGTATCATTGTTGAAGGAGCAGAGCAACAAGGTAAATCAACTTTTTGTGAGAAATTGTCAAAGAGATTAGGTCTCGAGATAATTCACATGCATAAAGATTACGGTTTTATAGATGGCAAGTTTGATTATTCGACAGGTTATTTTTACGATATTGATCGTCGACCTGGCGCATTTATCTATGATAGATCTTATATGTCAGAGTTGGCATATGGCAATGTCTTTAAGCGCAATAATATAACACCAGAGATATTACAGGATATCGAGGTTCGTTTCAATAATCTCGGGTATTTCCTAGTATTATTGGAATTAAACTTACCGTGGATCGATCGTGTGGAGACTGTTACTCAAGAACAAAACGAAAAAGTTAAGACAGCTTATCGCGATGTTTTCCCAAAATTAAAGATCGATAAATTCTTGATAAATCCAACAGACGATGCAGTAGAATTTATTGCTAAACAATACGAGGCTAGACAATGAAAATTTTGTTATTGACCTATGGTAACGAGAGTTCGATAGAGATGGTTCGTAGTATTTCCGAACTTAATACTCACGAAGTATATGGTTGTCATTACGATACGACCAACGCTGGACAAGCCTATCTAAACAAGAAATACATCGTTAAATGTCCTAATCCATTCGACGTAGCATCTCAATTTTTGAAGTGGTTGGATAAGTTCGTAACTGACGCAAAGATCGATAAGGTTTTTGTTACCAACTGTAAGATGTTAAAATTCTTATATGACAACTGGGATAGTATAGGTTGTATTCATCGTCTTGCCATTCCTAACAAGGAAAACTTGGCTCCATGTTTATTTAAAAATAAGTTATATGAACTATTACCTAATATTTCTCCAAGAGTTTTTAAGAGTCATCTAGACGTCCCAGCCGTTGAAGATCGTCCGGTTGGACTTGCCATCGAGCTCTTTGCTAAGCCATGTTATAGTTCTTCCGCCGAAGGCGCTAGAAAATTAAAGAATGACGTCGCTTCATGGCAGACCGTGACGAGTGATGATATCGTAACCGAATATCTACCAGGAGATGAGTTTACGGTGGATTGTGTTTCTACTCCGAATGGTGAAGTCGTTGACTGGAATGTGAGACTTCGAGCTAGAATTCGTGATGGTATTACTTCATATGGTCAATCTGCACCAGAATATTGGGAGTTGATTGGCGAACACATCAAGTCGATTGCTAGAGAGTTAAAACTGCCTTATTTTTGGTTTGCGCAATTCAAATTTGATTTGAATGGTGTTCCTAAATTATTAGAGGTGAATTGCCGAATTAGCGGTAGCTTCTGTATTACGAAGGCATCTCGCAAGGATTACATCAAACTTGCGTTGGCTGACTTTGCAGACAATATTATCGTTAAAGGTCCTACAGGCGGTAAACATTCAATCGCTCGTCACATGAATGTACTCCCCGTCTTTAAGAAGTCTTGGGTTTGGGATATCGACGGTACTATTTGTACTGAAACGGGTGGCAATTATCATCTCTGCGAATCATTTCCTGAGGCGATTGAAACCCTTAATATGCTTTATGACAGAGGAGATGAGATCGTTTTGCACACTGCTAGGGGGATGAAGAGATTTAACAATGATGTATCGATAGTCTATCAAAATCTTTATGAGTTGACAAAAAAACAACTCGCTACATGGGGCGTAAGATATGATAAGCTGATTATGGGGAAACCATATGGCACGCTCATAGATTCTGACGCGATTAGAGTTTCTGAGTTAAAATTAAAGTTGAAGGAGACAATATGAAAACAACTGCGTTGATGCTTACTCTTGGACACAATTCTTCTGCAATTTATTATGATGGTGAAAAGGCGATTGGCTATGAGGAAGAGCGGCTCGACCGCGTAAAATCATCAAGTGCGTATCCTCGACTTGCAATCGAAGAAATTGAAAAAAGTGTTAAGATTCAACCTGGAAGCCATGTATTTGTGTCTCACTGGTTTGATCGACTTGACTTTGATTCTACATCAAACAAGTATTTTAATAAGGAACACTTTGATAACCTCGTCTTAAAATACTCCTTGCGCAAAGTTGTTTTAAACGAAGATTTTACCCATCACGATGCGCATGCTTGGTCAGCAGTTTCTTTCTTACGAAACAAATGGCAACTTAAGCATGACACATTGGTTTCTCGAGGCGATAAGTTCCACGTGATTGCAGCGGATGGCTATGGAACATTTCAAGAGGTTTTTAGCGTATACGAGTTTGATGCTAATGACAAGTCTTCTCGATTAAAGTTGGTCGACAGATTTCATGGTTACAAGTATTCTTTGGGCCTCATGTATCAATATGCTACGTCATACTGTGGTATGAAGGAGAATCAAGATGAATATAAGTTTTTAGGATATGAAACACAAATCGCAACGCTTATATCACAAGATTCGATTCGAATCCTCCGCGAGATCGCTCATCAAAAATCGACAGATACGTTTAATTCGATGATGGCAGTCAAGGATTGTCGTTCGGCAAACTGGCAAGATAAAGATAACCTTGTTAATCTACGATCTCTTTCTGATACAAAACAATATTGGACCAGTCATTTTGACGAAGTATTAGCAACGGTTGCGCCTAGGATTGTTGGTCGTAACTTACGAATCGTAATTGGTCATTATATTCAAGAGTTAATTGAAGGCGTCGTTACTAAAATGATCGACCACTATTCGATTAAACATCTGGCGTTGGCCGGTGGTATTTTCTATAATGTAAAATTAAACAATAAAGCCTTGCGCGCAACAACTGGGCTATTTTCAGTCGTACCGTTGGCAGGCGACCAAGGTTGCGGCGTTGGAATGTATGAGGCACACGTTGGTAACTTCGAGTGGAACGATCTAAAGTGGGGTCCACGTCCACAATTTGCTACGTGGAGATCGATAATTTCTGCAGAAGATTTATTAAGATACGGTGATCACATTCGATACTATCCAGCTAGCGACCGAGCCTTAGCGGTCAATGATACTGTTTGCGCACTCGAGGCAAACGAATTAGTCAACGTAGTGAAATGTAGGATGGAGTTCGGGCCGCGGGCTCTGTGCAGTACGACAACGTTAGCTATTCCAACAACGTCTAATGTTAAAATTATCAATGATGTTAATGAACGCGATACAGTAATGCCGATGGCACCGGTTATGTTAAGCTCTGTCATCGATAGTTTTTTCGACATTAGCCATAGTGACCGAGTCATCGGTTCCGATAGATTCATGATTTTGACATATGATTATGTTTCACCAGATCTTGAAAACTATGGTGGTATTGCGCACAAGTATCCTGATCGTGATATATGGTCAGGTCGTCCACAGCTGATTGATCCAAATGATACATTTATGACATCAGTACTTTCTAGATTAAGTCACAAATCAAAAGCGTTGATTAATACTAGTTTTAACGCGCATGGCCGTCCAATCGTTTATGCATTTGATAGTGTATTAGATAGTTTTAAGTTCGAATTTGATAAGGCTCTTACGCTTAGTCACAAGCTTCCATTTCTTTATTTGTGCGATTTTGACGGGTGAATATGATTATCATAAAACAACCTGAATTTGAAAATGACGATTATTTATTTAGACTTAACTCTGCTCTTTTGCCGAGAGCTGAAGAAGCGTTTTCTTTTCTTAAAAAGATCGATCCACCTTCTGCAGATTATTACTGGTCAAAAAGACAAGCTTTTTTATTGCAAGACACTAGTCCTGATATCTTCGCTACGTTCGTTTGTGACAAACCTAGTTTAAGAAACTTATCTGATCTTGACAGTCTGGATTCTACAGTTTATACAGTCGCATGCGAAAAAGAAAATAACTTAAATTATCAAGACATCCTTGCGAATGTAAAAAAACATCTTATCAAGAAACCCACAACAAGACGTTGTATATTAAGATTCGTTAATAGCTACGATAGATATCATGCAAGCGAGCTTGATCGCCCTCTTGATGTAACTTGTTTAAGTTTAATTCATTACTTAACTGAAGGACCTAAGTTGGTTTTTAGGGCTTCAGATATAGCAAATGAGTTGTTGATCGATATTTTAACCATTAATGAGTTTTTTATTGATCCTGTCTATGATTCTAGCTTTAAGAATTATCAAATGTCAGTATATTCTTCTACGTCGCAAGGCATTTCGAGCTGGACTCGTTTTACGGATTTGTTGCAATGTTCATATATGCATAGAGGCAAAGTTTGATGAAATATTTGATTACTGGCATCGCAGGTCTGTTAGGGGCAAATTTTTCTCGTCATCTTTTAGGTAAGGGCCATAAAGTCATTGGTATAGATGACCTGAGCGGAGGCTATAACGAATTTGTCCCTGAGTCTTCTACTTTTTATCACGCTGACGTTGTTAATGCAAACGTTATCAATCAAATTTTCAATGATGAAAAACCTGATGTTGTTTTTCATTTTGCAGCTTATGCCGCAGAAGGATTAAGCCCATTCGTTAGAAACTATAATTACAACAATAACATTATCGCTTCTGCTAATGTTATTAATGCTTGTATTAATAATGAAGTGAAGAAGATAGTTTTTACATCATCTATGGCTGTTTATGGTACTGGAAATCCACCTTTTGCTGAAGATCAACTACCTTCGCCTGAAGATCCTTATGGCATTGCAAAATATGCTGTCGAAATGGATCTAAAGTTTGCTCATGAAATGTTTGGTTTAAGATATAGCATAGTTCGACCTCATAATGTTATAGGCGTATATCAGAACATTTGGGATCGTTATCGCAATGTTATTGGTATTTGGATTCGTCAGGCATTAGCCAATGAACCCCTAACGATTTATGGCGATGGAACTCAGCTCAGAGCTTTTTCAGATATCAAGTTCTATATGGATCCATTTGAAAAGCTAATACACGATTACGATGGTGAAGTATTCAATATTGGCGCCGACAAATATTTCACTATAAATGAAGCTGCTGACTTGGTTATTAGCGTCGCAAAAGAGTTGAATATTATTGCAACCAAAGTACATTTAGAAAAAAGAAAAGAAGTTCATGCAGCGTATTGTGATCATTCTAAAGCGCGCAATCTTTTAGGTTTTCAAGATGATACAAATCTTCAGGAAACTATAAGATCTATGTTCGCATGGGCGATGAAGCAACCTCGTCGTCCTACTAAAACAATGAAATACGAAATAGAAAAAAACATATATTCTTTTTGGAAGAAATGAGATATAACATATTATGACAATGAGACATGTATTAGTAACTGGCGGCGCTGGATTTATTGGTAGTAATCTTTCAAAAGCTCTTCTTGCTAAGGCGTTTAGCGTTGATATCGTTGATGATATGTCAAATGGTCGTAGCGAATTCGTTCCCGCAGGAAGTAATCTAATTGTTGAAGATTTTGCTTCTGACTTAATTTTAAATAAGATTAGAGCAAAAACTTACGATGTTGTCTTTCATCTCGCGGCGATTCCACGAGTTAGTTATTCTGTTGAACATCCTCTCGAGACGCATGAGACTAATGTTAATGCTACATTAAAGTTAATGGATGCATGTCGAGGTAATGTCAGGAGGATCGTGTTTGCTTCTTCGTCGTCTGTCTACGGCGGCGCAGATGAACTGCCTACTCCGACTAGTTCTCCTAAGAATCCTAAATCGCCATATGCGATGCAAAAATCTATTATCGAAGATTATTTAGGATTGTATTATAATCTCTACAATTTAGATTCTGTTTGTTTGAGATTTTTTAATGTCTTTGGTCCCCATCAACTTGGTGATTCTCCATATTCTACAGCTGTTTCTGCATGGCTTACGGCTATTCATTCAGGTAAGTCAATGAGGTCGGATGGCGATGGATCGCAGTCTAGAGATATGTGTTATGTTGACAATGTCGTTGATGCATGTATTCGTGCCGCTGAAGTCCAAGGCGAATTAGGCTCGCCGTGTCTTAATGTTGCGTGCGGCGACAGAAACACTAATAAATCTATATTGGATTTTTTATTATCAAAATATCCAGCAGCGTTGTACCATGATGCTCCATGGCGAAGCGGAGATGTCATGCATACTCAGGCAGACTTGTCTAAAACGAAAGAGATATTAGGTTATGTTCCTCTAGTTCGTTTTTGGGAAGGTTTGGAAAGAACGATGAAATGGTATGCTGAAAACTGGCAAATGATCGATTCTTTAAGACTATCGAAATGAAAGCATATCAAAATTTTACTGAAGCGTATGTCGATATCCTTAAGGATGTCTACAACAATCCTGAATTTGTTTCATCACCTCGCGGAATGAAAGTCAATGAAATTCTTGGATATCAATTTAAGATCTTAAATCCTCGTCACAGAATTCCATACGTTCATGCTAGAGGATTTTCGATTTACTATGCTGTCGCTGAACTACTTTGGTATCTCAGCGGAAACGATTCCACAGCGTGGATATCGAACTATTCTACATTTTGGTCCAAGATCTCTGATGATAATAAGACTGCGAATAGCGCCTATGGCGCTAGAATCTTTAAATCACATGACAGAATTGCTAAAGTCGTAGATTCTACGTGGACGCAATGGGATTATGTAGTTAATGAGTTAAAATCGGATTCCGACTCCCGGCGCGCCGTAATTCATATTCGTTCGCCACAAGATTCTATACTGGCTCGGCTAGACGTACCTTGTACATTATCTCTTCAATTTTTATTGAGGAATGACAAGATTCACATGATTGTTTCTATGAGATCTTCCGACGTTATTTTAGGTTTGGCTTATGATGTGCCTGCATTCACTATCTTTCAGGAATTGTTAGCTTTACAGCTAACGAACGAGCTAGGTAGACCTATCGGCCTTGGCGAATATACGCATCTCAGCGCTTCGATCCATGTCTACGAGAGACACTTTAAAATGGTCGAAAAAATACTTAATGAAGATATGCGAAGAGATTATGCTGATATTCTTGAGATGCCTCAGATGCCAAGTATTCCACCAATTAAAGATCTGATGGACTTTGAAAGTGTCTTGTGCAAACTTACTAGCGCATCTTCAATTAAAACAGAATTAGAACGTTTAGATCAAAGTGTTTCTTTGTCTGAGCCTTATTGGCAAGATTGGTGTAAGGTTTTGGCATCGCATCGCGCGAATAAATTGAAAGAACAAGACCTTTCGAATGATCTACTCTTTTCTACTAAATTTAATGGTTATAGTTATTTTGTAGAAAGAACGCCATGAATCCAACATTTACGATTTATACAGGTCCGATGTTTTCAGCCAAGACGACTGCGCTGTTATCTATTTTAGATCGATACAAGTATCAAGGTAAAAAAATCATTGTCTTTAAACCAAAGTTAGACTATCGTTATAATGTAGATAATATTTCAACGCATGGAGGTGGAACATTTCCTGCAGTATGCATCGCCTCGGGGAGCGACGTACTAGAAAAAATTGCTGAAGCAGACGTTAATCCACAAATCGTTGCTGTTGATGAAGCGTTTATGATTCCAGGTATCGCTGAGGTGTTAATTTGGTTATATCGTAGTGGATATAGCATTGTAGTTTCTAGCCTTGACCTTTCTGCGACTGGAAAAGCATTCGATGAAATGGAAAAAATGTTTCCTTGGGCAACAAAGATTGAAAAACTTAGCGCCGTTTGTGTAGTTTGTAACAAAGATGCTTATTACACATACAAAAAACAATTTGGCGGTGATGAAATAGAGGTTGGAGGAGCCGAACTTTACGAGCCGCGTTGTTTATTACATTCTCCTGCTATTCGCCTTGATCAATCATAAACGTCTATTTTACTTAAAAACGATCAAATGACTAAAATGGAAACGATTCGTTCTTCGTGGCCTGAAACGTGGATGTCGATTGCTCATATTATTGCGCAAAGATCCTATGACCCTGCTTTAAAAGTAGGAGCTGTTATAGTCTCAGATGACAATTCACAAATGTTATCGATGGGATATAACGGTAATTACAGATCAGGACCGCATACAAGAGAGTCTAACGAACCAGGGAAAAGCGGATTTATACATGCTGAAATTAATGCATTAGTTAAATGCGATTTTAATTTTTACAAGAAAAAACATATGTATTTAACTCATTCACCGTGTAGAGCTTGTGCAAAACTGATTGTTAATGCTGAAATTAAAAGCGTAGTATACGATATTCCTTATCGAGACTTGTCAGGTATAGAAATTCTAACTTCTGTAGGAATAAGCGTTTTTAGTTTACACGATGCCATAATTAGGAATAAGACCTTATGAAAAAATTACAAGAAAAAGACATCATCAGGCTTTTGCGTGAGGAATGGCGCGCCAAAGTTTCTGTCCTGTCAGAAGAAGTAGATTTATCTTTTAAAGCTAATGTTGACGGGGAGAGTAAAGAAGTTATTTCTAAAGATTTAAAGATTAGACATAAGAAGAGTCAACTTCTTTATACTGTCGTGTCTGTTAGTTCAAAAGACATGATATTAAAAACGCCAGAAGGCGAAGAGTTTTTACTAGATAAGGATACTTTGGAGGATGAATATGAAATTGACTGATAAAACGCAGTTTGATAACGTGTTAAAGAATATTGTTAAACAAGCGATTGATGAGACTATTACCTCAAAGCTTCCAAAGCTTAATGAGGCGATGGTTCATGAGCCTAAGCCATTTAAACAAGTCTCTGAATTTGTTTCGCAAAAGACGAAAACAGCTCACGAAGAACTTTATAAACGCTACGTTGAAGCATTTAATAAGATTTCTGCTAAACTTGATACCGCAGAACGTTCTGATGCAAATCGTAGACATTCAGAGTTTAGAAATTTAAAGCTTGATGAGACATGGAATCTCAATGCTATGTGGCTTCACGAGTTATACTTCACCAATTGTTTTGATCCTCATAGTGAAATAGCGATGGATTCGTTATCTTATATGAGACTTGAACGTGACTTTGGAACGTTTGACGATTGGCAACGAGACTTTATCGCCTGTGCAGAGTCGTCTAGGAGTGGTTGGGCAATTTGCGGTTATCATATGTTTCTTCGAAAATACATTAATGTTATGATCGATGAACACTCAGGCAACGTGCCAATCGGGTTCTATCCACTCATCGTTGTTGACATGTGGGAGCATGCTTATTATCGCGATTATCTTATAGACAGTAAGTCATATCTCATTGCTCAAATGCGGGAGCTTAACTGGAACACTATTGAAGAGCGTATCAAAAAAGTCGAAGGTATTGCCCAGGTGATTAAGTGATGACATCTTTAAAGATAAAAGATTTACGAAATTTGATTGCAGAAGAGATAAAAAAAAGTCTTTTTGAAATTGGGGAAAAAGACAAACAAGAAGATGGCGAAGATTCTATAGATAGACAAATAGATAGATACTTGATCAACTATGAGTCGGAATCTAAACTCGCAAAGGCTGAAGGTAAAGATTTTAGAATGACACTTCGTCGTTTTCTTTTAGAGGCTGAAGAAGCCACCGAAGATGAAAGCGCAGATAGCCTTCCACCAATCAAAAAGCTTAAGTATGAAGACATCGATATTAAAAATTTCTTGAATAGTGTAATGCGGTTAGTCGACAACTATGACGCATTATTAGAAGTTCGTAATGCAATCCTTCGCCGCGCAGTTAACTTTTTGATAAAAGGATACGATAAGGACGTGTCCGAGTCATTCAAAGATGATTTAGATGATACATACGGTATACAAATTGGTAAGTCAAAATCAGAGGTTGAAGACGACAATCATCAATCTCCTATCGCAGATAGAGCAGGCCCATCGCTAGGTGCTTAATGAGTGTTAACATATTCATAGATAGAAAAAGCATTCACTTTAAACTTAGCACTGATATACACGCAGCGCTAAGGACAAGACTTTTTAAACATAATATTACAATGCAAGAGCTATTTGACGAGTGCGCTTGTCTTGTTGCATTAGATACCGCGAAAGGACAATCGATCATCAATCTTATTACTAATAAGAAAATTAAAAAAGTTTTATCTGTAAGTTGTACGTCTAGTATTATTGCTAAGAAAAAGAAAAAAGAATCTTTTAATGACTTAGATAGCGATGCTTTATATAATATGATTAATGAGCTTGAAGAAACATGACTTCTAATAGTTTAAAGTCCCGTTTAGTAAAGATGTTCGAAGAGTATTTACAGACGTCTAAGCTGATGATAGGCGTCGTTACTAGTACTAGCATAATAGTCGCAGAGAGCAAAAAAATTGTCGATTTAATGTTGAAAACAAATGAACGATTAGATCAACACGAACGTGTGCTATCAACTTTGCTAGAACTATATAACGAAAGAGAAAAAAAAGAAAAAGAAAAGTATATCAGCTTAACGGATACAGGACCTAAAGAAAAACCGCAAAAACCTAATTAAACTTTTATGTTTGAAAACGCTAAAAATAATATCATAAATCTTTTTAAAAGATTCGGTATCTATATCGTTGTTGCTATCGTCGGATTAGCTATTGGTTTTTTTATTTCTAAGAATGTGACAGATAATCATGAATATGAAACTATCGTGCAAAAGTTACAAGAGTCTCATAAGAAAGAACTTGAAGAAATTCAAAAAGCCACAGAAGAAGAACGAAAAAAATACCAAGAAAATGAAATAAAATACAAGGAAAAAATGGCGCTTATCGAGAAAGATTATAACGAATCGAAGAACGCCTTTAAGGAACAAAAAGTAGCGGAAGTTATAAATATCGTTAAAAGTTACAGCGGTAAACCTGATCAACTTGCTGAACGATTCGCTAAAGTAACAGGTTTTAAAGTTATTTTACCAGGAGATTAACTCAATGAGTTGCCCAAGAATTATTTCTATAATAACGCTAATTTGCATGCTAGCACCGCAAGCAGCTTTAGCGCAAAATGTACCGTCTCCTGATAGAGAGCCTCTACCTACTCCTAGTTTGATGCCAGGCGAAAAAGATCCAGGTCTTGTAATTTCTCCAATGAAAAAAGGACAAAGAGCACCTTTCACTGGGATACTTCTTGCCCCTACGTCCGCTGCGAACATCATAGTAGAAATGGAAATGCTCAACGAAAGAATTAGAATAGACGTAGATAGGGCTATTAAACAAGAACAAGCTGATTGTGAAAGAAAAGTATTAGATCTTAATGCAAGTTCGATTGCAAATAAAAAGATTCTTCAAGCTAACATAGACGAAAAAGGAAGAACAATTGATAGTTTACTCATTGAAGTAAAAAGTTTAAAAGACGAAAAGACTACCATGCTATCTCCTGTGACATGGGTAGGAATAGGTACTGCTGGCGGAATTTTGCTTACGATATTAACAGCTTTTGCTATTTCAAATTCGACTAAATAGTTTTCTACTTGATATTTAAAAACGATATTGTATTACTTAGGACCGAATATGCCCAACAAGATAAGCGAACCCAATCTTAGAACGCTGGTAAAAAGTCTTCTTGAAGACACGACATTAGGACCAGCAATGGTTAAAGTAAATCCTGTTGTTGATCCTTCTGCTGCGATTACTGACCCTACAAATCCTGATTATAAACCTCAATCTAGACAAGAATTGCAAATAGCGTTTAATGCCTTAATTGATGATCTTACTGATGATAATATACCTGATATTTATGATTCATTAAAAGACGTTTTGTCAAAGCGGGAAGACGAAAAAGGAAAAGAGCAAATGAAAAAAAGTAATGATAAAGTTGAAGAAACCATACGTCTTATGATTAGAAAGTTATTGACTGAAAGTAACGTTCTTTTAAAAGAATATTACGAACAAGACCCTATAACAAGTAAGATGGTATGGAAAGGCAAAGGTCCTGCGCCTAAACTAACTGCATCAACAAATATTCAAAAGCTCGATCCTTCTGCACGGTCATCAGTAGTTGGTCCGCAATCTCCTGCAGGAAAATCTTTAAAGAGTACATTCAAGAAGATGAAGGATGAAGAGTTTGATGAACCGCTTGATTCTGATAAACCGGAAGCAGGTCGTACGCGTAGAAATAAGATGCAAGACGGTGATAAACTAAAGATGCTAGCAAAGGAGTTCGGATTTAAGAACCCAAACGGCGTCGCTCAATTTATTACTAGAACGATAGAAAGATTCCGCTATAACTGGGAAAACTATGATGATCTAAACATCGCGATGCTAGAAATAGTTAAAGACTATATCGATGAGCTTGCTACTGGCGGCTCGCTAGCACCAGCTGATGTTCAACTATTACAAGATCATCCAGAACACGTTATGGATCTTGATACTTTCCGTGTTTATGCAAAGAAACAACTTAAGCAAAAAGGTTTAATGTCGTGAACGAAGTCGTCGTCGCAGCTGTTCAATTCAATCCAAAAATTCTTGATGTCCACAAGAATCTTGCTGTGGCGAAGCAATTAACTTTTGAGGCAGCAGGCAAAGGCGCTAGAATAATTGTTTTACCTGAACTATGTATTAGCGGTTATAATTTAAAATCTGCTGCAGAGGCTGCCTCTGTTTGTCAAGAAAAAAGTGGTTATCAAACAGAAGCTTTCATCCCACTCGCTAGAAAGTTTAATTGTCATATTGTTTTTGGATACGTAGAACTTCGCGAAGGGAAATTCTACAATTCTGCTGCTGTTGTAGGGCCTTCAGGCTTGGTCGGTAATTCACAAAAACATAATAGCTGGGGTTCTGATTCTTTATGGGCTACTCAATCCGAGTCGTTATCACCTGTTGTCATCACACATGTTGGACGATTAGGGGTTTTAGTTTGTCGAGATATAATGAACAACTATAGAGAATCATATAAGTTTTATAATTCAAATCACAAATTTTATAAGACTGGTTCTGTGGATACCATCGCGTTATTAACGAATTGGGGATCTGATTATGGGTATCCTGACAATAGCTGGGTAGAATTAGCAGAAGAAACCGGCGCCAATATAATTGTTTCTAATAGAACCGGTAAAGAAAGAAGTACAATATTTAAGGGCGGATCTTGCGTTATAGATAGAAATCGTAAAATATATACGTACGGGTCAAGCTTTAAAGAAGCTGCAGTCGTTGGAGGCCTAGTTTTATTGTGAAATTAACCAACTTGCACGAAGCGTTCATAGGCAAAGCAAGAAGCGCCATGTCTTTCGGTAAATTACCGATTGAACCGCTTATGAATGGAACGGCAATAATGCCAGTCGATAAGTGGGAAAAAGTGGCTTCGCCAACGCGTCTTCGGAAAAGATTTAAGTTCTTATCACAAGAAAAGCGTAATGAATTCATACTGGGCTTATTCGAGTATGAGATAAAGACCGGTCATTCAGCAAGGATATCTATTGATGAAGAGGAAGTCGTTCTTGATATTAGAACCAAAGATATCGATCAAATTACCGAATTAGATAAAGAGTATGCGAGATTTGCTGATATCATTTTTAAAGATGTAGTATATAATTCACCTATTGAAAATGAATTTTAATCAATTTAATACTTCACCGAAACTTTTGGTTAGTGATTCATTAAAAGACTCTTTGCACGAAGATCGACCTGATCAAGTTGATGAAACATTTATTTCAATCGCTATAGTTACTGAGCCTAGAGAATCTTCTTTAACAGGTAATTTAGTCGGAATCGAATTTGGAGAAAGTCCTAAGATCGATTTAAAGACATCGTTAAGGGAAGCATTCACTTTTATTAGTAATGTTACGACTAACAAGAATCATAGTAAAAAAGTTAATTCTTTAATTTTATTGTTTGGAGAAGAGTCTACTTCTATACCCGGGCCTTTCACGATGGTAGGCATAAAAATAGTTGACATAGATATTTCTAACGGGTTATGCGTTCTTGTAATAGATTTGTTTAAATGCGTTTCATAAGTATTTAGAATTGAGCGAACGAATAATGAAACAACCAATCCATGTAAAAAGTGTAAACTCGTATCTTACTAGTATAATTGAAGAAAGTGTCAAGGCAACATTGCAGAGAAAAGCTCTTCAAGAAAAAGAGAAGCAAGATGTCACGTCTAGTTCATCAGAACCGAAACAAACATCGAAAACTCCTGATGAAGAGCAAATGAAACTAAAAAAAGGTAATATTACAGTTGATGATATTATTGATAAGCTAAATACAATTCGATCTGGCAAGTCATTCAATGATGAGGAAGTTGAAGGCGTTTTAACTCAATATGTCGATAATTTGAGCGTTGCAGAAAAGACTGCATTGTTAGCATTTCTTAAGGGGATTTCTCAAGTTGTGACAGGGGAAATTGCACCTAATGCCGCCATGAATCCTGGTTCTAAGACGCCTGGCATAGAAATGGAAAAAAAGGCAGATTCTAAAAAGACGTCTATTAAGCCTAACGTTATCAAAGCTCCTGATATCGAAAAAAACGAGAAAGCTTCATCTGAGGACACTTCAGGTCCTGTACCCATTAAGCCAAAAAGATAGATTATTATGGAAACTAATATAGTAAAAAAAAATATCCTATTGCCTAAAGGCGGCATTTTAGAAGTTGATGTTACACCTAAATTTATTGAGGTGATTCGTTCACATTTTGATATACCTATCGATAAGGCTGTCGACGATAATCATATTAGAATGTACGTTTGGGGCGCTTTTAAAAATGCGATAGACAAGGCTGAGAGGAACGACTCATAATGTACACATTGGCATTGCGAGAACTTATAAAATTGATTGTCCTTGAAGAAGGCCGCATGCGAGAAGCAGACATCACCGGTGATCGTAAGGTACCATGGGGATCAGACGACCATGTCTCTGATCTTGAAAAACGTTGTTCCGACGCTGAGTATTGGAGAAGCAAACACACAAAAGGTTCTGCTAAACGTTCACACTATCAAACTGTATTGTCACATCTAAAAAATGAATTGAAGTCAGCTCGTAAAACGAATCAAGCTTTAAACGAAAAAGAAGAGGGTTGACATGGGACATACCATCGGTCATATGCAAATTGACGGAAGAAAAAATGATCGTGCAAATTTATTAACTTGCGGAGGTGCCGTTGGTCACTTGCAACATTTGTATGACAATCGAGATTTAACCTTCGACGAGATCGTAAATATTCTTACGTCAGCAGCGTCTGGTAAACTTGAAAAAGCTTCAGAAAAGCTAGACGGACTTAACCTCGTATTTTCTTGGGACGTTTCCAATGATATTCTAAAGGTCGCTCGCTCAGGAGGTGATATTTCGAGAGGAGGTATGGACTCGGAATCTTTAGCCGCTAAGTTTGCGGGTCGAGGTAATCTAACTGAAGCTTTTAGTTCTGCATTTAAAGTGTTAAATGGCGCGTTAGGTTCTTTGTCACAAAAAACAAAATTAAAAGTTTTTGGTCCTAGAGCGAATCGTTGGTATTCTGTTGAGGTCATTTATACAAAAAACCCCAACGTTATTAATTACGATTCTAACAATGTCGTCTTTCATGGTTGGCCTGTTTTTAATGTTTCGAAAGAAGGAAACGTTGAGATGTCAGATGATGACAGTGGTGGTGTGGATATCTTGACGAGTAATGTAGAAAGAATGCAATCTGCAGTTGATGTTCGCGGGTGGAAAGTAAGAGGTCCGGCGCTCGCCCGCATGAAAAAACTATCTGATGATTCTACACTTAATTCTACAATATCTAAAATAACCGGCGAGATAGCTCAGACGGGTTTGGATAGTTCTGTGACTATGCGAGAATACATCCAGGCAAAAACCGAATTTGATGTCGCCGCGTTAGATTTGCCAGAAAATGTAGCAGATATGCTTGTTCAACGTTGCATGGGAGAACCTGGCGCTCCTACCTTAATTGACATCAGGAAAATTGCCGATAAATCTAATCATGGAACTATAACTAGTTTTGTTAAGAGTTGTCCTGAGAGGATGAAGGGGTATGTACGCCCTATTGAGTTAGCTATCAATGATTTTGCCGTTGAGTTGTTAAAAGGACTTGAATCAACATTAATCAATGATACAGATGAAGAAATAATGCGACTTAAAGGAGAAGTTTCTAATGCTATATCAGCTATCGAGGCATCCGGTGATGCGAATGCAATGGCTATTCTTAAAACACAAATGGCAAAATTAAAATCCGTTAGCAATATAACATCACCTGTTGAAGGCGTCGTGTTTATTTATAAAGGCAATGCGTACAAATTTACGGGCTCGTTTGCCGCTGCGAACCAAATTTTAGGCCTATTTAAGTATGGTCGCAAAGGAACCAAGCTATGAGTGATCTTTTAAAAGAATATGTAAGATCTATTTTGCAAGAAAATACTGCTTTGTCGTTTAGGGGAAGTGGTATTTCAGCAGAAAATGTTAGTGATAATCTGCAGAGATATTTTGAAAGACTAAAAGAAAAATTTGCTGGTGAAACTTCAGTTGAAATTCCTGTCGTTAAGTCATCAACGCTTCCTGGTGATGCTGTCGTGGTTGATAGTTCAATTGCACGCTTAATTGGAAAGCCCTTGACCGTCAAGAATGTTGCCGCGGGTGATTCTGCTGTATTGAACCCTAGTCGTCTTGAATGGGCGATTTATGAACTTCAAGGCAGGAATGGTTCAACTTGGGGTGCTGCCATCAAAGACAAAGATGGTCAATTCGTAAGAGCTGATTCCTTACAAAAAGTTGGTTTTTTTGACACAGGCAAAGCAAATGTTCTGCAAAAGCAAAATTTGCAGGAAGAAGGATTGAATAATTCACTGCAGGAAATCATAGATGCGTCAGGCGCATCATTTGTCTATCTCTCAATTTCTTCAAGAGAAGTGATGCCCAGAATTGTAAATGTAAAAACGATAACAGGAACACCAAAAGCAGATGTTGAAGTCGTTGGCGTCACACCTGACGAAAGCGTCTTTTTATCTTTAAAGGATGGTACCACAGTCAAGGATTTCCAGCAATACGGCGGCATAACACCCTTTAAATTGGACCCTCAAGTGCAAGAATTTGCATATAAGGTGTGGAACCTAACTACGCCTGGTGGACCCAACAAACGAGAAATGCCTTTTAGCGAAGTGTATACTTCAAAAGTTTCCAAAAAGCTTATTCTTGCGACTGTGTATGGTCAAGATGCTGCTGTGAAAGGATCAAGTTTTGGTCTTGAGAAGTGTGACATGCTTTTACAGGGAACACCTGAATCTGTGACGTTCGTTAAAATTGGGTCAAAAGGTAAAATACCAATCGTAAAAATTGCAGGAAATGGACACCAGCTAGTCTTTCCACAATTGCCATCTGATGAATTTGCACCGGTTCTTTTGGCAAGAAGAGATAATTCAACAACCTTGTCAGGATTTGGGCCATTCACAAAGCACCAAGGTGTTAGGTTCATGTGTTATCCTGCAGGAAAGATGACACAGAGGGCAGTTGAAATTAATGAAGCGCTATCTAGCGTTTGGGGCGGGAATGTTCCTGGTGATGTAGGGAGTAGGGCATATAATAGTCCTACACAAAAGGAAGTTAGAAAGAAGTAATTTTGCAACATTCGGAAACTATTAATGCCTATTTAAGTACGGTCGCAAAGGAACCAAGCTATGAGCAACTTATTGAGAGAATATATCGAGTTGATATTGGAAGCTTCCGAAGCTGGACAATCTTCTTTGTTAGCTTCAAAGATTCTTGGTTATGCTGCTGAATGGGCGACTTGGGAAGCTTGTAGCGGTAAAAGTGGCTTCAAATTTGCAACGCTGCGAGATAGAAGAATTCAATCTATTTGGGCCGACACAGCTGATAAAAAAACCAAAGAACAGTTTAAATTGACGTATCAATCAATGGTTGATGTTGCTATATCAAAAGTTTCCGCTATCCGTTTGACAGGACTTAGACTTTCCTCACCGCGGGCCCCCGATGCAGGTGCAGCAACTGAAAAAGTCGATGTTGTAACCAGCGATACAGATATTCATGTTAAATTTAATGATGCTATTAGGCTTGCTGGCTTTCAAAGAATCAAAGATGGCGCCGCCGCGTCGCAAACTTCAATAATTTACGATAAAGTTATGAAAGAATTTGGAATGTCTTTAGAACTAGATGCAAGGTTTATTGATAAAAATGGTTTTTTACGAAGACCTGGTGGCGTAAAAGGTATATCAAAGATGAATTCATCTGAGAAAAAAGCGGCAATGCGATTACAGTCTGAATTTCAAAATGCCCGTGATCAATATAGGTTAGCATTTACTAACTCTAAAAACAACAGCGAAACACCAGGATATCGAGAAGATTTTATAAAAAAGTTAGATGCATCGGGTATTAGAGCAGCTATTATTGAAGATATCAAAAAGCAGTTGTTGGGAGACTCGGGAAGAGCTGCTGTGTATTTTAAATACTTTTCGTCAGGTCCAGATGACGTGAGACTTAAAACGCATCAATATAGTGTTGATGATATGATTGTTACACCAATCACTAAAGAAGCAACTAAGTTTTATCAAGTTACCAGTAAAGATGGTAAAAAGATTTATTTCCAAATAGAGTTTAGACTAGATGGGGGCGGTCACCCACCACAACTAAAAGTAGGTAAAGATCTTGATGCCGAATAGCAAATGCACATTAAAAGCGTAGTGATGATATCTCATACTGGCAAGATTATTTTCAAATTGAATTCAGGCTTTAATGCTAGCAATAAGTTCGCTACCTAGCATCGCTGCAACATCTAAAGCCTTGTTGATAAAATGTATGATTAGGCGAATGATTCCTAGTTGAAGGTCGGCATCTTGTCCTAACAGGTCCCCAATATCCTCCTTTTAGTATAGAAGGATACTTGCTCGGTCTTGAAGCAATTGTCCATTCATCAACATTTCCTATCATGTCGTGAACGCCAAATGGGCTAACACATTGAGGATCAGATCCTGAAACATGTCCTTGCCATAATCTTTCTAACTCTGCCCCACACTTGCTTGTTCCTCTTGGAAGAAGTTCGGATCCGCGATACAATTTCCATGGCTTATCGATATTACATTTTTGAGAATCTCTAATGTATCCGTTCGGATATGGTAATGCATCTTCACCTTCGCATGCGAATGTCCATTCATCTTCAGTACACAATCTTTTTCCAATCGATTCACAAAGTTTTTTAGATTCAGTCCACGTTGCCATGATCCATGGAGCAGCACCTTCTCGATTTGGCCATTCATATCGATCTATACAAAAGTGCATAGCTTTTCTACCGTTGGTCCTTACAAGCGAGTCTCTCATCCATTCCCAATTATTTTGATCGAATTGTGCACATCTTTCTGGGAACTCTTTGTTAATCCATTTTGTGCATGCTCGCTTTTGCATCCATTCTACAGCGCCATAGCCATATGGATTCGAGTCTAAGTCAGGGACCATTCCTCCGTTGATGTTGATCATATTATTGCCAGGACAATCAGGCGATTCCATACCGGAGATTCCTTTATCCTGCGCAAAGATCCAATGATTGTTTTCTGTAATAAAATCCCAGCTTTGAATATTTTTGCCTGGAATATATGGACAACTTTCTTCACAAGTTGGATCTAAAAACAATAATTGAGCTAAAATGATTATAGGATTCATAAAACCATTATATCATTATGTTACAATTTCATCAATGCATCCCCACCTAAGTGAAGTTTTTGCATCGAGATACCAGTCTTTTTTCTTTTTATATATCTTTGCTAGTTTTTCTTTGGTGATTTTCGTATTTTCAATAGTCATTTCTTCAATTTTCTTTTGAAGGCGCTTTGATTCAACTACGTCTTCTTCTATTTCTTTAAGCTTACCACGCGCAGAAGAACTAACTTGATGATACATCATCGTGCCGTGTTTGTGAATTCTTCTTTTACGACCATGAATCGCAATCAAAAACCCGCAAGACATAGCGCAACCAGTCACCACGGTGTCTACAGGCGTGCCGCCACTTTTCATGATTGAAAGAAGTCCGAAGCATTGATATACTGCGCCGCCATATGAATCGATATATATTTTTATTGGTTTCGGTTCATATGACAAATCATTTGTTGCATAGGATTTTTTTAGATATTCATCGTGTTCGCGTATCTCAATGATAGCTTTTGAAAGGGCGTTCATCGAGTCTTGATCAACTTGTTGCGCAAGAAACAAATTCCGTGGTGCAGACTTTTCTAAATTTGCCATATAGCTAATATATTCAAAAAACACTTAAAGTAACATTTATATGATATGTTCATTCAGTTAGCATCTTTATGTATTTGCGTAACAATGACTCTCCAACGATGTCATCTAGTAATAGGTCGAATATTTCTTTTCCATGTTTTTTAATGTTTGGAGGTAAAAGTGAAACGAATCCGACTAAGTCTCCGTCATTTAAAAGATCTCGCATTTCCGTGCCGCTTACATCGACTGTTTCCGTTCTACTTACACCTCTGCGCTTTATTTGTCCTTTTGCGAACATGATTGGAGCCGACGCTTTTAAGTTTTCATCTGTGTATTTAAGAATATCTTCATCGTCGGAATAAATGAAATAAGTATCTATAGACTTTTTAGCTTCTGCTTTTTCTAGTTCTGCGTAGACTTTAGTGACAGGAACTCCACCATAATCTGGCGTAACGTTTTGTGGTAGCGTTGGCTCGATATAATCCCACCATATTGTTTGCATCGTGTCGCCGCTAACTCGAAGTTCACCGCTTCTAGCTCGATCTGAAGTCGAAACGAAAAGTAAAACAAGATCGTTTTCGTTTGCAGCTATTCTTACTAACATATCATGTCCTGCATGATATGGTTTTGCACTCATTCCTAGTAGACCTATTTTCATGTTATATATATACCTGATGATCTACACAATCTACAAGCACACGAACAAGCTAACGGGTAAAAGTTACGTAGGTGTCATAAAGACGTCTATGCAAAAGAGGTGAATCCGTCACGTTGCGCTTTCTCGTACGATTCAAGGTACGCATTGCGGCTTTCTTTGGCGGTATCTTTGACAAATTGTCAGTGAACACCAATACACTAAGACATAAGTTTATTGTATATATCTATTAGGCATGGATCCTAAGGTAGAAGAAGTTGTTAATTTCGTTTATTTATATGCGCCTAGCATAACTGAATGGAAAGTGTTAAAAAAAGAATTATTAAAATGTTTACCATCACATCATCGAAAGCTATTTTCAACTCAAAGTAACATTACAAAAAATACAAATTTTAATGATTTCGAAAAAACAGTAATTGAACATTGGCATAAAATAGCTAACGTAGAGTTATATTTAGAGAAGTTATGAATTCGACCATTAATAAGAAAATTTTGAAGGAATATATTTCTGAAATCATAAAAGAAGATGATATCTTTGGTGGCGGAGGTGGCGGTGGCGGCGCAGGTGTAGGAAATATTAGTAGTTATGCTGCCGCGGCTTCTGGTGCCGACGGGAGCAATCCAAATTGGTCGCGTTCTGGTGGCTTTGCTAAATGGACAGGCGCAGGTTCCGGTGTCGATATGTATACGGCATTCGTAAAACCTTTTGCTAACGTCATTGGCGTCGCCGTAGGTAAAACGAAAGAATTGGCGCGTAGATCTATCACAATATTACAGGTAGCGTTTGAAACCGTAATGACTACGCTACTTCCATTTCTTGTTGACTCTTACGATGAAATTTTTGACGAAGAAGCTTCGGATATAGATAAAATTAAAAGTGAATATAGCAGTTACTATGAAGCAACAAGCGAGTCATTATCTGGTGGTGCAACAGTTTTTGCCTTGATCGCATTTCCTGGTGCAACGTTATTAGGTAAGTTCGCCGAAAAAGGTCCACAAGCTGCAAAATCGATTCTTAGCGTTGCAACAGGAGGTATATCGGATAAATACCTGGGCGAGAATAGCAACAAAAATCCTGCTAGCATTTTTGATTCATACGCTAAATCTTATCAAGAATTATTGTTTGAAGCAGAAAAAGATAATGACGATAAGATAAAAAAAGAAAAAACGCTAGCAGATAAACTTGGAAGTAAAAAATTCATCGATGCTATGCTTAATCGTTCTCCTACAATGTCCGCGGCATCTAGAGATGCCCAAGAAGTTTATAAAAAGACTCTGAATAACGCCCTCCAACAAGCCAGCCAGGTTTTGGCTGCGAATAGCATAAGCGATATAGAAAAAGCAACAGGGGAAAAGTTGGCTAGTGCTAAAGAATTACAAAAAGTTGATCAAGTAGAGCGAAAGAAAGCTGAACAAGAACTTTTAAAAACAGTAAAAAAATCAGCCAAAGAAGTTTACATCGCCCGTCTCGAGTTGCAAGTTAAACCTGTTGCCGCCGCGTTTGGAGAAGATCATCCTTACGTCCAAGGATATCGAGACGTTATTAGAAAGATAAAAGCTTTTTAAACAATTAGCATTTTTTAGTATATCATAATAGCATGCCAAAACGTGCTGCAAAAAACTATAACGTTGCCTTTCTTCAACCTGATGAACTTGGTGCATTGCGCAAGCTTGTCAAGGAGTTTATTACAAAAATTGACGCAGTCGACAATGAGATCGAACTTCTTAAAGGCGATAGAAAAGAAATTATAGAAGAATACACGGATAAACTCGATATGAAAACTCTTCATGCGGCCTTACGAGTTCTTAAAATACAACAAGGTGTTGCGCATAAAGACACATATGATTTATTCCTTGAGACACTAACCGATGCCTCTACTTTACCTGAGTGAACATAATGAAAAAAACAACTAAAAAGAGTAAGTCTTCTTTGCCTGTAGCGGCTGCTAAAGAAAAAAAGCCAAAGGAACCGCAGGTTAAACGTCAAAATGTGTTCAATCTTAAGTTGACTAAATTTGAATTATTGCATCTTAGAGATCTAATGGGAATATTACTTCCTCCTGACGGTTCGCAAACTCTTTCGCAAGCGCTAGCTTCCGCGGAAGAGAGATCGCTAATTGAATCTATGCTTTGGGAAAAACTTTCAAAGTTATGTAATGAAGCAAATCTACCACTCGACGAGGATGCGCCGGATTATATTGTTTCGGCTATCGCCCCCGCTCCACTCGGGGTTTTTCAAGTTAATCATGATCCTTCTCCTGATAAGTCTACTCCCGCAGGCTTTACACCAACAGACACAGAAGAAAACTGAGCAGAGGAATAATGATGTCATATCACGTAGGACAGGTGCTTTTTGTTATCTTAAATAAGAAAACACAAGTTTATCCAATGATGGTTGTCGAAGAGCTTATTAAAAAAACCATGCAAGGAGAAGAAACAAATTACATCCTGCAAGGAGGTCAAGACGTATCTACTACAATTTTGTTGAATCACATCGATGGTGAAATATTCGAATCATCTGATGAAGCGAAATATACACTTATAAATAGAGCTACGATACAAATAGAAAAAATCATTGATAACGCTGTTGAGAAAGCGATTGCATGGTATTCTTTATCACAAGATGATCAACATCCCCAACAGGAAGTTATGTCACTAGTAGAAGCAAATGAATCGACGGAAGTTAAAGTCGAACTACCTGATGGCTCTTTTGCAAAATTAAAAAACATTGGTTTAGCAGGCTAAACTTTTAGTATATACAAAACTTCATTGTTTACGATGCGATCCGCAAAAACAAATAGTACTAATATGACTCAACATAGCAATAGCTTTCTGGAAGTTCAGACAGCGTTTAAAGAAATTTTAGAAAAGTTGACTAAGTTGTCATCGACAGATTTATCAGAAATTCATATAGGTCATGAATGGTCATGGATGCCATATGTTAAGGACCACTTAACATTTCTTATTGAACAAGTAGAAGGATTAACAGAATCGCTTCAAGACACAAAGCCTCCAGAAACATTAACGGAGATTAAAGCGTTAAAAGAAACGAAAATTGATTCGACGGATTCAAACACTATTGAATAGTTTCCTTAGGCTAATAGTGTCTATATTAAAGATGCGTATGATCATCTTGGAAATATAGAAAAAGCTTATGAAGAACATTTAGCGTAGTGCAAGGTTCCGCATGTAGATGATATAATAGAAATATGGATATCAAAAAGTCTGTAGAAGACTGGGATAAAGACACTCGTTGCATTCCTACATTCGAAGAGATTCGTGATGTTGAATATGTTCGCCAATCAGGCGAAATAAATATGATCACAGATGATCTTTTAGGTGCATTAAAAAAGAAAGGTCTTCAATCAGGTTGGAATTGGGTTCATCGATGCTATAAGCTTCATTCTTCCTGGGCAACTCACTATAGCAAACATCTACGTTACATGGAAGAGCATCATGGTAACCGTGTTGATTGGTGTAAAGGCGATTATAAGTTCACTGTTAAACGCAATGAAATCATGATTGAAAAGGAACAACTTCAATATCGTTTAGCAGAACTTGAAGCTCAAAGTGCAAACTATCATGCTTAAATGATATAGTAATTACTTCGATATATATATCTAGAATATAAGGGTTCAAGCAAATGAAAATTAAGTTATCACAACTCAAGAGAATTATTAAAGAAGAAGTTCGGCGATTAGGTGGCAAGGGTTTAAACGAAGCGCCACGTCGAGGACGGGCTCCGATGCCGAAGTTTGCGCCCATCCGAGCTCCGGAAACGGCGTCGTTCGACGGCACAGTTGGTGGGCTTATATTGGCACTTAAAAAGATGCCCGCTGATATGACTGTCATGTTTGGTGAGGATGGAGCATTTGACACGGCTAGTCTCCTCGAGATCATCTATTTCGATGACGATATGATGCAGGTTGAAGAAGAAGGCGGCGGCACGCCGCACGTCGTCATTATGTCATAGTGAATGCAAAGTTCTTTCCTAACATGATATGATTAGATCATGGGAATTGGTAAGATTGAACTTAGCGAAGCTGAATTGATAGCGAATAGAGTTCGAGAATATATTTCCCCTGTGATGGATAGGGTTGAAGTAGCTGGATCTATTCGCCGTCGAAAAGCAATCGTTGGTGATGTTGAAATTTGTGGCATCCCAGGTGATCGAGAAAAATTAATTAAATTGATTGGTAATATTGGCCAACATATTAAACCGGGAGTTCCTGGGGCCATCCCATGGGTCCCTAAAGTTAACGCCAAGTATTTTCGTGTTCGGTTAAACGAAGGCATGAATCTTGACATATTTTTAGGAACACAGAACAACTGGGGCGGTTTATACATGATGAGAACAGGTAGTGGCGCCGATGAAAAAGGAAATGCTTTCATGGGATTTATACCTGGCATTTTTAGTAGATTTAAGAAGCTATCTGGTGGTGGTAGGATGACAGATATTATGCCAACGATGCCAACAGGCGAGCAATTATGGATTCATGAAGAACAGGACTTCTTTGATATTCTTGAGATGAATTTTGTTCCACCCGAAGAACGCGTTTCAAAGAAGGTGATTAAGAACTATGCTCGATAAAGATTGTGTTAAGCAAATTCTTGTAATCGACTTTATGAACTTATGTCACCGTGCTAGGAGCGGTTTTCTTATGGGCCCTGCGCCTGTTGTTTATAATTTTTTCCGTCAATTCAAATCTTTAGTTGATCAATTCAAGCCTGACAAGATTTATGTTGTTCTCGAAGGCCGACCAGCTCATCGGTATCAACTCTTACCTGAATATAAGGCGACCAGAAAAGTTGATGAAGATGATCCTAAATATGTAGAACTTCAAAAGTTCTTTAAACAGAAGGACGAGATCGTAGAATTACTCTCAACGCGATTTCCTGTATCTGTAGTTCGGCATGGAACCTCAGAATGTGATGATACGATCTACAATCTTATCAAGCATAGTTCTGCTGAAATACCGTTGACTGTTGTTTCTAATGATTCTGATTTTATTCAACTTCTTCAAGAATTTAATCATGTCAAGATTTGGAATCCCATGAAAAAAGAATATGTCATAGCGCCAGAAAACTATGATTATGTTACTTGGAAATCATTAAGAGGCGATGGCGCGGACAACATTCCAGGTATTCCTGGCATCGGAGATAAAAAGGCTGCAGATTTGGCTGCAGATCCTGACAAGCTTTCAAAGTTTCTTTCTAATCCTATTCATGCTGAAATATTTAGTAGGAATTATGACTTGATTTCTTTCAAATCGTGGTCCGATGATGAACGATTAGAAATGACATCAACTTATCCCACCGCCGAGTGGAATGACGTAAAAATTGCCTTTGATCGCCACGGTTTTAAGTCCTTGACGCAGGAGGGGAATTGGGAGAAATTTGTCGGGTCCTTTGAACGTCTACAGGATTGACATAGTTAATCTATGTGAAGTTCTCTATGATCTCCTTATTGTTATTATGTTCTGGTTGTGGAACGATGTTTTCGTCACAATCAACTATCGTAGAACCGCTTCCTGTTAAAATACATACGTTAAAAGATAGCGCAATCGAAATTGCGATACCTTTAAGTGTAGAAAAGAAAAAGACAGGAGGTTATCGTTCTCCTATAGAGTTTAAGGCGAAGTTGCTTTTGACAAATTATGACATGGTACCAATTCCAATAATTCCAACCGGAATTATTGGAAGTTTTCGTTTCAGATGGTAACTGGAACAACCCAGCCCTCGCCAACCCAGCCTTTCATCCCTGATGAAGACATAACAAAATAGGCTCCATTCTTCCACTCGTCTGAGTAAATAACGTTTTTATCAAGATTGATTCTTGACTTTATAACGATAAGAACATCTTTCATGTCAATTATTCCGTGAACAGCATGCTCGATGCTGGCGGCGCCTTCATATGATCCCCAAAGAACTAATTGGTCTATGTCTAGACTCGCATTACATACGACCATAGTCCCAGGAGATAAAAGCTTTTTTGTTGGCATCTTTTGACTATCTTACATCAAGATTCGTAAGATTGACAATTATGAATGAGAAAAGGCGCGCTCTTTATATACGAATATGAATTGCCTGAATGTAAGATGCAATTCTTGATTGTCTTGCCTTATTCACGGTATATGACCAATATTCTTTCTTTTTGTTTTTGTAAATATTGATAGGAATATAGTAATATTATTCACAGTGAAGTAGATATCGATATCTTGACTCTTGTCAGCGGGTCATAAATTGTTGTGATTTTCGATGAATTAAAACATCTTGCGATATTAGCGTTTGAGAAAAATATGGCTATTAAAAAACGAAAAACAGATATTGACGTAAAAAAAGTAAAAAGAGGATTTAAACCTGATACGCTTCAAGATGCAATCGTTGAGAATAAATTTATTGCTAACATAGATTCAGAAATAATCGTTAATCGCAATAGAAGCGGTAGAGAATATTTTCACATTTGTACAGTAAAAAAAATTGAAGAATCAGGATTAATTTATACATGGGATGAAACCATTCATCAATGGTTCGTTTTTTCTGTGAGTGATCATCCTAAGACTGTAAAGTTGTTTGTATGAATAGCATCATTTATTTTGCAAAAACTTTAAGACTTCATCATGATGGATAAAAAATGCGAGATTAGGCGCTCGAGTATTGACCCACGAACAAATACCGATAAGATGACCGTCGGAATCAAAAGCCCCGCCGCCAGAATTACCTGACCATATCGGAGCTGATGCTTGTATGGTGTTGATTAATATAGCGCCTGGACCTTCTACCTTTCTAGAATTTGAAACATAACCTCTAGAATACGACCATGTTATACCGACTGTGTGGCCTACAATGTGTAATAATTGACCAGTCATAATAGGTTCGTCAATTATATTTGCTATTTTATACGGTGAAGTTTCGTCTAACACTTTAATTGCAGCGAGATCTAATTGCGCGTCGAACTGTTCAACAATTCCTAGCCAGACTTTATCTTGTGGTATTTCTTCGTTAATCGCGTCGGAATGATTTAAGAACATCACAATATCGCCTATGGAATTATAGTTTTCAAGAGGCGATGTGTTCGTTAATCTTCTTCCTGCCATTTCCACGCAATGTCCTGCAGTAATTATTTTTTTGTTTTCTATCCAAACGCCTGCGCAATATGCGACACGTTCGCCAGCATTACCTGATACTAACGCCACCGTCGTATCTTCTATCATGCTTATAGTTTCTATATTGCTTTTTTCTGCTAGCATGGGCATTGTTAACGTTTGCGTGCCAGAACAGCATCCGCTTCCGACTGCTAATAATGCCATAAGCACTAATAATGTTGAAAAATATTTCATGGGTGCCTTTTTTGTTTTTTAATAGACGTTTCTATCCCCTAGGAATATCTATATGTGCCTGAGTTTGCTTTCAGTTATGAATCGTAAATTTTAAAAAGATTTTTTATTTGCAAAAGTTGTTGAGAAAATGATATTCTTAATAAGAACGTTATTTTAATATGAGACTTATAGAAAGAATCAAGACGGCCTACGCAGGATGGTCGATGATCCCATCGAGTGAATTAACTTTGTATGCTGAGAAGTGCGATGCCTATGCTTTAGGAGAAATCGACTCTGAAGCGATGCAAAATGGTATTTGTGAATATATGGATCAGGCTGCAGGCCGCGCACGGGCAATTTCTAGCGCTGTAGGTAGAACAAAAGAACCTCCGCTAGCAGATGTCTTTACTGAAGCGACTAATATGTTTGTTGACGCAATTACGCGAGGCGAAGAATTATCTCATCTAAACATTAAGGTTTTTTCGGAAAAAAATATATGCTTGCCTAAAAAAGGGTATAGAAAACCAGACGTTTCATTATGGAAAAACGAAAAGTTGATTTGCGTTATCGAGTGCAAAACTTGTCTAGGTCGTCAACGAGATTCCTGGTTAGACGATTATGAAAAAAGAGTAAGTGAATTTTCAGAAATCGGTCTTTCAAAGGAAGCTTTGTTTTTACTTGTTGAAACAGAACAAACGTGGTCTGGATTTCCGTCTACGGATGACCGCACGTTAAAAACGTGGTTCACTTTATGTCCTCGAGGCGCATGGCATGGCGGCGGAAAGACAGGCGAATCAAAATTAAAAGAAAAACAATATCCTAATATCGTTAAAACTTTTAGAGAATCTTTTACAAAAGTTGTTTTAAACTCTGTTTCGCCATAAGTTTGAGAAAAGACACAATTTCATATCGCAAATCATTTAGTAGATTTAACTTTTTCTACGACTGCATCGTACCACTTTTCGAGGTTCTTCCGAAAAGGCCACATCCAAAAATAATTTGCAGAAGTAAATTGAGAAATGATGAATTCCTTTTGTCTAGTAGAACAGATTGCTTTCTCTCCGTAATACTGGTATATGGTTTTAATACTTTCTTCGTATGCCTCTTGTTCAAACTTTTTGCGGAAATAAGCAAAGCCGATTGGTAGTGGAAATATTAAATATAAAAAAGAGAATAGAAATCTTCCATACCTTTTAGCCTGTCTCATATGAACTCTTTCATGTCGAAGAATTGCAATTCTGTCGATTAACGCGACAGATTCCCATCTTTCCATGATATAAACTTTTGAACCTAATGTTGTAATAAAATCAGTCATGAATGTTTTCATTTGACCAAATGTAATTATTTTCAGACAGACATCGATTAATTTCATTAATTTTGAATCTTCTTTTTTAATAATACGGAAATCAGGAAATTCTTTTCTAATTTCGACAAGTAATGTTTCATAATTTTCTTTAATCATTTGCGCGCCTTCTTTATTGAATATGTCTATATAGATAGCAAGAAATTGTAAGTTTGTTTAGTATTCGTTAAAAACAGTTGTTACTATTGTTTCGAGTAGGAATTTTGATGTCAAAACTTGAAAAACCATCTTTAAAGTTGAATCTAGAATTAGAGGTGCCTGATTTTACAGGTGGTCCAGCAAAACGATTTGTGCTGTCTCGTACTCTTAAAGCTAAGTGGGATGAGAATCCTCAAAACGTGACGAAACAAATTTTGGAAGAGATTAAAAACTACAAAGGTTCTTTCATCGGAGATATTATAAAAAGTCTTAATAGTATTTTTTACTCTAACAATAATTTGATTAATGAAAAAATTGCTAGAGAAAATGATATCGCTCGTTGGACAGCGCAATTAATCGATTCAATGATTTTTTCTAGTATAGATGATAATTCGTGTGTAGAACTTATGGATAATGAATCGATATCTGAATGGGATGGTAATGTTAAATTATTAGAACCTATCAAATCTGAAGAATTAAAAAATGTTGATATAGAAAAAGTTACGTTATTATTAATGCCAAAAATTAAGCATGCGATGTTTCTACTGTCTAAAAAGCTTAACGAGTGATTTTGATTTGATTTAAAAAAAACTTGAAATTACTTATAAGCTATAATGAGTTCAAAGAATAAGCGAAAGTGGAAAAGCTTAACTCATAAAGTTGAACATCTAAGATTAGAAGTTGAGGATCGCGATGAGGCTATTCAAGATTTTGAATCTGAGTTTTTAAAAAAACTATCAAGTGTTATAGACGGATCTATCGAAGAAGATTTGCAAACAAAAGTCGATTCAAATCAAATATCTGCAACCATCGAGTTCGATGAACCATCGCAGGCAGAACTTCCTACAGCAAAAGAACAAATTGATGAATTGCCTGAAGATATAAAAAAGATTTGGAAGTCTATTGCTAGCATAACACATCCAGACAAAACAAAAAACGATGAGCAAAAAACAATGCTATATCTTGCTGCTAGCGAGGCTATGAAGACCGGAGCAATTGACGAAATTATCCGCATCGCGACTATACTAGGCGTTGAAATACCTCCTGTATCAATGGCTGCAGTCGCTAGATTAGAGTTGTTAGCCGTCGAATTACACAAGCAAATTTCGCAAAAAGAAAGTTCTATACTTTGGCAATGGGGTATTGCTTCTCCTGAAATAAAACTAAAAATAATGGATGTTTATATTTCTACGAAAAAATATAAGAAAAAAAATTCATGAATTTAATTTTCATTAAGAGTTGCGTTTTTTTTGTCTAAAATCTTAAAGTTTTAATAATTAATAACTCTCATAGAGGTGTCATGGCGGCACCCGTGTTTAAATTTGTCCCTTTATTAGAGCAACGTTGTAAAACTCCGATTTGCTGGAGTATTATTGCCTCACGCTGCGCTTCAAAAACAAATGCATTTTTATTGTATTTTACACTAAAAGGAAACCGATAACATATGAAACTAATAAACTATATCGTATCAATTCTGTTGTCTCTTGATCCCTCGTACTCAGACAAAGAAACGTGGGCTGAGCGGACAACAAGGATGGAAATAATTGCTGAAGCGATCGATGACGCATCATCGAAAGCTACTTGTGAAGAAAAATACAACACATTAGACTGTAAGAAGAAATGGGTTAATAATCGTCGTAGCTTAACTTTGCTTTTAATTACTAAGGGTTTTTGGGAATCAAAGTTTGCTAAAAACGTGCACGAAGGTAAGTGTCGTCCTTATGAGTGCGATTCATATACTTTCAACGGAAATACGTTCCATCGTGCGCGGTCACCATGGCAAATTCAAAGAACAGGTCTTGTGATGAAAGAAGAATATGACAAAATGAACTCTTCAACGCGCGAATCAACTGTAATGTCTGCTAATGTAGCAGTAAGATATCTCGCAATGGGCATGAATTCGTGTAAAACTATCACAGGTACTATGGCAATTTATGGCGGCGCTAAAAGTTGCAATTGGGATGGTGTTGCACCCCGCGTTGAGTTCTATAATCGCTTACAAAATATGGAAGAAAAAGACATTCAAAAACGAGCTGCAAATCAAAAGTTGAAACTTGATGCTCGCTTGGTTCCTAATAAGAACAGTCTCTAAAATCGATGAAATCAAAAGAGGAAAAACTTCGTGTCGCATGGACAGGAAATAATTTCTCGGAGATTTATGCATTACTGACCAGGAATTCAGCGATTAAAAACTTTAAAATAAAACTCATTGAGTCTGGTCAGTCTGCAACAACTTCCATAGAAATTATCACCGATAACGCTAGACTAGTTTTAAATATCGGCGACTGGCTCGTTGCTCCTCAAGGCGATGTCTATTTCGTAATAGAGGATTATGACGTTTGAATTTCATTTATACTATTTTGTATACTTCAAAATGCATGCCATCTGGCCGGTGTGAAAACCATCCGCCCCAATACACACCATGATCATAAGCGATATCGACCAATTCTCTAACCGAGCCAGTTTCGCCTTTTAAGGCTGGCACAATCCCGAGAGAATTCCACTTTGCGTTGATGTCAAAAGCAGCTCCCCACGCGTGGTTTGAAAGTGTGGTTCTTGATCCTCTTGTGAATCTAGGCACCCACGAACCGTCCCAAGACAATACGAGATACATTAAACCTTCATCATGCCAGGCTTGAAAAAGTTTTGTTATTTGAGCCGCGCAGGCAATGTGTAAAGGTATCATTGCGGAGTTTCTCACTCCAGAAATGCCTGACAATTGAGGAATATGTACTTGCGTTATATTGTTTATCCAGCTGCTTGTAATAGTTATGGCTTCTGGATTACTAAAGACGGGCGTCGCGACATACGAAAACTTACCGAATACTTTTTCTCTATCAGCATAACTCAATTGTCCTAATAACGGTTTTATAGGCCAACCTGGTCCTGTTTCTTCTTGTAACGGATCATCCATTAGATTAAACCCGCACTGAAGAGCGACTGAAAGTGTTTTAGGCCCAACAACACCATCTTGCGTTAGGTTCTTTCTTCTTTGAAACATCTTTGTTTCTATTTCGGTGATGTCTTCAAAGATGCTAGAAATCAAAATACAACTATTACGAGTCGAACCTCTTAAAAATGCCTGCCACTTTTCTACATAAACACCAGTTGATCCTTTTCGAAGTATTTGCATATTCGTTTTCCTCTATCTTAATATACTCGCCAATAGACGTTTCGGTTGACTTCTATTGTGAAAACAATTAACTTTTTTTCGCCTGATTCGCCTTATGCAATCATGCTGAGTCGTTCTAACACAGAATATCATTAGTTAAAAATTTAGATAAACAAGCAACTCGACTTAAGCTATATTGTAATTGGTTCTTTAAACAAGAAAGAATATATAATGACAACAGAAACAGAAACAGAAGGTCCCGATCCAAGCACTATTTTATGTCGAATTGTTGATGTTAATAATGCTATTCAAAATTCGTTTAAAAAATTTTTAGACTCAGAAAGTAAGACGCTAGATGATATGGCAAATTTACTTCGAGAAGAAATGTCTCAAATTGAGCTTTTCGCACCAACGGTCTCAAACGCTGAGTAAGTTGTTTTATAAACCGCAAACCCAACGATAGATCAATCCTATATGGGGTGACGCCTTAATACACGGTATAAAATTTAATTTTTACCATAGTTAATCTTATGGATAGTTGGTTAATTATTTTAGGCGTTGCTCCATTTCTTATTGGAATGTGCGGACAGGTTGCAAAAAATATTACGCTTGATGAAAAAACTTTAAAAAAATCTTTAAAGGGGTGGAAAAGGATTTATAAGTTGACGCTTCCACTCCACGCAATAGGCGCTGGCATAGCTATCGGTTTCGTTGGATATAAATTCGGTATACCCGTCCCCGACGCATTCGGAACTGAAATAGGCGGTTCTATATTGGCATATGCGCTTAGCGGCGGAATCGCAATCGTAGGTTACGATTCGATAGTAAAAACGTTATTGAGAATTATAGAAACATATAAAGATACAAAAGGTCCAATTGATCCCGAATAATAACATCATGAAAGATTTAAAGCTTTGTTATGTTAAAGGAAGTTGGGCATGGTTTACATCATGTTCTCTAGATGATCAATCAGGCGATGGTTGGTCTGAATCGCCTTATGAATATAATTCCTCGCCACCGAATGACGTGCACAAGGAAAAAGGTGGTAAACAAAAAAAACATATACTGGTTAAAGTTGCATGGGAATCTAATCACTCAGAGCCAGTTTGTGAAGGCGTTTGGTCAAAATGGTCAGTTGAGATGATCAATAAAGGCGAGACGCCTTGGTTAATGACGTCGCTGTTTTCTTCTGTTGAATTGAAGCCAATCATGGCTGGTATATCACTTGATGAGTTCATTAAGATCATTAGAGAATCTGGCGGTGACGTTTTCGTTTCTGCGACATGATGCATCATGCTGCAGCATGATGATATTATAATAATATGAAACCTGGAACGTTGGTTAGATCTTGCGCGATTCGCGCATCTTCTAGAAAAGGAGTGATACATCTTACACCTGTAACTGTAATCAGCAATCCTGAGTTTGAAGATTGGCCCGAATGGAAACCTAACGAAGTTGGAATTGTTTTACCTCCAGGCCCGAATCAATTAGGTTTATTGGTCATGATTCCTGACGGAATTGGGTTGTGCTTCCATGACGAGGTAAGGGAAATTCAATGACCGCTGTTGAATATTATACGCGGGGGAGCGACATTGCCCCTTTAGTTTTAGGCGAGTTAATGATTGATTATAGCTTTCACTTGGACACCGTTGGCCTAGCGTATGTTGACCCGAGGATTTGTATCGTTATCGAATTACCTAATGATATGAATCGTGGTAAAACAGCACAGGTTTTGCGAGATGGAATCGTTGATGTAGTTTCATTAGGCATGCTTCGAAAAACCGAGATGCATATCAAATGCATTTGAAATCGTTCATTCATTCAAAAACTCCTGAAGAGAGTTTAGTTCCATTAGGTACATTAGTGATGTATACAGGTGGACTTTATGCTACACCTGTGTATGATACCAGAATGACTAAAATAATTGGAAGTATTAAGTTTAATGGTGTTGCATTGATTATTGGACAATCGTATGACGATCGATACATTAATGTTTTAACAGCTGATGGCATTAATGGGTGGGTTTTATGTTATCAGCTGACAGTTGTGAATTGAAAACATCACTCCTCGCCGTGGGCAGTCTTGTTGTCCACATATACAATCCAGAGGAGATGTGGATAGCCGTTGATAGGGACGTTACACCGAATGGTAAACTTATATGGAGAAGTAACGAGGTCGGATTAGTTTTAAGAGTAGATGTGTGTGGCGATTCGCCTGATTTAGATATACTTATAAGTGTAATGATTCCTACAGGAATTGGATATTGTTTTGGATCTGATGTTAATATGATATAGGACGATGAGTTAGTGACAGAATGAAAAAAGATGAGTTAGTAATTGGTGTTGCTATTCTATATCATCCTAACTTTGAAGCCAGCAAGTATAGCGCATCTGATGAAGATATTCCATATGGAACTCTTGGAATATTTTTAGGAATGAGTAATGATTGGCGAAAGTTTTGTGCTGGATTGGAACCAATCGATGCTCTTTTTGGCGATAAAATAGCCCGCGTTTATATTGACGAAGTCGATCTTGCTTAATTAAAATGTCTTAAATGATTTTAATGAGATGTTAGCTTAATATTTAATGGAAGCAAATTATGAAAACTACAATTAATCAATTGTGTAATTTAATCCGGCCACGATCTCATGTATGATTTAAGTTCATCATTAATATTGATTTAAATGTGATATTAAGATGAAACTGAGTCAAATAGGAAAGATTCTTTTTGGCGATTCATTATCAGACCTTATTGTTAATATCATAAAGAACTTTTCTAAATCTACATCAGTTAATACATTAACGACAGAAGATATTGTTATACTCATTAGTTTTGCAAAATGTGGACACTTTCCGTTATTCTATAATTACATGATTGAAAAGCTGCCATGGGCTGATGACGATTATATTAAAGATGAATATGATCGTCTTGGAAATATAGAAAAAGCTTATGAAGAAGAGTTAGAGTAGTGCAAATTGATTGATTCATGTGATATGATTAAACTATGAAAGTTGGTGATCTTGTTTTTCATGAGCTTGTATTAATAATGATTAACGCTCTAAACAACGATAAACTTTCAGTGAAAGATTCACGAGCGGCAATTTCATGGTGGAATAACGATGTTGGATTGATACTATCAATTCCAAGTATTAAAGATATTAAAATCATGATTTCTGATGGTAAGGTTGGATACATTTCCGAAGTTCATGCTAAATATCTGCGGGTTATTTCATGAAGCGTGGAGATTTAATTACGACCAGCACTAAGAGCACATTGCTTTGGTGCGAGGATACTTGTACTAATTCTTCGGGGGTCATTGGTTCGATTACGCATAACGATATTCTTTTAGTACTTCAAACGAGACCTTACGAAATTGAGGTTTTATGTAATGGGTCAAAAGGTTGGATCGATTTAACAACTAAACGTAAACAGTTTAAAAACCACGCCTTATGCAAGCTAACATAAGATGATTTTGTCAATTGGAAATCTTGTGAAATCAAGTTTCAGTTCGGAATCTGTTTCTATTTGGGAAACAGATCGATATGATCGTCATATCGGTGAATTTTCCCCCAGTCAAGTTGGTATAATTTTAGAACAAAGTTCTAGTAGAAAAACGTATAAGATTTTAATTAATGGTTTAACTGGTTGGGTATTTGAAACATTTTTGATTCATGTTACTTAAATCAAGTCATATTAATTGCAAAAAGAAATGATAATATGATAGGATGATTAAATGATGCAGGGCGAAGTAAAGAAAGTTAAGTTTAAGGTTCGTGATCTTGGCACAGGTCTTTATCAAGATGGAAAGATTGAGAAATATACTGGTGAACCAACATGGTCAAAAAAAGGAAAGATTTGGCGGGATCTTGTTGAGTTGAAAAAACATTTTCGAGCTTTAGAGATATTTAGAATTTCGTTATCCCCGCTATGGGAGATCGTTGAATATGAGACCAAGGAAATTAATGCAGAACGGTATCCCGCTTCAGCCTTGACCACCAAGAAAAGTGTTTCATAAATGTCATGAATAGTTTTAAGGTTCCATTTACGCGAATTAATTTTTCATTATTTCATCATGCCGCGGTGAATATTTGGGGAGAAGATGCTATTCTCGGAACTGTATGGACATTCCATTTATTTCCAGCCAAACATTTTTGGAAATGGGGAAACAAGCGTAGAATAGGCGTTGCGCATTATGTTCATGACATTGGTTTAGGTCCAATATTTAGATTAACAAAGATCATTTCAAAAGAAATATAAGTTAAGATTTTAAATGCATCATATTGGCGATCTTGTTAGAATTATTGATGATCCTAACAGTTTTGTAATCGGCGATGATGTAATAGGTCTTACTGGTATCATTATTGGTTATGATGACAATACTGTAATTTATACCGTATTATTATCAAGCGGAACTCGTCAAATTCGGGTTCTTGATTTTATGATGGAGAAGTTAAAAGATGAAACAAAAAAAGATAGAAAAAGCGGGCGAGGCAATAAAAAGCCTTAAAGAGCTTATTGCTAATGATTTAAAAAATAGAATTAAATTCTGTCCTAATTGCGGTATTGATTTAAACAGTACAAAATCATGCGCTTCTATTAATTGTCCTTGCGCACCACGAATTACATGTTGAGATAAAGTCCAAGATAAGATGATTAGACCTTTTAATCCATTCATACTAGGTTTTAGCGAATCTGAATCAAAAGTGATTCTTCGAAATATCGATGATAAAGAAGATATTGTTGTTTATCAATCTAGCAATGCTGAAAAAACTATTGCATTTTATAATCATTTAAATTCAGTAATCAATGATCGATACAATCAACACAGACAACATGAAATCATTCGAACAAAGAATAATATAGTTGTATCAAACGAATTTCGAATTCGAGATACTGATACAAGTTTGCCTATTTATTGCGACGACGATCGTGATACAACGCCAGGCACGCACGAGTGATCTATGAAGGCGGGGGATTTAGTCATTATTACATCGTTTGCATCACCTGACGGTCTCGTAGAAAGGTTAGCAATCTATATCGATGATGGCGTTACAAATGGAGCGCATAGTGATTGTTGGGTTTTAACAAGCGCGGGTTTAGAAGAAGTTAATTCCTATCTTGTTTTTCCAGTAGAACGTCCTGATGATCAATCTACAAAAAATGCCAAGCGTAATATTCATATAAAATAGAAGCAAAATGAACGATTACAAATCTGTTAGTTTTTCAATAGGCGATCTTGTTACATTCGATATTGAAGCTTGGGGAAATAGCCTTGCGCTATTAGGCGAGTGGTTTAGAGATCATACAGGTGAATGGCTTTCGGATCCTAGCGATGTTGAATGGTTTTATAATGAAATTGGAATGTTGATAGAAATTATGCAAAACCCTTTGCATCCTACAGATTTTTGGTTATCAAATGTGTATATCATGATCCCCGGCGGTCGTTTTGGTTGGACGCAAATGTGTTACCTGCGTGGCATATGAAACATGGCGATTTATTTATTGTTCGCACTCGGGCTAGCTTCTCGCGTACGATAAATGTATATTATCATAAAAACAAGGATAGCGGTGAGTACGCTGGTGATTATTTTTTTGTACCTATAAATTCATGCGGGATTTATTTAGAAACAAGCGAAGGGATGCACAAAATACTTTTTCCAGAGTATGGTACTGGTTGGGTGTATGATGCATGGTTTACCAGGGCAACGCTTGGTGAAGATTGAGTTTTTATCATGCCAAAATTCATTAAACCTAAAATGGGCGATTTAATGATCACACATATTGGTGATGTTAATGTTTACGCTGTTTTACCAAATTGCCCAGCTAACAGTGAGAAGAGAAGAACCTATCCGCAAAAGTTTATTTGTAATCTGCCTGAAGGAACGCTTGGGATACTCATTGATAAGCGAACATCCAATGATCACGTGCAAATGGATGTATATCAAATACTATTTCCAGAGATTGGTTTAGGTTGGGTGTATAGTGCTTGGTTAAAAGTTGTAATATGAAACGTGGCGATTTAGTGCTTCATGAATTTAAGAATACGTTTGGTGTATTATTAGAAATTCGTATTGATCAAAAGTTAATGAAACACACGTTTTCGGTTCCATGGCGTTATTGTGTGTTGTGGAACAACGGGCATATTAGTGAACATGATATTGGAACGTTAAAGCGAGTAAGAATTCATGAACAAGTATCATAAGGATATCGAAATCAATCAAAATGTTGTTGATGAAATATTCAAGGCGAACTTATATCACCATGAATTCAACAATGATATTATTCATATACAATACGCTTTAAAATCCAAATTTAACATATCATTAACTGTACCTGAAACGATTCTTTTTTGGGAATGGAAATCTACTGCGTATTGTGCATCATGGTTGATGTTAAGCTCTGATAATGATATCGTTGAATCATTTCAAAAATTTGTAAATTATTCTTATTATTCTAAAAAGGAAAAAACGATGGTTAAAAAATTACCTGTTACAAAGAAAAAAACTATGAAAAAGAAAAAAGAAAAAGAGTGGGTTAAGGTTATTGAAAACGAAGATGGATCTACTAGCGCTGTTTTTGATTTAGATAGCCAAAAAGAAGATATGATTAAACGTTTATATAACGTTGAAGTTATTACAGAGGATATATTGCAAAAATTTCTTCGTGATGCGCTTAACAATTTAGAAAATAATTATCAGGAAAATTTAGAATGGCCTGAATGGAAACCTAATGATGAAAAAGCAGCGCCTAAAGTAAAGAAGGTTTCACCTAAGAAAAAAACAATTTCTAAAAAGAAGAAAACTGCAACGAAGTAAAGATTACGTTGAATGAAACGCGGCGATTTAGTTTACGTTTTGATGCCGAGCGGAGATAGATTCAATGATGAATTAGGTATTTTCATGGGAAAAACAAAAACGCATATCCGCAGATATGGAGGCCAAGAACCAATCGCGCTATGTTTAGTTCTCATCAACAACAGAATTGGAACGTATTACCCTGCTCTAGTTAAAGAGATTGAATCATGAATATTCTTATAATATTTAAATCATGATTGCTATAGGAACATTATTAAGATTTAATCCAGTACCTGCTCAGCAATCTGTTGATGTTCCCAGCGGCACTATGGGAATATTTATTGGTTATCATGATGATACTCAAGGATATCTTGCTGGATTTGAACCGATTAATGTTTTATTTTTAAACGGGATTCATAAGATACATCTTGATGAGATTGATATTATTGAATGAAACTCTCGAGAGGTGCTCTTGTTACGCTTCGCCACAAAATTCTTAAGAATTTCATCATAAGCATTCATCTTGGATCAGTTACTCGCCGAAAAAGCCGTAGAACAATGAAATATCATATGTTCCTAATCAACGGAGAAATTAAAACTATCTCATTGGTTCATTACGCGCTTGAGGTAATTCAATGAAAAAGCAGGTTTCAAAGAAAGAACTGTTTTCTGCGCGTGATAAAGCGCACAGATCACTATGGAGTCACCTCGGTGCACCTGGGGATCTTGTAATTATCGCCAGCTTTGTTCCAGAAGATCATGAAAGCATCGGTATCTTATTGGTTAATGATTCACCCATTGAAAATGATAAAACTGAAATCAATAAAACGTACAATTCAATGACAAGCCGCGTTTTAATTGATGGCGTGCCTAGAATGATTAACAATTATTTTATTTTCCCAATCGATATCAATGCTTAAATCAAAAATAAAACCTGGCGATCTTATTAAAGGGCTATATAAAACCGGCCGCCATGGTGCAATTCTTACAGGAATCATTATCAAAGAATCTGATAGAACGAATCATTGGGCTGATGAAACATATGTTTGGTGGTGGATCCTTACTAGTGAAGGCGATATCATAGAAGATGTTGAAGGCTGCTTTGAGAAAATTTGTGAATGATATTGTTACTTAAATGTTAGACCGACTGGTCTAACGTGCTTTTGACTTTGTCAATATTTCAATGTTTTATATAAACAAAAAATAGACCAGCGGGTCTATAAACAACTTTGTGCCTAATATGTAGTATGGAACGCATAAGAACATAAGGCGCACAAAATGAAGAAATTAAGTACGTTACTATGCATGGTTGCTTGTTTATTTGGATGTAATGGAAATCAAGTTTCCAATGAGAATATTGGCAAACATGAAAATCAAATTGTTAATGGCGCATCATATTCAGGACACCCAGCAGCTGTTTATGTTTATTTAGGTGGAGGTTCTTGTACCGGAACATTAATATCACCAACGATTGTTTTAACTGCGAAGCATTGTATGGAAGATGTTTCTACAAGCTCGATTGAAGTAATGTTTGGTAATGATGCTTATAGTTCAGATGGCGAATGGATTAGCGCTATTCATTATGAAAACAATCCTGGGGGATATTCAGGCGGCCCTGGTGATTTAGCATTAATTACATTAGCATCCCCTGGCCCGGTACCACCGATTCCAGTTAATACGATTGATGCAAGTGAGCTAATTGGAATACAAATTCACATTGTAGGTTTTGGTGTAACTAGTGAAGATGGCAGCGATTCTGGCGAGAAAAGGCATGGTTGGACAAGTTTATTAGAGGTAGAGCCCGGTTTAATTTATGCATCAGTTGAGCCTAGTTCAACTTGTTATGGTGATTCTGGCGGGCCAAACTTTATTATGTTGGAAGGAAAAGAGTATGTTCTTGGTGCAACATCGTTTGGAACAGATTCTTGTGGATATGGATTAGATGCTTCTGCGCGAACAGATGATTCTTATGAATGGATTAAGAATTATATTTTAAAACATGAGAAATCGGTATCCGTTGAAACTTGTGAGAAGGATGGATATTGTGTTGCAGGTTGTGGTGCTCCTGATGCAGATTGCCCTTGTGCAGCTGATGGATATTGTACATCTGCATGTGATGATATGAAGTTAGATGTTGATTGTGTAACACCGCCTGGCGTAGATCCTGTTAAACCAGATGATGTTGAGATTAACAATGATGATGTTGATGAAAAGTTAGGTTCTGATGGTATAAAGCCTGTAAGAACCGGTTCGCTTTTATGGGTTGGCTGCAATGTTGTTAATGTTAATGTTGCGAAGCATAATGGGATGATTTCGATATTGTTATTTGGTTTCCTTATTATTTTAAGGCGATATATGCAAACCGGAATCCGTACATGATATAGTTGATATTATCAATGAAGGTTGGTGATCTTGTTCGATTTAAGCATGTACCACTCTTCGTGGGGCGCCGAGGGCTTCACGATGCCTTTTTTATTATTACGTGTGTGAATGTATCAAAAATTAAAAGTGATAATTCTGATTATCAAACGCTGCGTATTTGGAATTCGGTTAAAGGAACTATTACAATTCACCATAGTTTTTTGCAGGTTGTTTCATGAACCTAGGTGATCTTGTTCGATTTAAGCATGCAATGCCGAATGATGCCCTTTTTATTATTACGCGGGTGAATGTATCAAAAATTAAAAGTGATAATTCTGATTATCAAACGCTGCGTATCTGGAATTACGCTGAAGGAACTATTGCAATTCATCATAGTTTTTTGCAGGTTGTTTCATGAACCCAGGTGATCTTGTTAAAGTTTGTTTTGATGGTGTTGGTAGTAATGGTGAGAGTGTTGGAAAAACAATTATTGGATTAGTTTTGTATTGTTTTATTGATCCTAGAGCCAAAAAAAATAAAGATAATTTTTCAAGATGGATATCATCTAGGATGTTAGTTGATGATAAAGCAGTAGATGTTGATCTATACTGGGATGATCATTATGAGATTTTATGAGTGTTATAAGAAATCAGCTTAATACAACATTGGTTAAATTAGGTGGTGGTTTTCTTGATGAAGATTCATCTTTAGGTGTTGGTGAATTAGTTTATTTTTATCTTGCGCCTGAGTTGCTCGGGGTGATCATAGAAATAATTGATTTTAAAACATGTAGGGTTTTATGGAATAATTAGGATAATCCTTTTAAGCATACAACAAGATTAACCATCGATGGCTTAATTCATGTTCAATCGATGCCGAGTGGAGCAAGTTTGTATCGCGTTTGAAACTGGATGAAAATATGAAGATTAATAAAAGATTTTTAACATCGGCGATTATTGGAACTGTGGTTGGTGGGTGTGTTTATTCATATCCTGCGATATTACGATGGCAGGTTGAAAAAAGATTACCTGGTGTTCAATTCGATGATGTTAGTATGAACACATCTGGTGTAACACTTTCAGGTGTGAAATTAGATAAAGGTTGGATTAGTGGTGAATTAAATACTGTAACATCTGATTTTAGCGGGCAGCATATTACGATTGATGGTGGATCTCTACACGTTAACTTAAATGATAAACAAAATAGAGATGGAATTAAACAACAAAAAAGAGATATTCAATTTAAAGATTTAAACGTTAATGTTGTTTATAAAGAACATGTTGCAACATTGAATGGTGTGAAATCAGAAGAAGATCAAATCTGTTTTACAACCGCAAAATTAGAAAAACCAGAATTAACAGCATCTGATGGATGTTTTAATAAGGATAAAAAAACCATTAATCTTAAAACCGTATCAATCACCAAAGATATGGAACTTATGGGTGTTAATCTTAATGATCTGGTAGCAAGTAACGTTAGTGTTAATATCAATGAAAAAACTGTTACATCTGATATAACTAAAGCTACGTTAACATTTGAAAAACAAACATTCTCTGTTGAGATGAATGAATTAGTAGCATCACAAAACCCAGATGTAGTTCGTTCAGCTTCTGTAAAGATTAAGCATCCGTGGTTATCAAATGAGTGGGTGATAATTGAAGATGTTAAAGCGCATCGTATGAAGGATGCATGGAGCATATCAACTGGGCTTAGTGATATTCAAGTTAATCCAGAAATGCTTACGTTTTCTGGTTCCGAAGATTGTTCTACATGGATTGAATCTTTACCTGCAAGTATAAAATCAGGCCCGTTAAATAAACTTCGTATGGCAGGTAAAACGAGTTTTTCTATTGGGTTCCGCCCAAAACCAAGTTTTAATTTAAAATCAGATTGTAGAGCTACTTGTAATACGCTTCCTAATTTACGAACACGTTTTCATTATTCAGCTTATACTCCTCATGGTGTTCAGTTTGAAAGAGAAAGTGGTATAGGATCAAAGGATTGGTTATCAATAAGATCAATGGGAGATATGCCATTGGCAGCTATAAACATGGAGGATCCTGGTTTTGAGCATCATCGTGGATTTATTGTGCAAGCTTTTATGAATAGTTTTACAGAAAACATAAAAGCCGGCCGTTTTTATCGTGGTGGAAGTACAATAACAATGCAGTTAGCAAAGAATTTATGGCTTAGTAGAGATAAAACATTGGGCCGTAAGGTGCAGGAGTTTTTCCTTTCGCAGGCGATTGAATCTTGTTATTCAAAGGATGAGATTCTTGAGTTGTATTTGAATATTGTCGAGTTTGGCCCTAATCAATATGGAATTGCATCAGGTACGAAGTATTGGTTTAAAAAAGGTGTAGGTGAATTAAATCCGGTAGAATCTTTTTGGATGGCAAGTATTCTTCCTCGGCCGAATAAAGCTGGGCATCCTACCGATGTAGCTTTGCAGCGTATTGAGAGTTTAATGAAGCGATTCGCTGCAGATGGTAAAATACCTGATTTCACGCTTGATATTGTAGATGATGAAGTAGAAGTTGATGATTTTCAGGTTGGAAAATCTATTAGTTTCTAGCTCTAAACTTCCTGGAAGTTATGCAAAGATATGCAATAAGGCGATAAGATAGAAAAGGAATTAAAATGAAGCCTGGTTCACTTATTACAACGAGTTGGCCTGCAGTAATTTGGGATGTTGAATATAGAACTCATAAATCAAGTTCTATTGGAACAACATCAACAGTTGATGTTTGTATGGTAATTAAAGAAAACCAGTATGAGATTTTAGTTTTGTGTCAAGATGTAATAATCGGGTGGATAACAAAGTTACATGTTATTGAGATGTGATGATTGAAGGTTGTTACGTGTTAAAACCTGCAGGCTTTGTGTTAAAACCTGGTGATATGGTTAAGTTAGTATTTAGATTTGAATTTCCGTTTGATGCGATAATCCCAGAAAGTATTGGGGTTATTATTGAAAAACAACCGTTTTCATATTTTCATTGGCGAGTATTATTTCCTGAGTGTGGTATTCTTGATTGTAGAGAATCAGATTTAATGGTTATTTCATAGTGAAACGTGGTGATCTTGTTAAACATGCTAGTTGTGATACAATACCACGTTGGTTATATGGTGGAGATAAAAAGTGTTGGGATAAATGGGGGCGTATGATCCGTGGTTCTGAAATTACATTTGAGTTTAGAGATATTGGTATTGTTTTGTTAGTTAAAAAACTAGTTCCTGGTAAGCATAAAAAAGCATATATTAAAATTTTAACTTCCCGAGGAATAGGATGGATTTTCGAGAACAGCCTTGAGGTCGTGAAATAATCGTAGATGAATATTACGATGCACAAAAGGTAACTCTAGGTTTCTTTTCGTGCAAAGTTCCGTGGGTGGATGATAGAATAAAAACAGGAAACCTTGTGATACACCTCACGTTGCTAATCATCAGCATATAATATTTTCAGCTTCACTAGCATTTTTAATTAGGAGATATATTTATCACCATGAAAATCACTGCAGCACAACTACGTAAGATTATTGCAGAAGAAGTTAAGAGAACTTTGAATGAGATGCCAATGAGAAAAGCACTCGGGGCAGTTCAAGATCAAATTCCGGATCCTGACGGATTAAAAATGGCAATGAAAGATGCGTATGGGAGGCCAAAAGCTTATAAACAAGTTCCAGGAAACCCAAACATGGTTCTGGTGAAGGATATGGAGATTCCCGGCCAGTTTTTTCCTTGGGAATATGATAATAAATATGGTGGTTGGAATGAAGCTGATGGTCCCGTTGATTCTATGGGCGAACTGGTATAATTAGATAGAGATAAATAACATGAAAATCACAGCAGCACAACTTAAGCAGATTATTGCAGAAGAAATTAAGCGAACCGTTATGAATGAAGCAGGCGAAACCGGCCTTCGTGATTCTGCGGCAGTACAATCCATGTTGGATGTGGTTTGTGATGGTTGGAAATTACAGTTTGATCCTATGGATCCAAGCATGGATGCAAGTGGTGGTAAGCAAGTTTGGGAAGCACAGTGCGATGAAGCTTGTGTAGTTCTCGGTG